>Ga0070726_10000616_pt1 | contig 42341 bp, 37 predicted proteins | sample tdAd471_FD_67275 | JGI IMG/M metagenome (GOLD analysis project Ga0070726, IMG submission 67275) | Marine sediment microbial communities from the Atlantic coast under amendment with organic carbon and nitrate - tdAd47.1 | ecosystem: Environmental > Aquatic > Marine > Coastal > Sediment | place...
CCGACGGAGGATGAGGACCACATCCGGAGGTTCCTGACCGCGGAGCTGTCGGGGCAGGTGAGCCGCACATTTCATTCGTGGTCGGCGACGCGTGGGTTGTGCCCGGCGCTGTTTGAGGACGAGCGATCGCTTCCGAACACCGAGCATCCGGCGGCGGCTCTGCTGAAAACGGCGCAGGAATTGCACACGAACGGTGTGACCGTGTTCTACGACCTGATCGATCACCTCGGGGATGCGCGGACGATGAGGGCGCTGCGCGAGGCGGTGCGTGCGGCGCGGGAGCGCAGGGCAACGATCGTGATGGTCGATCACGGTGGCGAGTTGCCCGCGGCAGTGGCGGACGAGGCGATGGTCTTCGAGCCGCACTACCCGGACGAGCGGGAGATCGAAGAGATCCTCCGTCGCACGGTGCGCGGACTGCACGCCAAGGGCGCGGTGGAGCCCGCGCTGACGCGCGGGCAGCTCGCGGCGATGGTGAAGAACCTGCGCGGTTTGAGTCGCCGTCAGGTCGAGCGCGCGGTGACGGAGGCGAGTTTGGACGACGGGCGGTTCGACGAGTCGGACATCGCGGGCCTGATCGAGATCAAGCAGCATCTGATCGCGCGGGCGCGCGGCGGGAGCATTCTCGAGTTCGTGAAGGCGCCGGCGAGTCTGGACGAGATCGGCGGGCTCAGCGATCTCAAGCGGTGGCTGGAACTGCGGAAGGGCTCGACGACGGACGAGGCGCGGGAGTTTGGGCTGGACCCGGCACGCGGTGTGCTGCTGCTGGGTGTGCAGGGGGCGGGCAAGAGTCTGTGCGCGAAGGCGATCGCGACGGCGTGGCAGCAGCCGCTGCTGAAGCTCGATCCGGGTGCGCTGTACAACCAGTACGTGGGCGAGTCGGAGCGTCGGCTGCGCGATGCGCTGCACAAGGCGGAACTGATGTCGCCGGTGATCCTGTGGATCGACGAGATCGAGAAGGGATTCGCGAGCGCGGCGTCGCAGAGCAACGACGGCGGGTTGTCCAAGCGGATGTTCGGGACGCTTCTCAATTGGATGCAGGAGCACCGGGCTGAGGTGTTCCTCGTGGCGACGGCGAACGACATCGAGGCGCTGCCGCCGGAGCTGCTGCGCAAGGGCCGGTTCGACGAGATCTTCTTTGTGGACCTGCCGGGTGAGGAGGCGCGCCGGCGGATCTTCGAGATCCATTTGGTACGGCGCAAGCGGGACCCGAACGGTTTCGATCTGGACCGGCTGGTCTCGGACTCTGAGGGCTACAGCGGCGCGGAGATCGAGCAGGCGGTGATCAGCGCGCTGTTCGAGGCGTTCGCTGCCGGGGGTGAGGTGAACACGGAGGGGGTGTCGCTTGCGCTGAAGGGCTCGCCGCCGATCTCGGTAACGATGCGCGAGAGGATCGCGGCGCTGCGGGGCTGGGCGTCGGGCAGGTGTGTGCCTGCGGGGTGACGATCAGGCGGCTCGGCGTGCGCCGGTGTGCTCGCGGTTGCGCCAGGTGTTGCACAGTTCGAGGAGTGTGGCCCTGTTCACGGGTTTGGGCGCGTAGTCGGAGCAGCCCGCGTTGAGGCAGTGTTCGCGGTCGCCGTCCATCGCGTGTGCGGTGAGAGCGATGATGGGGAGCGTGCAGCCCGCGGCGCGGAGTTGGGCGGTCGCTTCGTAGCCATCGAGTACGGGCATGGACATGTCCATGAAAATGAGGTCGTACGCGCTGGGGCTGGCCTGGATGCGCTCGACGGCGAGTTGGCCGTTCTCCACGAGTTCGACGGTGGCGCCCGCCTTGGTGAGGTGGTGGGAGAGCAGTCGTTGGTTGTCGGGCCCGTCTTCGGCGTAGAGGACGCGCAGGCCGGTGAGCGGCGCGGCGTGGTCGGCGGCGGTAGGGGACGGGGCATCGTGTGGTTGCGCATCCTCGCGTTCGTCGCGGATGGCCTCGTTGGCCTGGAGCGTCGGGATGCGCAGGTGGAAGGTTGAGCCCTTGCCGGGGGCGGACTGGGCCATGATGGTGCCGCCGAGTCGCTCGGCGAGCCTGGTGCAGATGGCGAGTCCGAGGCCCGTGCCGCCGTAGGTTCGGGTGGTGGAGTTGTCGGCCTGCTCGAAGGGGTTGAACACGCGTTCGAGCTGATCGGGGGTCATGCCGATGCCGGTGTCCTCGACGGAGATCACGAGGAAGCCCTGGCGTCCTTCCTCGTCGGCGACCGGTCCGCTGAACCGGACGCGAATGGCGATGTGCCCCTCGTGGGTGAACTTCGCGGAGTTGCCGACGAGGTTGATGAGGATCTGGCGGACGCGATCGGGATCGGTGACGACGAACCCGGGGGCGTCGTCGGGCCAGTCGATCCGCAGTTCGAGGCCCTTTTCCTCGATGCGGACACGCATCAGCTGGTCGATGTCGTTGAGCAGGCTGCGCAGGTCGAAGCAGACGGGCTGAAAGGTCTGGCGTCCGGCTTCGATGCGCGAGAGGTCGAGGATGTCGTTGATGAGCGCGAGCAGGTGGGAGGCGTTTCGCCTGATGATGAGCAGGCCGTTGCGGGTTTGGGCATCGGCCTCGCTTTCGAGCAGGATTTCGGTGTAGCCGAGGATGGCGTTCATCGGCGTGCGGATCTCGTGGCTCATGTTGGCCAGGAACTCGCTCTTGGCGGTGCTGGCCTGCTCGGCGCGCTGCATGGCTTCGCGGAGGTCGTGGTTTACGACGCGGGCGCGGTCGAGGGCCTCACCCCGGATGCGCATACCGGCAGCTGCTCCGACGATCACGAAATGGATGAGGAGGAAGATGCCCAGTTCGGTGCGTTGCGCGGTCGCGATTTTGGAGACCCAGCGGTGGGCGGGGAAGTCGACGCCGAGGACGGAGTGGACGTTCCCGTCCTCGTCGAAGATGGGGGCGTACGCGCTGACCCAGGTGCCCCACCGGTCGGTGTAGATCTCGTTGGTGAAGGTGTATTCGCCGTTCATGGCGCGCTGCTCGGGTTCCTCGGCTTTGCCGAAGGATTCTCCGATCGGGGTGCGGGCCTCGCGTTCGCCGTGGTAGACGCCGTTGCGGTTGTAGTCGGTCTCGGAATCGACGATGAGACGGCACTCGCCGTCGACGACGCGGAAGGTGTAGATGTCGGAGACGGCGGGGTTGGTTCGCAGCCAGCGGATCTGGGTCTCGATGAGTTCGAGGAATACCGGGTCGTCGGGGGGTGTGTGGAGGTCGATGGACGATGCGCCTCGCCGCTCGAATTCGTCGGCGTAGGTCGGGGCGAAGCCGACGATCTGGGCACGGAGCTGTTCGCGGACGGCTTCACCGCTCCGCACCGCCAGAACGAGGCCGCTGCCGATGATGGCTATGGTCGCGAGCAGGAGCACGAAGCCGGTGGTCGTGCTCGAGCCGCGGCGCTTCATCGTGTGCCACGCGATCGCGGTCGCGCCGAGCGCGGTGACGATGAACACGGCGATCTGAACGTTCTCGATCACGACAAGGCGATTCCCGGATGGCCCCCCGGCGTCAACAGCCGCGTATCCAACGAGATCGGCGGAGGCTGGGGGGCGGGTTAGTCGTGTTCGAGGGGGGCGGCGATCCTTCACAAAGTGCCGGGGTACCGGGGCGTTCTCGGACGCTTCGAGCGGCGTGAAGCGTTACGCTTTGGGTATGACGGATTCTGATAACACTGGCTGGACCGAGCTGCGCGATGCGCATCTTCATCTGCTCAACCACGGCAAGGCGCTGGCGGCGGTGCAGCTCGCGGACTGCACGAGCGTGGCCGACGTACTGGATCGGGTGCGCGGGGCGCACGCGGCGCTGCCGGAGCACCGCGCGGGTGCGCCGGTGTGGATCGATGCGCGAGGGCTGCGGACGGAGGGCTTGGCGGAGCGCCGCTACCCGACGCTTGCCGAGCTCGACGAGGCCAGCCCGGGGCGCCCGGCGGTGCTCAAGAGCTTCGACTACCACGCGCTGATGGGCAACACGCCCGCGCTGCTGGAAGCGGGGATCGAGGCGAGCACCGTCGATCCGCCGGCGGGTGTGATCGTGCGCGACGGGTCGGGCGTGCCGACGGGGGTGCTGCTGGAGTCCGCGTGCAACGCGATGTACGCGGCGCAGCCGGTGGATACGAGTGCGCAGCGGTCCGAGCAGCTGCGACTGGCGATCGACGACCTGCGCTCGCGCGGGTTCGTCGAGGTGCACGACATGAAAGCGACGCCGCAGCTGGCGGAGCTGCTTCTGGAGATGGACGACCGTGGCGAGCTCGACGGGTTCGGCGTGACGATGTACGCGGTGCCGGACGAGTTCGAGCGCGTGCAGAAGGTGATGCGCTTCGCGATGCGCGAGGACACGAACAACCCGGTGCGTTTCGGCGGTCTGAAGCTGTTCATCGACGGGACGCTGAACAGCCGCACGGCGTGGATGCTTGAGCCGTTCGCGGATCCGCTCCCGGCCCACCCGACGGGGATCCCGAACTACACGCCCGAGCAGATCGAGATGTACATGCGCCGGGCGCACCACGAGCGGTTCGACATCGCGGCTCACGCGATCGGTGACGGCGCGGTGCGGGCGCTGCTCGATGCGTACGAGGCGGTCGAAAAACAGTTCGGCGAGGAGCCGGGATTCACGCTGCGGATCGAGCACGCGCAGTTCATCGACGAGGCGGATTTGCCGCGTTTCGCGCGGGCCGGCAAGAAGCGGGCGGTGATCGCGAGTCTGCAGCCCTGCCACCTGTTGACGGACATGGAGGCGATCGAGCGCCTGGTGCCGCACCGGGCGTCGCGGAGTTTCCCGCTGAAGGACCTGATCGACGCCGCGGCGAGCGCGGGTCGCGACCCGGCGGAGATGATTCTGCTCGGGAGCGACAGCCCGATCGTGGAGCCGGATCCGGCGGACAACATCCAGGCGGCGGTGTATCGGCGCCGGGCGGGGATGGATGCGGACCGGGCGATCGCGCCGGAGCAGGCGGTCACGCGCGCGGCGGCGCTGGGGCTGCACCGGAGCCGGATCGGTCGGAGTGGGGCGTGCGAGGTGTGAGTTATAGCAAAGTTAGCATGGTTTATCTGTTTTCGATAAACCAGGGTAAGTTTGCTATAGATCGCCAATTTCCGGCCCCATAGCGATCGTTCTGTACTCAGCGGTGCCCGGCAAAGTAATGGTGCGGCCAGTCATACCCGCGATCCTCGATGTTCGCCTCGGCGAACTCGGGCAGGAGTGATTCCAACAGCGGCATAGAGCCGTGGACGAATGGGATGCCGTCGTCGTAGATCCCGAGGCCGATGCCCGTGGATTCGCCGAGGAGGTAGACATTCTCGAACCAGTCTGAGACCCACAAGTCGGCATGATCATCGGGCGTGTCTCGTACACGGAGCTTCGGGAAGAGGAAGTCCTTCTCGATCCGGATGACCGAATTGAAGTTGGACCGTTCATCGAGTGCGCACACGTGCAAACCGTATCCGCTCATGATGCCGATCGCGTCCCACTGGTCGTCGAGTACGCGTGGTTCGTGCATCGCGACGATGTCGATGAGCACCGGGATCAGCAGCGGATGGCAGTCCCGCTCGTTCGGTTTCTTCCCGGGGTAGGGATCGTGAGAAGCGCAGTTGCGTTGACTGATCCACTCACCCCAGCGGTTCTTCGGCGCATCAGGGCGATGCGAGTCTGTGACGAAGAGCGTGTGCGGGTGGTTCGCGAACTTCGTCATTCCTTGAAATCGTCTCCGTGACGGACGGTCGGGCGGCACTTCTTCGCGCGTACTGATTATTGTACTCGGCGTGAATAAGTCGGCTCTCCAATCCCTCGAACGCCAGCTCCATCTCCCCGGCGCGATCGTGGTCGGACTGGGGTCGATTCTCGGCACCGGGGCGTTTGTTTCCATCGGGATCGGGGCGGGGGTCGCCGGGCCGATGGTGATTCTGGCGTGCGCGCTCGCGGCGATCGTGGCGACGTTCAACGGGTTGAGTTCGGCGCAGCTCGCGGCGGCGCACCCGGTGTCGGGCGGGACCTACGAGTATGCGCAGCGATGCTTCCCCGGCGGGCTCGGGGCGCGGCTTGGGTTCACCTCGGGGTGGCTGTTCCTGATCGCCAAGTCGGCTTCGGCGGCGACGGCGGCGCTGGGCTGCGCGGGGTACCTCAAGGAGTTCGTGCGCGGACCGCTGGAGTCGCTGCCGCTGTGGGGACTCGCGCTGGTGATCCTCGGGCTGATGACGGCGCTCGTGCTGTTCGGGCTCCGGCGCACGAACACGCTGAACACCGCGCTGGTCTCCACGACGGTGATCTTCCTGCTGCTGTTTATCGTCGGGAACCTGCCGGACACGCTGGTGCCGTTCTTCGAGGGGCCGGAGGACGCCGACGGCAATCGCGCGCCGTGGGGGCTCGCGCTGGCTTCGGCGACCGCGCTGATGTTCGTGGCGTACACCGGCTACGGGCGGATCGCGACGCTCGGTGAGGAGGTCGTTGAGCCGCGAAAGACGATCCCGCGTGCGGTGATCGCGACGCTGATCGTGAGCATGCTGCTGTATGTCGGTACGGCGTTCGCGTTGCTGGGGCCGTTCAAGTCGGGGTACATCGCGAAGGTGACGGCCGAGGATGCGGCTCCTTTGCTGGTCGCTGCGCAGGGGTCTCGCGTGCCGGGGCTGGCGATGTTCCTGTGGGTGGGCGCGGTGACCGCGATGCTCGGTGTGCTGCTGAATCTGATTCTGGGGCTGAGCCGGGTGCTGCTGGCGATGGGGCGGCGCGGTGATATGCCGCGGGGCGTGGCGGCGCTGACGGCGAAGAAGAACCCGGCGGCGGCGATCATCGTGGTGGCGTGCGTCATCGGCGCGATCGTGGCGATCGGGGACCTGAAACTGGCGTGGTCGTTCAGCGCGTTCACGGTCCTCATCTACTACGCGATCACGAACGCCTCGGCCCTTCGGCTGGCGAAGGCGGTGCGCCTGTACCACCCCGCGCTGGCGTGGTGCGGGCTGGTGGCGTGCGCCGGGCTGGCGTTCTTCGTGGAGACGCGGGTGTGGCTGATCGGTCTGGGGCTGATCCTGCTCGGGCAGGTGTGGTTTGAGGTGGCGCGCCGGGTGAGCAGGCGGGGCGCCCGCGGAGCCTGAGACCGGTTTGTTCTCGCATTTCCCCGTCCGTCGTGGTACACCATCACCATGCCCGCCCGGCTGATTATCTCGCGTGCCCGACCGGTGGACGTCGCCGCGGCGACGAATCTGTTCGTCGCGTATCAGGCGTTCTACAAGGTCCAGGCGGACGCCGCGAAGACGCGGGCGTTCGTGAGCGACCGGCTGCGTCTGAACGACACGATTTTCCTGATCGCGCGCTACGAGGACACGCCGACGCACAAGGGCGTCGGCTTTGCCCAGATGATGCCCAAGCTGAGTTCTACGGCGATGCGGCGCAACTGGGTGCTCAACGACCTTTTCGTCGCGCCCGAGCACCGGCGCAGGGGCATCGCGACGGCGATCATGAACGAGTGTCTGGCGTTCGCGAAGCGGACCGGCGCGACGAAGATGAGCCTGAAGACACAGGCGGCCAACGACGCCGCCCGTGCGCTGTACGAGCGCGAGGGGTGGGGGCTGGATGAGGAGTTCGTGACGTACTCGCGCGAGGTGTGACAGGAGCCCGGAGCGCGAACTCCGGGTACTCGGCTGAATCAGAAGCGAGAGACACCCGGAGCTCGCGCTCCGGGCTCTTGCTTTGCGTGCCCGCGCTTACCCCGCCGCCGGTTCCACCGACTCGATCACGCTGTTGCCGTCGATGTTGCAGACGACGATCTCGCCGTCGTCCTTCTTGAGTTCGAGGCGGTCGAGCCAGAGCTTGTCGTCCTTGGCGTGCGCGAACCAGGAGCCGGTTTTCTGCTGGCCGTAGCGGATGACCGTGCCTTCGACGCTGGTCCTGGCCGCGCCTTTGGCGAACGCGATGGACTGGGTGATGCGGACGCGCTGGCCGATCTGGATCTGGTGGGGGGCGAGTTGCATGGCGATCAGTTTCCCTCGGACTCAAACTCAGGATCGGTATCGACGGCGGCGGAAGATTGCGTGCCCTCGGGCCAGCCGAAGAGTTCGGGGCGGTCTTCGAGGCCGATAGGCCACTCGCGCGTGCCGACGACGCGCCACGGGCGGAAGCCGCCTTCGAGGCGCAGGGTGACCTTCTGGTAGGTGTAGGCGACGCCGTCGGCGTTCTCTTCGGTGGCCTGCATGCCGTCGAGCGTCACCGGGCGGATGACATCGACGGTGGCCTTGTCGCCCCGGAGCCAGACGCGCGTGATGGAGTAGACGGGCAGGCCTTGGTAGCCGCTGTCACCGACGAGCATGCCGCCGGAAACGCCGGCGTCGGCCATGGTGTTGTCGAGGACCGAGCGGGCGCGTTCGGTGGTCATGCCGCGGGGCAGGTTGAGCACCCAGTTGTCGGGCAGGTCGCCGGAGGCGGCATCGCGCTGGAGCACCCGCGTCGTGGCGACGCGCATCAGGACCGGGAGCGGGACAACGTTCGGGTCGTTGATCGCGAGGTCCTGGCCGATGGGCGGGTAGTTCGCGTAGGTCGCGCAGCCGGTGGCCCCGGCGAGGGACGCGAGGCCGAGGATCGCGGCGCCGAGCATGGCGCGGGTTTGTCCGGATTGGCGTTGGCGTGTCGTCATGGTGACTCCGCGTTGGTCGTGGTTGCTGGAACCGGCCCGGCGAGGCGTCCGGGGAAAGTCCGGATGGCCGTACTCGGGCGAGGGGCCAGTCTACCGGATCGGCGCGGGCTACAGTAGTTCCGCATGAGCACGGGTCTGAACAGCCATCCGGACGGTCAGAGCGGCCAGCCGAAACAACGACGCCGGGTCGTTGTGGGAATCACCGGCGCGTCGGGGGCGGCGTACGCCCAGAAGCTCTGCACCACCCTGGTCCGCCTGGGCCACGAGGTGCACATCGTCATCACGAACTACGGCAAGCGGCTGCTGCACGACGAACTCGGCATGGAAGGCGTCCAGCTCGACATGCTCTGCGGGCTGCCCGAGGGCACCACCAGCGAGCAGGCCCGCGACCACGGCGTGGTGCTGCACCCGGCCAAAGACGTCGGCGCTTCGCTCGGCTCGGGTTCGTTCCGGCACGACGGCATGATCATCCTGCCCTGCTCGTCGAACACGCTCGGGCAGATCGCCTCGGGCGCGGGGGATCAGCTGCTGACCCGTGCCGCGGCGGTCGCGCTGAAAGAGAAGTTCCCGCTGGTGATCTGCCATCGCGAAGCGCCGCTGAACCGCATCGACCTGAAGAACTCGCTCGAATTGCACGACGCGGGCGCGATCATCTGCCCGACCAACCCCGGCTTCTACCTGCACCCGCGCTCGGTCGAGGACATCGTGGACTTCGTGGTGGCGCGGGTGCTCGATCAGATCGGTATCGAGCACGACGTAAGCAAGCGCTGGGACCAGCAGTTGGCCGACGAGCAGGTGAAGCGGCTGGGGGCGGTGGAGTAGGCGAGGAAGCGACCACGAGTTTGCTGCAACGGCCCGCCCTGTTTCACGGATAATCATTCCGTGGAACCCGCTTCGGCTGATCCCGATCCCACCGTCTCCCCGACGATCGAGTGCCGACGCTGCGGCACCAGATTCGTCTGTGAGTGGCCGGAGGTGTCGGGGGCGGTGCGATGCTCCGTTTGCGAGAACGTCGCTTCGCTCTCGAAGCCGGACCTCGCGAAGGTGGTGGGGGCCGCGTCTGAGCGTCGGCGCCGAGGCTTGCCGACCAGCCCGACGCACGCCGACCCGGTGGACGACGATCTTGGCGACTCGCCGGAAGATGCGCTGCGGCGTCAGGCGCGACGCGCCCGCGCGAACGCGGATCGCTGCTGCCCAGCGTGCCTGTACGACATCACCGGGCTGTGCGAGCACTGGAACGATGTTCGCGCCTGCCCGGAGTGCGGAGAACGGTTATCGCCAAGGCTCGTCGTGGAGCGTTGGATCGAGCGTGGCCGACGGATCCGGCGTTTCACGATGGTCAGCGGTTGGGGCGGCGTCGTCGCCGGTGGGTTGTTCCCGCTGTTCGTGATCGTCCTCGGCTACACGCTCGGGCGTTGGGCCTGGGGCGGCTGGCTCATGTTCGTCGCGGTTGTCGCGTACATCCTGCTCGCGTCAAGCCTCGTCTTCATGAGCGGGTTCGAGTGGATGCGCTTGCGCAATCCGTTGGCGCGCAAGGCAAGCCTGATCGGACTCGCGATCGCCATGGTCGCGGCAAACTTCATCGCGGCGGTGATCGTTGCGGCGCTGTCGGCGCTTCTGCTCGCGGCGGTGCTGTCCGCGTGAGCATCGCAACAGCGCCTTCAGTTGCGGTCCGCGCCCAAGTTTCCGATCACGATTTTGGGCGTTCCTGAGTCCTTCGGTCGCGTACGATCAGTGTCGGGACGCCGCAACGGGATCCGCAGTAGGAGGGCCACCGGATGAGTCACCGTCTTGTTGGGATGATCGCTCTCGCCGCAACGCTCGTCGTCCTCGCTTCGCAGACTCAGGTCGCGAGCAGCCAGCCGCTGGGCGAAGGCGAGGCCGCGTCGCTTGAGCATGAGCCGATCCGTGTCCTGTTCGTTCGCGGCGCGGACCGCAGCGGCGGGTTCCTCGAGGGGCGCGACGACCGGAGCCGCACCGAGCAGCTCGCCGATATCACGAACGAGTCCACCCGGCGCGGCAACCACGGCTGGTTCGAGTTCGCCGAGTCGCTTCGCGCGGGTGGCTTCGTCGTCGAGCAGATCATCGAGCCGCTCGAAGCCGGTGCTCCACCCGAGGGCCAGACAGAGGGAGCGCCGGTCGCGTTCGAGACGATGGATCTCGATCGGTACGCCGTCATCGTGATGGGCTCGAACAACGCCGTGTACAAACCCGCGCAGATCGACGCGATCGAGCGGTACGTCCGCGGCGGCGGGAGCGTGCTCTTCATCTCGGACGCGAACTTCGGGTCCGACTGGCCCGACGCCTCGAACTCGGATCAGCAGTTTCTCGATCGCTTCGGCTGGACGATGCAGCAGGACCAGGGGACCTACGCTCTTCGCCGAGCCGACGGGAACTTCATGGCCGGCGATCACTCGATCCTCGCGGGCGTGGACGCCTTCGACGGCGAGGGCGTCTCGCCGATCGTCGTCCCGGAGGCCGACATCAAGGGGGTACGCACGACGCTCGTGGTCCGCGCCAGATCGGGTGCACAGACCCGCAACAACGACACCGAGGCCGGGCGCGGATCGAGTCGGGCGGTCGGCCCGCGCGATGCCGCCCTGTGCGTCGCCCGCGTCGGACGCGGCAGGATCGCGGGACACCTCGACCGGAACACGTTCTTCAATCTCAACGGGGCCGGTACCGACATCAACCGGTTCGACAACCGCGCGTACGCGATCAACCTGATCCGCTTCCTCGCGTTCGGAGATGGCGATTCCCGCGGCGACGCTGACGGAAAGGATGCGGACTCTCCAGATCCTCCCGCCGGTTGAACGTGCTACCACACCCGAACCACCTCCAGCCGCCCGTCCGGCCCCGCCGGCTCCGGAGGCATCGGTGTTTCCTCGCTTCGATCCGGTTCGGCGGCACGCAGCGTGTACAGCACGATCTGCGGCGGGCAGTTGATCCGCACCGGCATCAGTTGGAAGCCCACGCCACGCGTGACCGCCAGCGTCGTCTCGCGATTATGGGGCGTCGAGTCGTGTCGGAATCGGTAGATCCCCGAAGGCGCGCGCCGCGGCACGATCGTCGATGCCGTGAACCCCGCCAGCACACCGCGCGCCGTGTTCAGGCGGATCTGCCCGCCGTGCGTGTGACCGGCGAGCAGCAGGTGGGCGCCGGCGCGATGCGCATCGCCGATGCTGTCGGGCGTGTGCCCGAGCGCGAGACGCAGCGGTGCGCCGTCGCTCAACCGTTCGGGTCGCTTGGTGCTCGCGGCGTCGAACGCCTCGGGCCAGTCCGATCCGATCACGTCCAGAGGCAACCCGTCGATCGTGAGCGTTTCGCTGTGCATCCAGGTCACAGGCCAGCGATCGCGCTCACTGCGCGCGCGGACGAGGTCTTTCAGTTCGGCGTGGTCGTGGTTGCCGAACACGCCGAAGCAACCGCGCCGCGTCAGCTTCGCGCTGGTGTGCACGAGATCGCGCAGGCACTCGGTCGCGACGTGCTCGTCGCCGTCGACGTTCATGTAGTCCCCGCTGAGCACCGCCAGGTCGATGGCCGGCCACGACGGATCAGGCGACTCGAGCAGCGTCAGCAGCCGGTTGTGAAGGTCACGCGTCGCCGGATTGCGGGCGGTCACGTGGGTGTCGCTCACCTGCAGGATGGTCAGCCCGTCGAGGTCTGGCGGGAGGTGGGGGATGGCCAGGTCCGCCCGCTGAACCTCGATCGCCCCCGGTCCGGGGATCGGCAGGGCGTCACGCAGGGTGCGCAGGGCGGCTTTGAGCGGTGAAGGGGGCATGGCGGTGTCCGGCTCGCTAACCATCGTCACGCCGACCCGCCCCCGGCCAGCCCGGGCCGGCCATTCGCCCCCTTCGCCATCGGAAACAGGCGGATTTCGGGCGTGGAACCGGAGCGTCTCCGGGCCGTATGGGGTGGCAAAGCCTGGCTCGCTCAGGTAGCGTGTCCGATCTGAACCGGGCGGATCGGCCCGGCGGATGGTGCATTCCCGCGTTTCAGGCAACGCGGGCACGGTTGGAACCTTTATAGAGGGTGTCGCGATGGCGAAGATGTTCTACAACCTCGAGGAAGCCGCGGCCAAGCTCGGTAAGACCGAAGGCGAAGTCCGCGACATGGCCTCCAAGGGCCAGATCACCGAGTTCCGCGACGGCGACAAGCTGATCTTCAAGGTCGACCAGATCGACCTCCTCGCCGGTGACGCCGGCGCGGACGAGTCCGGCATGATCCCGCTCACCGACACCTCTTCCGGCGACACCGCCCTCGGGCTCGACGCGTCCGACACCGGCCTCGGAATGGACACAGGCGGCGGTTCCGGGCTCGATGTTGCCGATTCGGGCGGAAACTCCGGCGTCAGCGTGTTCGACGCCGACGAGGTCGGCGGCGTGGACGCCTCGGCCGACACGCTCGTCACCGGCGACGGCGGCATCGGCGATGTCTCGCTCGAGTCGTTCGGATCCGGCTCGGGCCTCATGGACCTCACCCGCGACAGCGACGACACCGGTATGGCCACCGAAGGCCTGCTCGACGAACTCTACTCCGGCGACGAAGGCGGCCCCTCGGGCACCGCCGCGGCCGGCGCGGACCTGTTCGACGGCCCGGCGTCGTCCGGTGGCGACATGGGCTTCGGCCAGCAGGCGGCGCAGTCCGGCGCGATGGTCGCCGCCGAACCGTACGACGGCAAGGGCTCCGGCCTCGCCGGCGGCTTCGCGATCGGCGCGATCCTCTCGCTGCTCGCCGGTGTCGCGGTCGTGCTCATGGGCATGGTCGGTGCCCCGCCCGTTGACCTCGCCGACACCTTCAGCCAGGACCTCCTGATCCCCGTCGCGATCCTGCTCGGCGTGACCCTGCTCGCCGGCGGCATCGGCTTCTTCATCGGCGGCAAGAGCTGAGTGAAGCGGACAAGTGATGGATTGACGGAACGCGGCCTTTCGGGCCGCGTTTTTCTTTGCACGCCCGCTTGCACCGCCGACGCCGAAGGGTATGCTCCCGGCTGATGACGACCGCCTGCTGAAACATCCCGCGCCGCGCAGATGACCGGTCAACGGTTCTGCGCGCTCCGTGCGCCCGTCGGGCTCGACTGGACCCGACCGCCGCGCACCCGTCCCGCGCGGGATGTTCACCCCGACCCTCCAGATGATGATTTGTCTGTCCGGCGTACCGCTCGGTGCGCCAGGGGTTTTCTCACACATGTCCGGAAAATCACGACGCGACCGGGGCGCGAGCGCCGGCTTCACCTGCATCCGCTGCCGCGCCACCATCGACCCGACGCGCTTCGGCACGCGCCATCGCAACCACTGCCCGCTCTGCCTCTGGTCGCGCCACCTCGACGAGGAACCCGGCGACCGGCGCTGCGCCTGCCGCTCGCCCATGGAACCCGTCGGCATCGAGGTCCGTCAGGACGGCGAGTGGGCCATCATCCACCGCTGCACCGGCTGCTCGACGCTGCGCACCAACCGCATCGCTGGCGACGACTCCGAACTCGCCCTCCTCGGCCTCGCCCTGCGCCCGCTGAGTCGCCCGCCGTTCCCGCTGGATGCCCTGCCGGGGGCGAACTGGTGAGCGGCGGAAAGAGGGGAATCCCGCGCCCTCGGTTCAGCGAACGTCTCCCTACGATGGAACGCCCTCCGTCGCGCCGCGTCCTTCCGTTCAGGGAGCCCCGTCAAAGCATGACCCGCCTGCTCGCCCATCCCGCCCTGCACCTCGCCCTGTTCGTCGTCATCGCGCTGACGCTGTCGAGTTGCGTCTCCCCGCCGCCGCGCCCGTCGTCGATCATGGCCGAGACGCGCGTCGACCGGATGCGCGAGCTCTGGCCCGGCCTGCAGGCACCCGCGACCATCCGCTACGACCAGCACCTCATTCCTTTTATAGAGGTCGCCGACGAGTCCGACGCCCCCTACACCCTCGGCCTCGTCCACGCCCACCTCCGCCTCACCCAGATGGACCTCTTCCGGCGCGTCTCGCGCGGCCGGCTGGCCGAGTCCGCCGGACCCATCGCCGCGCCCATCGACGAGGCCATCCGCGCCTTCGATCTCGACCGCGCCGTCCCCGAGATGGCCCGCCGATTGCCGCCGGACACGCGCGCGTGGATCGAGCGCTACGTCGAGGGCGTCAACGACTACCGGCGCACCCTCGCCACCACCCCCGCCGACTTCGACACCCTCGGCTTCTCGCTCGACGAGGAGTGGACCGTCGAGGACGTGCTCGCCTTCGGGCGACTCGCCTGCGTCGATGTGAACTGGGGACGCTGGCTCGCGCTCATCCCGCTGCGCAACCAGAAGGGCTACGACGACTTCGCGCGCCGCGTCTGGGACTTCGCAGACGACGGCGTGCCCAGCTACGGCCCCGAGACCCCGACCGACCTCGACGTGCTCATGCAGTCCGGTCGCACCGGCTCCAACGCATTCGTCGTCGACGGCCGTCGCTCCGCCACCGGCAGCGCCATCGTCGCGTCCGATCCGCACCTCGGCTTGCCTCAGCCGAACATCTGGTGCGTCGTCGCGTACCGCACGCCGACCAAGTCGGTCGCCGGCCTGACCATGCCCGGCCTGCCGTTCGTCGTTGTCGGTCGCAACGAGCACATCGCCTGGACCGGCACGAACATGCAGGCCTCCTCCAGCGTACTCTACCGCCTGCCGCCCGACTGGCAGCCCGTCTCCACGCGCACCGAGCCCATCGGTGTGCGCCTGTGGTTCGACCAGACCGCCGAGATCCGCGAGAGCGCCTTCGGCCCCGTCGTCTCCGATGCCCAGCTCCTCAAGCGCCTCGGCGACGGCGACTTCGCCCTCGCCTGGCGAGGCCATCGCCCCTCCGACGAGGCCTCCGCCTTCCTCCGCGCCTCGCACGCCACCAACTGGGACGAGTTCCGCGCCGCCTTCACCACCTTCGCCACCGGGGGCCAGAACATCCTCTTCGGCGATACCGAGGGCAACATCGGCCAGCTCATGGCCATCGAGGCGTTCCCGAGCGCCGCCCGCGCCTCGCGCGAGTCGCCCGTCGCGCCCACCTCGCGCTACCGCCTCGACAACCCCGTCGCGCAGGCCGACCTGCCCGTCGCCTTCAACCCCGAGGTTGGCTTCCTCGCCTCGTCCAACAACGTCCCGCTGCGCTTCACCGAGCCGCTGGTCGCTCAGGGCAACGCCAACGACCGCCTTGTGCGCATCCAGAGCGTGCTCACCGACATCATCGCCCAGCGCCCGGTCACGACCGACGACCTGCGCGAGCTGCAGCGAGATGTGTTCAGCTCTGCGTCCCTCGAGACCGCCCAGGCCATCGTGGCCGCCGCCTCGCGCGCCGGCATCGACCCGCAGTCGTCGCCGATCCTGCTCAACACCCTCCGCTGGGACGGCCACTACACCGAAGACTCCATCGGCGCCGCGTCGTACCAGCGCCTGCTCGATACCGCGATCGAGCACCTCTACAAGGACCGCTACTCGTCCGCGATCATCCGCACGATGCGCTCGGGCGCGTATATCCACGAATTCGTGCGCCAGGACATCGAAGCCGCGCCATCGCCCGACGCACTGCGCACCATCGTCGACCTCGCCTCCATCGACTACGACCCCAGCCAGACCTGGGGCGACCTGCACCGCCTGAACATCGCCCACCCGCTCGCCAACGTCCCGGTCATCGGCTCTCGCTACACCTTCGACAACCTGCCCTCGCCCGGCACCACCACCACCATCCACAAGGCCGCCCACAGCGTCACGTCGGACCGCCACCAGGTCACCTTCGGCGCCAACGCCCGCCTCATCTGCGACATGTCCGCGCCCGACGCCAACACCGTCGTCCTCCTCGGCGGCCAGGACGGCCAGCTCGGCTCGCCCCACCTGCTCGACCAGATCCCGCTCTGGCGCCGCGGCGACATGATCCCGCTCCCGCTCACGCGCGAAGGACAGATCGCCCGAACCGTGCGCAGCGTCGAACTCATCCCCGCATCGAAGGCGGCTCCGTGATCGAGCAGCACGCTCCGGCCATCATCGCGATCTCCGCTGCGCTCAACGCGCTGTGGCTGCTCGGCGCCTTCCTGACCACGCGCCGGTCAAAGCGTCGCTGGCTCTGGCGCGCGCCGGCGATGGTGATCGCGACGCTCGCGATCGTGTGGGCCGTGCGCATGACGACCATCACGCCGCGACCATCGCACACCCTGCGCGCGCTGGATCGGGCGATCGATCTCGACCTTGCTGCGCTGGCCTGGCATGTGATGTTGCCCATCGCGCTGTTGGCGATGGCGCTGCGGGGTGTGGTGGTTGTGCTGAAGGGCACGCCGAAGCAGCCCTAAGTCCGCCCCGGCGCGCGCCGGGTGGGCCCCGGCGCATGTACACCTCGCCGACTTTTTCAGATTTTTTTCTGCCCATTCCACGGGCCAATCGGCGCGATGCCTTTTCGCATCGACCGCTTTGGCGCGCGCCGCGTGGGCTCGCCGGCGCCAAGGGTGAGGGGCGTGTGTGTTCCGGGCCGACCGCTCGGCACACCCCCGAACGATGACTCCCGCTCACCCGACCCGTCAAGCCCCCCGGCCGGAGACCAGCCATGCCCTGCGCCGCCCTTGCGCCCCGCCCGCCCCGATTCCCCGCCCCGTCCCGACTCCTGCCCCTGCTCGGCGCGTGCACCGCCTGCGCAGCCTCGCTCTTCAGCATCGGCTGCGCACCGCTCGCACCCGAGGCGTCGCAGATCGCCGCGTCGTCGTCCAGCGCGATCGATGCGCTTCGCGCCGAGCACGAGGCGCTCATCCGCGCGATCAGTGCGTCCGAGCGCGAGCGCCTCGATCAGCGCTTCGCCCAGTTGCACGCCGAGGCCGAGCGCATCGTCCGCGAATCGCACAGCCTCGGCCCGGATGACCCGCTGACGCCCGAGCAGCTCCTCGACGTCAGCGCGGTCGTCATCGGCCTGCGCGACGAAGTCCTCGCCGGAATCGCGCAGACAGAGGCGTCGCTGCTCGCCCGCTCGGACCGCCACCACGCCCACGCCCGTCGCCTGACCGATGCGCTCGGCGCCTACCTGCTCGCACGCACCGAGAGCGAGGCCCTGCGCCGCTCGCTCGCCGAGGCGGCGTCCCGGCGCATCGGCATCGATCCGGATGCGCTCACGATTGACTGGTCCGACCTTCTCCCCGCGTCCGACGCCCAGCCCGGCAACTGACCCTGATTCAAGCACCCGCACCCACTCCCGACCCCGAAAGGCTCGACCCATGAACGATTCCGCCCGCCGCCCCGACTCCATCCGCGCCCGCCAGAACCGCTACCGCGCCGACATCACCGCCGTCGGCAGCGCGTACCTCCAGGCGTCGCAGCGCCTGCCCTTCGACGCCCTCGCCCTGCGCGACGCGTTCACCGAAGACGAACTCACCGAAGCCGAGCGCCTGCTCGATGCGCTGGCCCACGCGACCGATCGCGAGCACCGCCAGGTCCAGATCGTCGAACACTTCGCTTCATCGGGCGCGGTAGTGCTGAAACTGCTGCGTCTGGCGGGGTTGGTGGTGTGAACACGCTGCGTTCACACCTGGTACAGGAACTCAATCATGACCTGCAGAAGCCAGAGCATCAGCGCGAACGCAGCCGCGTTCCAGAACAGGATACCGGTCGAGCCGAGTACGAGCCGAAGGATCGAAATGGTCGGATTGCGTTCATGCAGCCACCGGGCCGCGTTGTAGAAGACCAGCAGTGGGAGCACCGCAGCGACCAGACGCATCGCATCGGTCATCCGGATGTCGTTGACCGAAAGCGCCCGTTGGAATCGCAGGATGATGAAGACCTCCGTCCACGCCCAGCCGCCGAGGAACACGCCCGTCCACAGCGCGATGCGCCGGTGCCACACCGCCCGCGTTGCGCGAAGCGCCCATCGCATCGTGTTGATGGCTCGCGATACCGTCTCGCCGCACTCCGGGCAGATGGTGCGCGAGTCGTTGGAGCCGAGCACTCCCGAGAGGTCGTACAGGCAGGCGAAGCATTTGCTCGTTCCTGCGGGGCGGAAGCGTTCCACGCTCGCATGCATCTTCCCGCGCTTCGCGCTGGTCAGATCGGCGTACTGCGCTTCGAGCGTGTCGGGGTCCGCGCTGTGCTCTTCATCGATGGGGATCACGTCAGCACTATTCGCGAGGATTACGGGGTGGTTCCAAAGCGAAGCGTGTATTTGCTCTGCCGACGGTTCAGATCGATCGTGCTACAGCACAGGCAGGAGAGCGGACGCGATGACCATCAGGAGCAGCGCGACCACCAGATTCGCCAGTCCGGCGAGCACAGATGTGACCCAGAGGAGCCCTTCGTTCACTGTTGGGTTGCGCCGTTTGAGCCATTCGAATGCGGCGATCGGGACGCCGATCGGGAGTCCGAACATGCCGATGATTGCGATAACCCAGAGCAGTGTCGCGGGACCACTGAAGATCTTGGTTGTGCCGCCAATCAGTGCCATCCAGCTCAGGGAACCGATCACGAGCCCGGCGTAAAGCGTGACCGCTCGACCGATTCGGGCTTTGCTTCCGCGTTCACCCCAGACGAGCGTGTTGCCCGCGAGGGATACTTCTTCGCCGCACTCCGGACACGGCTTCGTGGACTCGTCATCGAGGACACCGGAAAGGTCATAAAGGCAGTACGGGCAGGTGTGGACCGCCTCCGGTCTCAATCGACCTGCACGCTTTGCGTACTCCGCTCGCGTTTCTGGCAACAGCGCCAGCCCTCGCTTGTGATTCGAACGCAGCGGCTCAAAGCGACGGTTATATGTCCCATCGCGCATCTGCACGCGGGCGGCCTGCTCGACCAGAGTGATGTCTTCCCGAGAAAGTGAGGCGGTGGTGTGGCATACCGGACAATCAACCGCCCCTGACACCTCCGGATACTCGCAGACGAAGGAGTTGTCGCATCGGCGACACCGGATCGACGGCGTTGCGCTTCTCTCGTCTTGCTTCGGAGGAGGGCTGGGCGCATCGCGGGGCATGCTTGCATCCTACCCGCCCGGTGGCGAATCACCTACGCCTTCATCGCCCCAACGAGCCGCTCCACCACAGCCCCCGGATCGTCCGAAGCGCACACCACGCCGCTCACCGCGATGCCGCACACGCCCGCTTCGCGCAGCGTGCCGATGTGGTCCGGGCCGATGCCGCCGATGGCGAGGTGGGGGGTATCCGGGTGCTTCGTGAGCACCTCGCGCGCGAGTGCCGGTCCGGCGACCGAGCCGTCGGTGCGTCCGCCGGGATTGGCCTTGGTGGTCGTCGGGAACATCGGGCCGAGCCCGAGCATGTCCGCGCCGTCGCGCAGCGCTTCGCTTGCCTGGTCGAGCGTCGTCGCGCTCACGCCGATGCACACGCCGTCGCCGACGATGCGCCGGGCTTCGCCGACCGGCAGATCGCTCTGGCCCAGGTGCACGCCGTCAGCCTCGGCGAGCGACGCGATGTCCGGGCGGTCGTTGATGACCAGCGCCGCATCGTGCTGCTGCGTCAGTTCACGCAGCCGGCGCGCCCGGCTCAGCAGTTCGCGCCCGGACAGTTCCTTCTCACGCAGTTGGAGGCAGTCCGCGCCGGCTTCGAGCGCAGCGCGGGCGACGTCTTCCCACGCCCTCTTGCAGATCGATTCGGTCACCAGCACGCACAGCGACCACTGGCGATGCACCGGGCACGGGCACTTCGGGCACGGACACCGCTCTGGACGGTCGGTGGTCATGTCCAAGCGTAGGCGGGCCGATCAGCCCGCCATCGCCCCCATCTTGGCCGACGCCGCCTCGAGGGCGCGGTCCACATCGGCGATCAGGTCGTCGCAGTCTTCGATGCCGACCGACAGGCGGATCAGCGCATCATCAATCCCGAGCACCGCCCGCTGTTCCGGCGGCACGGATGCATGCGTCATGATCGCGGGGTGCTCGATGAGCGACTCGATGCCGCCGAGCGACTCGGCGAGCGTGAAGATACTCACCGTTTCGAGGAAGGCCTTGGCCGGTTCGAGCCCGCCCTTGATGAAGAAGGTGATCATGCCGGTCCCGCCGCCGCCGGTCGCTTCCATCTGCTTCTTGTACACGCTGTGCTGCGGGTGGCTTTCGAGGCCGGGGTACACGACGCGATCGACGAGCTCGCTGGCCTCGAGGTGCTTGGCGATGCGCAGGGCGCTGGCGTTGTGGCGCCGGATGCGCACGTCGAGGGTCTTGAGCCCGCGCAGGGTCAGGTACGAATCGAACGGGCCCATGACCGAGCCGATGGCGTTCTGCAGGAAGCGAAGGCGCTCGGCGATCTCGGGCTTGCCGGTGATGAGGATGCCGCCGACGACATCGGAGTGGCCGTTGACGTACTTGGTCGAGGAGTGCATGACGATGTCCGCGCCGTGCTGGAGCGGGCGTTGGTTCACCGGCGAGCAGAAGGTGTTGTCCACCACGACGAGGCACTTGGGGTTGACCTCGTGGGCGATCTGCGCGACGCGCGCGATGTCGACGATCTTCAGCGTCGGGTTGGTCGGCGTCTCGACCCAGAGCATCGCGGTGTCGGGGCGCATCGCCGCGCGGAGCTTCGACTCGTCGGTGAGGTCCACGAAGTCGATGTCGAGGTTCTGCGTGCGCTGGCGGACCTTCTGGAGCAGGCGGTTGGAGCCGCCGTAGATGTCGTCCATCGAGATGATGTGCGAGCCGGCGTCGATGAGTTCGAGCGCCGTGGCCATCGCGGCGAGGCCCGAGGCGAAGGCGAACCCGCCGCAGGACGGGTCGGTGTCCTCCGCGATGGTCGAGCCCTCGAGCTTGGCGATCATGCGCTCGAGCGCGTAGCGGGTCGGGTTGTGCGAGCGGGAGTACTCGAAGCCCTTGTGCACGCCCGGCGATTCCTGGGCGTAGGTGGTGCTGGTGAAGATGGGGGGCATCACGGCGCCGGTGACGGGTTCGGCGTGCTGGCCGGCGTGGATGACCTGGCTGGCGATGCGGAGGTTCGAGTGGTCGGACATGCTGGCTCCCGTAGGGATGGGGTCGGTGATGGAATGCGAAGCGTGGGAAGGTGCTTACTTGAGCTGGCGACGCAGGTAGTTGATGAGGTCGATCTTGGTGATCAGGCCGAGGTACTCGCGGAACTCGGTGCCCGCGCCCTTCGGCGGGTTGTCGTCGACGACGATCGCGACGCGGTCGGCCCGGAAGATCGGGATCAGGTCTTCGACCTTGGCGGTCGGTGAGATGGTTTCGAGTCGGGTGGTCATGAAGTCCGACACCGGACGCGACAGGGCCGAGTCGCCCTGCACAACCGCCATGAGGATGTCGCCCTCGTCGATGATGCCCACGACCTTGTCGTGGTCGCGACCCGTCGAGGTGAGGTGCACGGTCTCGACGACCGCCATCTGCGAGATGTTCTGCAGGTCCATGACCTTGATGATCTGGCTGAGCGGGTCGGTCGGCTTGGCGACATAGTCCTCGCGGCTGGCGTGACGCCGCGCGATGATGTCGCGCAGGTCGCCGGTCTTCTCGCGATCGATGAAGCCGTTGTCGATCATCCAGTAGTCGTTGAACATCTTGCCGAGGTACTTCGCGCCCTGGTCGCAGATGAGCGTGACGACGTTCAGCGGCTTGTCCTGCTTCGCGCAGAACTTCTTGGCCGCGGCGATGAGGCAGCCGGTGCTCGATCCGGCGAGCAGGCCCTCCTTGTCGAGCAGTTCGCGCGCGGCGTGGAAGGACTCGGCGTCGGTGACCGCGACGGCCTCGTCGACCACGCTCAGGTCACAGATGTCGGGGACGAAGTCCTCGCCCATGCCTTCGACGAGCCACGACCCGGCCTCGACCTTTTCACCCCGGTTGATCAGGGGTTCGAGGATGGAGCCGGCGGGGTCGGCGAGGACGATCTTGCAGTTGGGGTTCTGCTCTTTGAGGTAGCGCCCGACGCCGGAGATGGTGCCGCCGGAGCCCACGCCGGCGATGAAGACATCGACGCCGCCGAGCGCTTCGAGCTGGCGGTGGATCTCGGGGCCGGTGTGCTCGTAGTGCGCGGCGGTGTTGTGGTCGTTGGAGAACTGGTTGATGTAGATGCTGTTGGGCGTCTTCTCGGCGAGGCGGGCGGCGACATCCTGGTAGTACTCGGGGTGGCCCTTCTGGACATCGGAGCGGGCGAGCACGACCTCGGCGCCCATGGCGCGCAGGTGCTGGATCTTGCCCTCGCTCATCTTGTCGGGGACGACGACGAGCATGCGATAGCCGCGCTGGCCGGCGACGAGGGCGAGGCCGAGGCCGGTGTTGCCGGCGGTGCCCTCGATGATGGTGGGCTTGGGGTCGGCGTTCGGGTTCAGGCGCCCGTCGCGCTCGGCGGCTTCGATCATGCTCAGGCCGATGCGGTCCTTGATGGAGCCGGCGGGGTTCATCATCTCGAGCTTGCCGAAGAGGCGGCAGGAGCCGGAATCGAGGTTGGTGAGCTCAAGCATCGGCGTGTTGCCGATCATCTCGAGGGCGGATCGGTAGACGGGAGCGAGGGATCGCGCCTCGCCGGAAGCGGGGGTCGAAGAGGTCTGGGTCATGGGGACAGTCTAACGGAGGACCGGAAGGGGGATGGGAAGCCTGAATCGCGGACCGATGCGGATCTGGCGAAAAAACAGGCAGTTTTGACCGCCTCGATTTGGCACTGATCCCCATGAAATGCTTGGTGAGGCGAACGGCTGGGGGTAGGTTGAAAGTAGAGGCGTCGGCCGCGCGGGTCGGCGGAGGATTGGAGGAGTGACAAGATGGCGATTTCGATGAACGCGCGGCGGCTTTGGTGCGAGCTGGTCGGTTTTCTCGCGTTGGCGGCTACGGCCTCGGCGCAGACGCTCGTCGGCGGGAACATCGGTGCCGACACGACCTGGAACCTCGCGGGCAGCCCGTACGAGATCACTTCGAACGTGACGCTGATCGGCGGTGCGACTCTCACGATCGAGCCCGGCGTGGTCGTGCTCGCGAACACCAACACGACGCTTCAGGTCTCCAACGGGCACCTCTCGGCCGTCGGTACGAGCGGCTCACCGATCCTGTTCACCTCGGTTCTGGACAGCGCGCCCGGGCAGTGGGACGGCCTGATCGTGAACGGCGCGGCGGCGACCGCCGACTTTGCGTTCTGTGAGATCCGGTTCGCAGGGGATTTCAACGCATTCGCGGTCGGGGCGGGCCTGACGACCAGCAACTCGCCGTCGACGGTGCTGATGAACTGCACGATCCGCGACTGCGCTGGTCCGTCCACCAGCGACAACGCCGTATATATGCTCAACGGCGGCAACGTCGCGATCACCGACTCGCTGTTTCTGGCGAATGGGGACGGCCTGGGTGATTACGCCATCCGGGACCTGGGCGTCGCGTCGCTCACGGTGAGCGGGTGCCACTTCGATTCGAACACTGGACGCGCCGCGTTGGTTGCACCCTGGAGCATCGGTGGATTCTCGATGAATTCCTTTGCGGGAAACGGCGTCGATCGTGTACGCATCGCTTCGGGAAGCACGATCGACGGCGGGGTCATGCGCGCGCAGGCGGGTGGCTTCGAGGGCTTTGAACTCGCGCAGGGCGACCTGTCGGTCCCGGCGTTTACAACCTTCACCATCGAAGCGGGCGTCAATGTCTTCGGGATCGATTCCACGGCGGAGCTGATCGTTCAGGGACGGCTGGAGTGCCTGGGCACGGAGCTCGAGCCAATCGTCATGACTTCGTTCGACGACACGCCCGGCACGCTGTGGGACGGGGTGACGTTCAATGGGACGAACGCCAGCGGGCTGATGCGATGGACGAGCGTTCGGCGCGGCGGCGGCGTGAACGCCTTCGCGATCCGATCGAACGTGACGGCCGTGAACTCCGGACTCGTGCGATTCGAGAACGGCTGGATTTCCGACATCGCGACGGGCGGCGTCGACCACGGCTGGTACTGCAGCAATTCCGTGGTGGAAGTTGTCGATAGTACTTTCGTGGACTGCGGTGACGCGTCGAGCGACTTCGCGTTCCATGCGATCTCCAACAACGGCAGCAGCGTGGTGCAGGATTGCCTGTTCGCGAACAACATAGGTCAGTGCGCGCGCATCCAGCCGTCGTCCGTGCAAGGGTTTTCCGGCTGCGAGTTCAGCGGCAACGGCGTGCCGCGGATCCGCGTGAACTCCGGAACGACCTCGGCGGGCGGCATGATGGAGAACATGGTCGGTCTGGACAGTTGGGAGCTCGACGGCGGGGACGTGACCGTGCCGGCGGGCGTGACGCTGACGGTCGGGCCAGGCGCCTGGGTCCGCGGGCTGAATGCGTCCGCGGAATTGCTGGTCCAAGGGCGTCTGGAGTGCCTGGGGACCGCGGGCGAGCCGATTGTGATGACGTCGTTTGACGACACGTCGGCCACGCTCTGGGACGGTGTCACCTTCAACGGAGCGAACGCGACCGGACTGCTGCAGTGGACGAGCGTCCGGCGGGGCGGCGGCGTGAACGCGTTCGCGGTTCGATCGAACGTGTCCGCCGTGAACGCTCCGGATGTCGTGCTCGAAGACTGCGAGATCTCCGACATCGATACTTCCGGGAACGACTACGGCCTCTACAACTCGAACTCGGCGGTCTCCTGCGTGCGCACGACGTTCCGCAACTGCGGGCTCGACGGGACCGACTTCGGGTACTTTGCGCCGGCGCCGACCGGCTCGATCGCGCTCGTTGACTGCGTGTTTCAGGACAACATGGCGCAGTGCGCTCGCGTCCAGCCGGGATCGCTGCAGGACATCACCGGCGGGTCGTTCACGGGCAATGCGATCGGGCGTATCCGAATCGTCGCGGGGAGTACATCGATCGCTGGGGCGATGGAGAACATCCCGGGCATGGACGGCTGGGAATTGGACACCGGTGATGTGAGCGTGCCGGCGGGCGCGGTGCTCAGCGTCGGTCCGGGCGTGCGCGTCTTCGGCATCGACAACACGGCCGAACTTCTGGTCCAGGGACGCCTCGAGTGCCTGGGCACGGAAGCGGATCCCATCCTGATGACCTCATTCGATGATACGAACGCTGATCCCTGGGACGGTGTCACGTTTAACGGCGCCAACGCATCTGGGTTGCTGCGCTGGACGACCGTTCGGCACGGCGGCGGGGTGAACGCATTCGCGATCCGATCCAATGTGTGTGCAGCGAACTGCCCGGACGTGGTTCTCGAGGACTGCACGATCTCCGATATCTCAACGGCCGGCATCGACTACGGCGTCTATGCCACGAACTCCGTCGTGAATTGCCTCAGGACAGAATTCCGCGACTGCGGCGACTCCAGCAGTGACTTCGGGTTCTTCTGCGCGAGCTCGAACGGATCGTCCTCGCTCGTCGAGTGCGGCTTCTTCGACAACATCGGCGTGTGCGCTCTGGTGCAGGCCAACTCGCTGCAGGACGTGTCGATGTGCGAGTTCTCGGCGAACACGAAGAACCGGATCCGGGTCCGGTCGGGCAGCACCGCGCTGGACAGTGTCATGCACGCGATGGCGAGCCACGAGGGATTCGAGCTGGATACCGGCGATGTCTCGGTCCCCGCAGGCGGTGTGCTGACGATCGATCCGGGCGTGACGGTGTTCGGAATAGACGACACCGCCGAGCTGCTTCTGCTTGGGCGTCTGGAGTGCCTCGGCACCATGGAGGCTCCGATCCTTATGACCTCGGTGGATGATTCGTCGGCGAACACGTGGGACGGTGTGACCCTCAACGGCGCGAACTCATCCGCGCTGATGCGGTGGACGACGGTGCGCCACGGCGGAGGCGGGAACGCTTTCGCGGTGCGTTCGAATGTCACCGCCGTGAGTAGCCCGGATCTCGTGATGGAGAATTGCACGATTTCGGACATCGGCACCGGCGGGACTGACTTCGGTTTGTACTTATCGAGTGCGGTGTCAACGGTTTCGGAGTGCGTCTTCGAACGGTGCGGGCTGGCCGAGACGGGTTCGGCAGCGCTCACAAACATCAACTCGACGACACGTGTCGAAGACTGCCTGTTCGCCGACAACCCCGCCGTCGGCCTGAACGTTTCCAGCGGCACGCTTTCGCTGTCGTGCACCTCGTTCAGCGGCAACGGCACCGGGCTTCGGCGCAGCGCTGGAACGGTCTTCGCCAGCGAGTGCAGTTTCGAGAGCAATTCACAGTTCGCCGTCGAGAACACGAACAACGCGCAGCTCAATGTCTGCTGCTCCTGGTGGGGCGATCCGACCGGGCCGGGCGCACCCGGTGGGTCCGGTGCGGGCGATCCGGTGTCGATGAACGTCGGCTACAGCCCGTTCTCGGTCAGCAGCGCGGCGTGCGGTTTCGATTGCCTCATGGGCGATGCGAACAACGACGGTTTTATCGACCTCGCGGACCTGAACCTCGTGCTCGGGAACTTCGGAGACGCGGTCGAAGTGGGACGCGACGGCGACGTGAACGACGACGGCGTTGTGGACCTCGCGGACCTGAACATTGTGCTCAGCGGGTTCGGCGACGCGTGCGACGCGTCCGCCTGAGCGGTGGTTCAGAAGTCTCTGCCGCGGAAGCCGTCGGTTGTGGTGAGGACGGGGCCCTGGCTGTTGAAGTAGGGCAGGTTGGGGACCCCCTGGTCGTCTGCTTCGCCGAGCGGTCTTGTGTCGGCGTGGCCGTCGAAGAAGCCGATGGGGACGGGGACCAGCGCGCGGCGCTCGGCGGAACTGCTCCCGATGTTCGGGCGGCGCCGGTGCGCGATCAGCGGGTTCTCGTAGAGCATGCCCTTGGCGCTCGGTGAGGCGAGCGTCGAGAGGCGCTGCGGCGCGAGCCAGCGGCAGGTCGGGTCGGGACCGATCGCGCAGGATTGGTTCGCGCCCTCGGCCCAGTACTGCGGGTCGGCGAAGGCGGTTTCCGTAAGTTTGTAGTCGTTGAGGTTCGGGTAGCGGGTCCAGTCGTCGTTGCCGCGGGACGGGCTGATCCAGGCGTTGGTGCGCTCGCCGCCGGCGGACCACACGACGAGGTGCCACAGGTCGGAGTGACCGAACCAGGAGATGTTGGACTCGAAGCCCGTCGGCGTTGTGGCGAGGCAGCCGGGCATGCCGGCGAAGGACCAGTCGGGGTTGATGGGCGCCATGGGCATGGTGCCGGAGTCACCCTCGGCGAGGGCGAGGATGTCGATGACGTTCTGGCGGATGTTCGAAGCGCTCTTCGTGTCTTCGCCGAGGATCTTCGCGCGGTTCAGGGCGGGGAGGAGGATGGCGATGAGGATGCCGATGACGGCGATCACGACGAGCAGTTCGATGAGGGTGAAGGCGCGGTGCTTCATAAGTTCATTCTACTGCTGAACTTCGCGGGGCTCGCGTCCATTTTTGGCGGATGAGTCTCCGGCCCCACGATGGGGGGCTCCGTCAGGGCCACTGAGCCGCGCCGCGCTCGCGCAGCACCCGGGATATCTCCTCTGCGAATGCGCCCTCGGCGGACGCAGAGGCCGGTTCGCTGCTGATGAGGATGCTCGTGCGGTCGTCGGAGTACATGATCAGCGCTTCGAGCCAGACCCCGTCGGGGGTCTGGAACCGGACGGTCCGCTGCTCGAGAATCACCTTGGAGCCGTCCTGCTCAACCGAGCGGTACTCGGAGCGTTCCTGGTAGGAGGGGAGTCTGGTCGCGCCGGTCTCCGGAACCGGCTCCGTTGCGCCCACCGCGTAGGCGGCGCTGGTGACCGCCAGGTTGGCCGCATCGTTCTCGGCGGTGACGAGGATGGTGTCGCCAGCGAGCACGGTAAAGGACGCGGGGTCGGGCGAGTCGGTCGTGCAGCCAGGAGCGGTGGCGAGGCAGAGGGCGAGCAGCAGCACGGGCATCGGGGGGCGTGGCATGACGAATACCTCCGCGTTGAGTGTATAGCGGAGAGGAAGCGCGTTAAATAAAAACCGCCCGTCGAGCGGGCGGTTTGCTAGTTCTGGCTTGGAGCGTTGGTCTACTCGAGGGCCGCGGCGCCCGAGATGATCTCGGTGAGTTCCGTGGTGATCTGGGCCTGGCGGGCGCGGTTGTACTTGCGTCCGATGAGGCGACCCATTTCGCCGGCGTTGTCGGTCGCGGCCTTCATCGCCACCATGCGGGCGACGTTCTCGGAGACCACCGCGTCGAGGAAGGCCTGGAACAGCGTGGCCTTCACGGTTTCGGGGAGCAGCGAGCTGAGCAGCTCGGCGGGCTCGGGGGTGAAGTCGTACTCGACGCTGCTGGCGCCGGCGGTTTCTCCCTCCGCGTGTTCGACGGCCGGCGGCTTCAGCGGCAGGAGCTGGAGCACGGACGGGCGCTGCCGCGCGGTCGAGATGAAACGCATGTAGACGACGTGCACCGAGGTGATCTCGCCGGCGGCGAAGCGGTCCATGTACTGGCGGGCGAGCTTCTCGACCTCTTCGAAGGTCGGCTTGTCGCCGAACTGGTTGTGGGCCGCGTCGATGTTGAACTTGTTGAACTTCAGGACGCTCTGGCCCTTGCGCCCGACGACTTCGAGGTTGTAGTCGTCGAGGCCGCGCAGGTGCTTCATCGCGGCGCGGAGGATGGAGCCGTTGTAGGGGCCGCAGAGGCCTCGGTCGGAGGTGATGACGAGGACCAGTGGCTTGGCGCTGGGCTTGAAGCCGTCGCGCGGGCCGTCGATGAGCTCGTGGGAGATGTTGCCGGCCTTCTCCGCGAGCTCGGTGACGAGATCGAAGATGCCCTCGGTGTAGGGCTTGGACTGGGTCGCGCGCTGCTGGGAGCGGGCGAACTTGCTCGTGGCGATCATCTGCATCGTCTTGGTGATGCGACGGATGGACTTGATCGCTTTGATGCGCTTCTTGAGATCGCGTGTGTTGGCCATGGGGCGGAGAGTGTAGCGAAGGGGCGGATTTCGGGCCAGCGGAGGAGGGTTGGGCGGCTGGATTTTCGAGGAATCACGGTGGTTTTTGGGGATTGGGTGGCGTGGTCTAAGCCCGACCAAGTCGGGCGCAGGCCACGAGGAGCCTGAGGGGCCGTTAGGCGCTTCACGTGGCCTGCGCTGCGCTTAGACCACGCCACCCCCCCGGGGCGCTTCAAGAAGGCTCGTCCTCGGGCTCGACGCGGACCGGCTGGGGGTCGTCCGGTCTTCTCCTGTTTACGGGTGGGACTGGTTGCGAGCGTCCGGGGCCGGTTTCGATGCGCGGGGGGTGGTCGCAGGAGAGGACGAGGCCGTCGATGCCGAAGCGGACGGGCTCGGGCATGTCGGGCTCGTCGCGGGCGTGGAGCACCTCGTGGGCGATGTGGATCAGCCAGGTCTGGTCGGCCCCGAGTCGCGCGGCGGCATCCACCGCCCGGTCGAGGTTGAAGTGAGTCGGGTGGGAGCGGTGGCGGAGGCCGTCGAGGGCGAGGGCGCGCAGGCCGGTGAGGGGCAGCCAGGATTTCGGGGGGATGGCGGAGGTGTCCGTGCACCAGGCGAAGGGGAAGGGGTTGTGCGCGGAGGCTAGGGCGCGCCGCGCGAGGTCGGTGCCGGGGACAGGCTCGATGCGGAAGCCGAGGATCGGCAGGTGGCCGTGGAGCAGGCGGACGGGCGTGAAGCGCATGCCGTGGATGTCGATGGGGACTGCGCTGCCGCCCTGCGCGGCGGGGAGTCGACCGGAGCGCGGGTCGGGGGTGTTCGCGCCGTCGGGGTCAGCGATGCGGCGCTCGATCAGGTCGGCGACGAAGGAGTCGTTGATGTTCGAGGCCCGGTCGAAGACGTGCTTGTACACGCGGTGCAGCGCTTCCCAGACGCGCTCTTCGGCGTAGATGTCGATGGAGCTGCGCATGGCGACATTGAACCGGCGGACATCGTCGAGGCCGAAGAGGTGGTCCACGTGGTTGTGCGTGAACAGGATGGCGTCGGCCCGCCAGAGGTCGTGTCGGAGCGCCTGCGTGCGCAGGTCGGGCCCGGCGTCGAGCAGGACCACGCGGGGCTGGCCGGAGTCGTCGGTCCAGCGCACCGCGGCCCCGGTCCGGGTGCGCGTGTCGCGGAAGTCGGACGAGCGGCAGGTGTCGCAGGCGCACGCGATGACCGGCACGCCGCTGGACGTGCCGGTGCCGAGGAAAAGGATCTCGGGGAGGGCGGATGGCACGGGGGAAGGGTAGCGGGGGAGGGTGCGGCCTGGCGCGGACACCGGGGTATAGTGAAATGAGCGGTCCTCTCGGACCGAAGTAGCGATTCGGTCATCCAGCGAGGAGATAGCCATGAACGAAGCGAACGGGTCTGATCCGTCGAATCGTCCCACCATCCGTGATACGTCGTGCTCGTGCGCGGTGAACCGGCGCGGGTTCCTCGGGGCGTCGCTCGGGTGCGGGGCGTACGTGGCGATGGCGCTGGGCGCGGCCCCGCTCATGACGCGCCGGGCGTTCGCGCAGCAGCCGAGGGGCGAGGCGCAGCTGAACACGCCGTTTGCGCGGGTGGAGAAGATCGCCGACGGCGTGTGGGCGGTGGTGTCGGTGACTTCGGGCGGCGACTACACGACGGTGTCCAACGGCGGCATCGTCGCGGGCACGGACGGCGTCCTGTGCATTGAGGGGTTCAACACGCCCGCCGGTGGACGCTGGATCAACCAGCTCGCCAAGGAGCTCACCGGGCGTTGGCCGGACTACGTCGTGCTCACGCACCTGCACGGCGATCACTCGAACGGCCTGGAGGGCTACCTGCGCCAGGACGGCGGGCCGAAGATCATCTCGACCGCGACGACGCGCGAGCTGATGGCCGAGCGCGCGGCGACGGTCGGCGCCGAGCCCGACGCCATGGGCTTGATCAACGCGAACATCAAGACCGTACTCCCCGACGGCCTGATCCCGGCGCGCGAGGAGCGGCTGACGATCGATCTGGGCGGGCGCTCGGCGACGCTGCGCCAGCGGATGGGGCACACGCCGAGCGACCTTACGGTGCACGTGGACTCGCCGCGGGTGGTGTTCACGGGCGACCTGGTGTTCAACGGGCTGTTTCCTTTCTACGGCGACGCGATCCCGTCGCGCTGGATCGAGGCGCTCGACGACCTGCTGGACGACGATCGGACGATCTATGTGCCCGGTCACGGGAGCCTCGCGAATCGTGAAAACCTCAAGCCGTATATGGAGTTAATGCTCCACACGGCGGAGGCGGCGAAGCGGGCGATCGCCAACGGCGTGCCGGCGAGCGAGGCGTGGCAGCAGTACACGATCCCCGAGTCGCTGGGCGAGTGGGGCAAGTTCCGGCCGGACGTGTACCGGTTCGCGTTCGAGGCGTGGGAGAAGGAGCTGCGGGGCTGAGCCGGTTCAGAGCTCGTGTTCCAGATACTCACGAAACCAGATGATCTCTTCGTTCGGGCGCGGCAGGTTCGTTCGCTGATCCGGGGTCAGCAGCGCGCTAACGCGTTGCCAGACGGCGAGGTCGGTTTCGAGCCGGCTGGCCAGTGCATCGTTGACCTCCTGCGGCACGCGATCGCTGATACGGAAGGCTCTGGGATCGGCTCCCGAGGCGTCGTGCTCGATCTGCGCGATCTTGTTGGCGATGGTGTCGGGGAGCAGTTCGGCTTCCATCTCGGCGACGGCATCGAAGAAGCCAACGATCGTGCGGTGGCGGCGCGGCTCGTAGTCCTGCAGGATCGTCGCGATCTGCTCGCGCTGCTCGGGTGACAGAGATGGCAACGACGAGGCGGCACGGATGCGGGTCTCGATCGGTGAGATCGGCGAGTGCGAACGCAGGGCTTCGGTGTAGAAGGCTCGCTCGACCGCGACGGCGTCGTCCGCGGAGAGGAGTTTGACGATGGCGCGGAGTGTTTCGAGGTTGATGTCGCGCACTCGGACACGCGTCGGCAGGACCTCCTCGTAGATCTCCTTCGCGCGGTACGGTTCGTCCTGGCAGGTGCGCCAGAACTCGTCGGTCTGTTCGTCGTCGAGCGCCCGCTGACGGGCGCGGAGGGCCCGGTCGAGCTGGTCGGCGTAGCGGTCGAGAGCTTCGACGAGCGCCGTGTTTGAATCCCAATCCGCGACATGGGCATCGACGAGGCGGATCAGGTCGACCCTTTCGCCGGCGAGCCGGCCGCGACCGATCAGATCGTGGCGTCGCAGCTCGCGCTCGACTTTGGGCCAGAGCTCGACCTGCTGCTGGTCGAGCAGCAGTTTGAGGTCGGTCAGGAACTCGGCGCGCCATTCGAGGCGGCGCTGGTCCCACTGCTCGGCCTTGTCCTCGGCGGCACGGGTGATCGAAGAGTCCTGCCGGACGATGGATTCATCGATCATCGCGGTGAGTTCGGCTTCGAGCGCATCGGCCTCGACGCGGTAACGCTCGAAGAAGTCGTCGTAGAGCGCCCCGGTGAGGGATCGCTGCGATTCGTCGAGTCCGAGGATCGAGTCGATAATCCGGATGTCCGACTTTGTGATCGGCGGAGCGGTCTTGAGGCCGATGAGCGGGTTGCTCAGGCCGTACTGCGCGACTACCAGCGGCGAAAGCACCAGCAGCGCGAGGGCGATTGCCAGTGGGCGGAGCGTCATTCGACGGTGCATGTGTGGTCCTCCTCGGATGCCGATACGGCAAACTGTCTGCTCCGGTTCGACCGTTTGTCTCGGCTCAGAGCCCGAACCAGTTGATCTGCGGGAACCACACGGTCTCCATGTCGAGTCTGGGCAGTTCGGCGAGTTGCTCGCGCGTGAGGATCGGCTTGACCGCGTTCCAGGCGGCGCGTTCCCGTTCGAGTCGGGCGGTCATCGCCTCGTCGAGCAGCGGCTGCGGCTGCTTGAGCGATTCGTGCGTCACGTGCTCTTCACCCGCGGCCCGGCGCTCGATTTCCTCGTGGAGCATGGCGGGCAGGATGTCCATCTGCGTCTGGCTGAGGGCCTCAAAGAGGCTGCGCTTCGCGTCGAGCGCTGTCGCGTCGTAGCGATCGAGGGCTTCGGCAACGCGTGCACGCTGGTCGCTGGCGAGCGTGGGAAGCGAGCGGGCCGCTTCGATGCGCTGCGCAAGCGGCGACGCAGGGATCGCGCGTTCGATCGACTGCTCGTAGAACGCGCCGGCGAGGTCGGTGTGCGTCTCGCTCGGAATATGGGCGCGTAGCCGGTCGAGCGTCTGCGTGTTTAGTTCGAGCACGCGCTTGCGCAGGTCGAGCGATTCCTTGAGCAGGGCGAGCGCCCGGTCGGGGTCCTCGGACTGCATCGCGTAGAAGCCGTCGGTCTCGTCGCTCTCGATGAACTGCTTGCGGGCGACCATCGCGCGGTCGATGCGCTCGGCGTACCGATCAAGCTCGGCGACCAGTTCCGGGTTCTCCGACCAGCCCTCGATGTGCGCGTCGACCAGCCGGATCAGGTCGACGCTCTCGCCGGCGATCCGCCCGTCGCCGATCTGATCCTTGCGGCGCAGTTCCCGTTCGACCTTGTGCCACAACCTGATCTGATTCTGGTCCATGAGCAGGCGCAGGTCTTCGACAAACTGCTCGCGCATCTCCTCGACGCGCGTGTTCCATGTGTTGACCCGCGCCGTGCCCCGCTGCAGCGGTTCCTGCTTCTGCGTGATAGCCGCCTCTTCGACGAGGTGTTCGATCTCTATCCTCACAGCGGTCGCCTCACCGCGGTATCGCTCGAAGAACTCCGAGTGCAGCGCATCGGTCAGTTCGCGCTGCTGCGGGGAGAGCCCGAGAATGGAGTCCATGATGCGGATGTCCGCGCGTGTGAACGGCGGCGTCTCGGAGATCCGCAGCGCCGGGTTGCCGTAGCCGGACGAGCCGTACTGGGCGAAGGCCGGGCTTGAGACCGTGACAATCGCGAGAGCGACGAGCAGCAGAAATCGCATCGGGCATCCTCCGTGGGAGTGAGATGCCAGTCTGCCAGAACGGTTCTGCGATTGCGAGGGTTTTCCTCCGAGCGGTGGGGGATCAGCCGATCCGCTCCGCCTTCGGCTCGCGACTCATCAGCGACTGGATGCCGTCGATCGGGTCGAGCCCCTCGTTGAGCACGCGATAGACCGTTTCGCAGATGGGCATCTCCACGCCGTGGTGGTCCTTGAGCTGCATGAGCGACTGCGCGGTCGCGACGCCCTCGACGACGCTGTCCGTGCGCTTGAGGTAGTGATCCAGCGATTCGCCCTTGCCGAGCGCCTCGCCGCAGGAGCGGTTGCGCCCTTCGGGGCTGAAGCAGGTGGTGGCGAGGTCGCCCGCGCCGGCGAGCCCATAGAAGGTTTCGGCCTGCGCGCCCATGGCGAGCCCGAGGCGGGTCGCTTCGGCCAGGCCGCGCGCGAGAAGCGCGCTCTTGGCGTTGAACCCGGCCTTGAGCCCGTCGAGGATGCCCGCGGCGATCGCGATCACGTTCTTGCACGCGCCGGCCACCTCGACGCCGATCGGGTCCTGCGAGGTGTAGATGCGCAGGTAGGTCGTGGTGAACAGGCGTTGGGTGGCCTCGGCGAGCGACTGGTCGTCCGAGGCGGCGATCATCGTGGCCGGGAGCCCGCGCGCGAGTTCGGAGGCGATGGTCGGGCCGGAAAGCACCCCCGTCGGGCGGTTGTCGTCCTCGCCCATGCACTGGCTGATCACCTGGGTCGGACGCAGAAGGGTCGAGTTCTCGATGCCCTTGGCGACCGAGATGATGCCGGCGCTCGGGGCATATTCGCGGATCGCCGGGGCCAGGCCGTCCCAGACCGACCGGACAAATTGCGTCGGCACCGCCGCGAGGACCAGATCGGCGCGCTCGAGAGCGGTCTTGGGCGTACCGGTCACGGTGATCGCCTCGTCGAGGGAGATCATCGGAAGGCGCGAGGAGGTCCGGGTCTGCGAAAGCGAACTGGCCGACTCGGGGTCGTGGCACCAGAGGGTGACGCGTGGCTCGAAGGGTTGGGCGGCGGCGATCTGGGCCATAACGAGGCCCATCTGGCCGTCGCCGATCACCGCGAGTCGTCGGATGGGGGATGCTGGCACGCGTGGTTCCTCTGCTGGGCTCGGAATCGGGACAATCCCGCGCCGCATGGTATCGCGCCGCGGCGCGGGCCCGGTGGGCGCGAAAACTGCGCCCGCACCGGTGGGAGAATCCCTGCGGATCCAGCGATCCGGGCGAACCGGGTCCGTCTCTGCGGCGTATGGAGGTCGCCTGCCCGGGTCGGTGCGCCGGCGTCGGCACACCATCGGACCGTTCGGTCTAAGATAGTGGCGTCGCCGGGGTTACGCCTCGGCACGGTGGAACTGTCAACCTGTCGATGACCTGCTGCGCGACCCGCGCACGAGGATATCCAGCACATGTCCGATCAACACCGCGAGAACCAGCGCGACCAGGACGCCCCGGCCCCCATGCTGAGCGGCGCTTCGGGGACCGAGATTCACCCTGAGGCCAAGCCCGAGCACGACAAGGCTCATTCCCACAAGGGAGAAGGCATGGCCTGCTGCTCGCACCATGAGCAGAAACTCGAGCGCTGGATCCTCGTCTACCTCTGCGGCGGTGCGCTGGTCCTCGCCTCGACCATCATGGGCTGGCTCGGCGTGGCCGACGAGGTCCGCAACGTCCCGGCGTTCCTCGGCGCGACGGTGCTGGCCCTCGGCCTGTTCATTCCGGCGGCTCAGGAACTCTGGCGCGGTCGGCCGTCGACCTCGTCGCTCGCAGCGCTCGCCATCCTCGCGATGTTCTCGATCGGCGACTACGCCACCGCCGGCTATGTCGCGTTCATCCTGCTGGTCTTTGACCAGGCCTTCCGTCGTACCGCCTGGGGCGCGCAGCGCGCCATCGAAGACCTCGTCGGCCTGACCCCCGACACCGCGCGGATCGTCGAAGACGGGCAGGAGCGCGAGGTCCCGCTCGCTGATGTGAAGGTCGGCATGATTGTCCGCGTCCGACCCGGCGAGAACCTGCCGGTCGACGGCGTGATCGTCTCGGGCGAGTCGTCCATCAATCAGGCGTCGCTGACCGGTGAGGCGCTGCCCGTCGAAGTCGGCCCGGGCGCGGAAGTGTTCGCCGGCACGACGAACATCAACGGCACCATCGAACTTCGCACCACGCTGGTCGGTGGAGATACCACGATCGGCAAGGTCGCCGAACTCATCTCCGAGGCCGAGTCGACACGCACGCCGCGACAGCTCGTCATCGAGCAGGTGGCCCGCTACTTCGTACCGGTTGCGCTCGTGACGTCCGGCCTCGTCTGGTACATGGCGTCCTCGACCAACAGCGAAGAAGCGGTGCTCCGCGCGATCACCGTGCTCATCGCGGTCTGCCCGGCGGCCCTGCTCATCGCCGGCCCGATCACCATGACCTGCGCGTTCACCGCCGCGGCTCGTCTCGGCATCATGATCAAGCAGAGCCAGTATCTCGAAGCCGCCTCGAACTGCGACACCTTCGTGTTCGACAAGACCGGCACGATGACCACCGGCAAGTTCGCGGTCTCGCGTCTCGCGCCCGCGGAGGGTGTGAACGGTGCCGAGTTGCTCAAGGCCGCGGCCGACGCCGAGCAGGCCTCGAACCACCCGCTCGCACGATCGATCATGCACACCGCCCAGCAGGCGAAGATCACTCCCGCCGGAGGCGTGCAGGCGGAGGAGATCCACGGCGCCGGTGTCCGCGCCAGGACCGACTCCGGCGAGATCCTCGCCGGTCGCCCGAACTGGCTGATGGAGGTCTACCCGGCCATCGCCGACGGGATCGCCAAGGTCGAGGAGCAGATCGAGGGCATGTCGGGCGTGCACGTCGTAAAGGACGGTCGCTACCTCGGCGCGGTCGGCCTCGAAGACCGCCTGCGCTACAACACCAAGGGCGTCGTCGAGAAACTCCGCGAGCTCGGCTCGCGCAGCATCGTGCTGATGACCGGCGACCGCTTCGCCGTCGCCAAGCGCGTCGGAAAGACCGTAAAGGTCGACCGGATCGAGGCCGAGTGCCTGCCCGAAGACAAGCACCGCCTGGTGCGTCAGATGACCGCCGACGGCAAACGCGTGCTGATGGTCGGCGACGGCATCAACGACGGCCCGTCGCTCGCCGCGGCGGATGTCGGCGTCGCCATGGGCCTGCACGGCTCGGACATCGCGACCAACTCGGCGGGCATCGCCCTGATGACCGACGACATCTCGCGCGTGCCCTTCCTCGTGATGCTCGCCCGTCGCAGCCGCGTGATCACCGTGCAGAACGTGATCATCGCCGTCATCGGCGCGATCATCGGTCTGGTGCTCGCGGCGTCGGGCGTGTTCACCGCGATCAAGCTCGGCGTCATCGGCGCCGCGGTGTTCCACTTCATCCCCGAGATCCTGGTGCTGCTCAACAGCGCCCGCCTGCTCCGCTTCGGCGAAGAGTTCTCCGAGCAGGAAGGCTTCCAGACCGCGGGCAGCGGTTCGGGTACGCCCGCTGCGCCGACGAAGGCCGCTCCTTCGGCCAAGCCGAAGCTCGCCGCCGCGACGAACTGAGCCAGCTCCGGATTCTCCGCACGGACGCCGCCCCATCGGGCGGCGTTTTGCTGCGCGGGTCTCGAACGGGTAAAAACGCAGCGGTCGCGACAACGCTCGCGCGGAAGGAGAACCCATGGACGCCGACGACGCCGCCCACGGTCCCAGCAGGCCCATCGAGCACGCCGAGGACTACATCGAGAAGCACGCGCACCAGCATTTCGAGACGATGGTCGAGAGCGTCGGTGTGAAGAAGTTCGCTGGCGGCATCGGGCTTTCGACCCGGCAGATCAACCGCATCCTTGCCGGGGCGCAGCCGAACCCGGTGAACCGTCTGGTGAAGTGCATCCAGTCCTCAACACCGGAAACCGGCGACGCCGTGCTGGACTTCCTGTGCAAGGAAGCGGGCGGTCACTTCATCCGCGACGAGAGCGGGCTGGACTCAGCCGCGCTGAACGCTGTGAAGGAATGCGCCGAGGCGATCGCGGCGATCAGTGACGGGCGCATCCGACCGGTCGACGAAAAGGAGATCCGCGAAGCCATCGCCGCCCTGCTCGCGCTGAGCCGGGTGATCCGGAAGATGCGTGAGTCGGGGCATCAGGGGGATCTGGAGATCCCGCTCCGCTAGCGGACTCAAAACCAAAGCGGCCCGGAGCTTGGAGGCCCCGGGTCGCCGGAGGAGAGGAGAGGGAGAGAGCGATTTCCGGCGTCGGCCTGTGCCTTCCGACGCCGGGGGATTGGAGAGAGCTTCGCTCATCCCTATCACCACAACGATACGGATCGTGTCCGCGTTGGGTTCGACCAAAGCGCAAGAACCACGCAAAACTCGCAGGTTCTGAGGTCTACCAAGTCCTTGGTAGACGGTGGTTTAGGCGATGGTGTCGTCGAGCTGGGACGCCCGATCCAGCGAGCGGTTGCGGGCGATGATGCGGATTTCGAGCTCGTCATCGTCTTCGGGGATCAGCGCGTCGAGTTCCCGCCCGATCCGGGTCGCCAGATCGAGAAACATGAGCGAGATCGGTCCCAGGCGCAGCGACAGGTTTGGGCGGATCGGGACATCCCCGTCCAGCGGGGCGTCGTTGATGAACGAGCCGTGGGTCGAGCCCAGATCGCGGTAGACCCACTGGCCGTCGTCGATGAGTTCGAGTTCGCCGTGTTTTCTCGAAACCGCCGCGTTGTGCAGCCGGAAATCGCAGTCGCGACCACGCCCGATCCGAACCAACTTCTGCCCCGTCAGTTCAAGCCGACCGAGGACCGTGGATTGCCTGTCGCGGGCGATGATCTCGAACATGGACGAACCCTTTCCGGTGGGTGTCTCTCTCCCTCCGGCGGCCGGGAAACCCCGACCTCTTCAGATGCATCGTACTGCCACCGGTTCGAAATCCAAAGAAAACCCGGCGACCCGAGCGATGAACACCCACAATACTACAGGAAAACGATCGGCTCAGGCCTTCGCGGGGTCCACGCTCTCGACGATCAACTCGACGATCCGATCCGGAGAGAGCCCTTCCGCCGCGGCGGTGTAGTTCAGGACCAGTCGGTGGCGAAGCACCGGCGAAGCGACCCGCTGGATATGGGCGACGCCGGGCGCGGGTGCTCCCTCCAAGGCCGCGAGGCAGCGGGCGCTGAGAAGCATGGCTTGACCGGCGCGAGGGCCTGCACCCCAGGCGATGTACGGCTGCACGCGCGCTGGGCAGGTGGAATCGTTCGGCCTCGTCGCCCGGACGAGGTCCACGGCGTACTCGACCACGTGCTCCGGGACCGGGATGCGCTTGATCGCGGTACGGACGGAACGGAGTTCCTCGATGGTGAACATCGGCTTGATGTCGTCGAGCTGGTCGGTCTCGACCTCGCCGCGAGACACGATCAGTCGCTCCTCGGCGGCCTTGGGGTACTCCATGACCAGACTCAGCATGAAGCGGTCGAGCTGCGCTTCGGGCAGCGGGTAGGTACCGTCCTGCTCGATGGGGTTCTGCGTCGCGAGCACAATGAACGGGCGCTCGAGCGGGCGGGTCTCGCCGGCGACGGACACCTGGCGCTCGGCCATGGCTTCGAGCAGCGCCGCCTGCGTCTTGGGCGGCGTGCGGTTGATCTCGTCCGCCAGCAGGATGTTCGTGAAGATCGGTCCGGGAATGAATCGCATCGACCGGTCCCCGGTGGCCGGGTCGGTCTGGATGACCTCCGTACCGAGGATGTCGGCCGGCATCATGTCCGGCGTGAACTGGATGCGCCGCGTGTCCAGCCCGAGGGCGTGGGCGAGGCATCGGGCGAGCAGGGTTTTGGCGAGTCCGGGCACGCCGATCAACAGCGCGTGCCCCTGGCACAGCGCGGCGACCAGCAGCAGGTCGATCGTCTGCTCCTGCCCGACGATGACCGGGCGCAGCGCGCTGATCAGTTCGCTGCGTTTGCGCTCGAGCGAATCGATCAACGCGAGGGCCGCCTCATCGGCTTCGTTCTGGGACCGGGCGTGTTTGGCGAAATCGGCATCGGGGCTCTGGCTCATGACCGGAAGATCCTAGCGGTTTCCGGACGGTCCGAAAGCGATGCCCCACCACGGCGAGCAGGTTGCCCATCGTGCACGGGCGTTGCGGACGGTGTAACCGGTGCGGTGTGCCTGTTCGTCCGTGTCGGCGCAGTCGGCGGGAGGACGCCGGGAAATCCCTCGCACGGGTCCAACCGTGCTCGCGGAACGCCGAATGAACAAGCGTCGGGCGATTGGATGCCCGGAGTGCAGGAGGCCCAATGGCGGTACGACTCGGTGAAATCCTGGTGCAGCAAGGGCTGCTGAGCGAAGAGCAGGTGAGCGAGATCCTTCGCCACCAACGCTCGACTTCGCGCCCGTTCGGGGCTCTCGCGGAAGACCTGTTCGGCGTGACCGAGCAGCAGGTCGAACTCGCGTGGGCCATGCAGTACGAGAACATCTCGCAGCGGGTCGACCCGACCGCCGAGGCCATCTGCAAGGATGCTCTGCTCGCGGTGTCGCGCCGGCAGGCCTGGCAGTTCCGCGTCATGCCGCTCCGCTTCGAGGACGGCGAGCTGATTGTCGCGACCACCGCGGAGCACCTCGCCCGCGCGCTGCGCTTCGCCTCACGATGCCTCGCGGTGCCGTGCTACTTCGTCATCGCCGAGGCCGACCGCCTGGGCGAAGCCCTCGCCGAGCACTTCCCGATGGGCGGGCTCGGCAAGGAAGCCGTCGCCTCGCCGATCCGCGCGATCGAAGATCGGGCCGCCTGAGCATCGACATCGCGATAGCCCAAAGAAAAACGCCCGGGCCAGCGGCTCCGGGCGTGATTTGTTTCTCGGGCGATCCGTGCTCAGACCAGCGCGGGTGAGATCTTCTCGATCGCGGCCTTCAGGTCGGCGACCTTGTCGGTCTTCTCCCAGGTGAAGGTGTCAAATTTCTTCTTCGAGCCGTCACGCATCGTCACCTCGACGCTGCCGGGCTGGCGGCCGAAATGGCCGTGCCGGGCGGTCGGGCTGAAGATCGGGTTCGACAGGCCCAGCGACTTGATGATGTTGCGGGGCGTGAGCTTGAAGACCTCACGGACCGCCTGCTCGATGGCCTCGTGCGGGTACTTGCCGGTGCCGAAGGTGTCCACGTGGATGGAGGTCGGCTCGGGCACGCCGATGGCGTAAGAGAGCTGAATCTCGCACTCGTCGGCGAGTTCAGCCGCGACGATGTTCTTGGCGATGTAGCGGGCCATGTATGCCGCGGAGCGGTCGACCTTGGTCGAGTCCTTGCCGGAGAAGGCGCCGCCGCCGTGACGGCCGCGACCGCCGTAGGTGTCCACGATGATCTTGCGACCGGTCAGGCCGACGTCGCCGTGGGGGCCGCCGATCTCGAACTTGCCGGTCGGGTTCACGTGGATCACACGAGGGTCGGAGTCGAAGCCGTGCTCCTTGAGCACGGGCATGATGATGTGCTCGATGACCTGCTTCTTGAGCTCGGCCTGCTGCGTCTTCAGCGACGCGGCGTCGGAACCCGACCACTTCGGGCCGTGCTGCGTCGAGAGCACCACGGTGTCGATTGCGGTCGGCTTGCGCGTCTCGATGTCGTACTTCACCGTGACCTGGCTCTTTGCGTCCGGGCGGAGCTGCTCGATGATGCCCTGCTCGCGGACCTCGGCGTGGCGCTCGACCAAGCGGTGCGAGAGCTGGATCGGCAGCGGCATCAGCGCCTCGGTCTCGCGGCAGGCGAAGCCGAACATCATGCCCTGGTCGCCCGCGCCCTCTTCGCCCTTGTCGGCCTCGTCGACGCCCATCGCGATGTCGGTGGACTGGTTCTTGATGGAGGTCATGACGGCGCAGGACACGTGGTCGAAGGCCATCGCGCCGTCGGTGTAGCCGATCCGCTTGATCACGTCGCGCACGATGTCGGGGATCTCGACGTACGCCTCGGTCCGGACCTCGCCGGCGACGACGGCCATACCGGTGGACACCATCGTCTCGCACGCGACGCGCGAGTTGGGGTCCTGCGCGAGCATCGCGTCGAGGACGGCGTCGGAAATCTGATCTCGGCGTCGGAAATCTGATCGGCGACCTTGTCGGGGTGGCCCATCGA
>Ga0070726_10000617_pt1 | contig 42274 bp, 38 predicted proteins | sample tdAd471_FD_67275 | JGI IMG/M metagenome (GOLD analysis project Ga0070726, IMG submission 67275) | Marine sediment microbial communities from the Atlantic coast under amendment with organic carbon and nitrate - tdAd47.1 | ecosystem: Environmental > Aquatic > Marine > Coastal > Sediment | place...
GATGTGCGGCAGGAGGGTGCGAGCGACATCATGGGCGACCGTACCCTTGGCGCAGAGCCGATGCGTGTTGCGGCTTTGGGGCGCGCGGTGCTTGATGGGCTGAAGGCGGGCGGCGTGGTCGGCATTGTTAAACATATGCCCGGTCATGGCCGCGCGCTGGTCGATAGTCATGAGGCATTGCCGACGGTGACGGCGGATGAAGCGGCGCTGGCGCTGGACCTTGCGCCGTTTCAGGCACTCAACCGGGCACCAATGGGGATGACTGCGCATATCGTTTACACCGCATGGGACAAGGCGCGTCCGGCGAGCCTCTCGCCGCGGGTGATCGAGCAGATTATCCGCCAGCGCATCGGCTTTGACGGGCTGCTGATGTCGGATGATCTCGATATGAAAGCCTTGGCAGGTGACATTCCCGCGCTCGCTGCAGGCGTGGTCGAGGCGGGGTGTGATCTGGCGCTCAATTGCTGGGCGCGAATGGACGAGATGACCGGTATAGCCGGGCGCCTGCCGCAGATCAGCGCGGCCTCGCGCGATCGGCTGGACCGGGCAATGGCGCCGATTGCCGGGGACATGTCGGACGAACCGCTCGAAAGCCTGCTTGCACGGCGTGATGCCTTGTTGACGGCTGGGCTGGGGATGATGGCCTGATGGCGGATTTTGACGAGCGCCCGGACCTGTTTGCGCCACAGCGCGCACCAGATGAGACATTGACGGTCAGTTTCGAGAGCTGGGAAGGGCCGCTCGATATATTGCTGACATTGGCGCGCTCGCAAAAGGTGGACCTGCGGGAAATCTCTATCCTCGCCCTTGTCGAGCAATATCTCAAATTTATCGCCGGTGCGCGGGCGATGAAGCTGGAGCTTGCTGCCGATTATCTGGTGATGGCGGCATGGCTTGCCTATCTCAAATCCGCTCTGTTATTGCCCAAGGCGCAACAGGAAGATCCATCACCCGAAGAGCTGGCGCTGCGCTTGCAATTGCGGCTCCAGCGCCTCTCGGCCATGCGCGATGCCGGGGCGCGGCTCATGGCGCGGGACAGGCTGGGGCGGGATGTTTTCGCGCGCGGCGAACCTGAAGGCCTGCGGGTTGACAAGGTCGCGATCTGGCAGGCGAATCTTTATGATCTGATCGCCGCTTATGGGCAGGTGAAAGCCCGCACCCAGCCTGCGACTCATGTCATCTCGCGCCGTCCGGTCATGTCGCTTGATGAAGCGATTGAACGGGTGAGCCGGCTGGTGGGTGCCAGAATTGACTGGACGCAGCTTGAGGCCTTTTTGCCCGAAGGCGTGGAGGGCGCGCTGGGGCGTTCGGCGCTGGCGTCCAGCTTTGTCGCTATGTTGGAGCTGGCGAAACAAGGCCGGGTGGACATAAAACAGGAAGGCATATTCGCGCCAATTTTTTTGCGTACAGCGAGTGGCGAGGAAACCGCAGAGCAGGTGACTGAGGTAGAAGCATGAGTGGTTATGAGAGCGAACCGGATGATGGCTTGCGCGCATTGGAGGCCACGCTTTTTGCCAGCGAGGAACCGCTGACGATTGCGCAGCTAAAGCAGATTTTGGGTGATGTGCCGACGCTCACGACGATGCTGGGTCGTCTGACGGAAGAATATGCCGGGCGGGGGATCAATCTGGTGGAGCGTGGCGGGCGCTGGCATTTTCAGACTGCGCCGGACATGGCACATTTGCTGCGCCGTGACAGGCAGGAGCAGCGCAAGCTCTCGCGGGCGGGCATGGAGACGCTGGCGATCATTGCCTATCATGAACCAGTGAGTCGTGCTGAAATAGAGGCAATTCGCGGTGTTCAGGTCGCGAAGGGCACGCTCGACGTGTTGATGGAGGCGGGCTGGGTGCGTCCGGCAGGACGCCGCGAAGTGCCGGGTCGGCCGCTCATTTATGCGACGACTCCCGAATTCCTCACGCATTTTGGCCTTTCCAGCCGAAAAGACCTGCCCGGCATTGATGATTTGCGCGCCGCTGGCCTGTTGGACCCGATTGATTTGGCGATGGAAGGGCTGATGGAAAAGGACGACGCGGAATCACCGCTGGAAAATGAAGAGGAAGACGCCTAAATAGGGTCTATGGCCAAGAGCTTGGTATCGCGCCTTGCTCCCAAGGAGATTTATAATGGGTTCCTTTTCGTTGATGCACTGGGTGCTGGTTGTGCTCGTCATCGTCCTGCTATTCGGTGGGGGCAGGATTTCATCACTCATGGGCGATGTCGCCAAGGGCATTAAGGCGTTCAAAAAAGGCATGGCAGACGACGAGGATGAGGCATCACCGCGCCCGGTCAAACAGATTGACGGGCAAGCGCCGGCTGACGCTGCTCCTTCCTCCACCAAAGATGAGCAGAAGCAGCAGGGCTGATTTCGCCACTCCCGCATATTGGCTAAGCCATGTTTGATATTGCCTCGACCGAATTATTGCTGGTTGCCATTGTCGCGGTCGTCGTTATCGGCCCGAAGGATTTGCCGCGTGCGCTCTATAAGGTCGGGCAGGTGATCGGCAAGGCCCGCGCGATGTCGCGCCATTTCCGCTCTGGCGTTGACGCGATGATGCGCGAAGTCGAAGTCGAGGAAATGGAAAAGAAATGGGCGACAGAAAACAAGCGCATCATGGCGCAATATCCGAATGTGGATTCGGATCCTGAGGCCAGCCCCGCCTCTGATGCCTCTTCTGAATCTGATACGAAAACTATTGCCTCTGCGGAAGGGGGAGAGATAGAAACGACCGCTGAAATGGAAGCCTTGCCCGAGGTGAGTACGCCAGCGCCACAGCCAGAAGCATCTGACAAGCTGGCGTCTGGCAAGCCCGAAGCGCCTATCGTTCAGCAACCCGGCCTGCCTTTTGGCGATGAACCAACTGGCGGCAAAAGCGCATGAGCGATATTGATGAGACCAAGGCACCCTTGCTCGACCATCTGATTGAGCTGCGGTCCCGTCTGGTCAAGGCCGTGATCGCCCTGACACTTGGGTTTATAGTATGCTTTACCTTTGCAGAGCAGCTATTTGCGATCCTCGTTTACCCGCTGCGTGAGGCCTTTGGTGCAAGTGGTGGCAAGCTGATCTACACCAAGCTCTACGAAGCCTTTTTTGTACAGGTGAAGGTGGCCTTTTTCGGGGCTTTCTTCCTGAGCTTCCCGATCATTGCCAACCAATTATGGGCCTTTGTTGCGCCAGGGCTTTATTCCAAGGAAAAGAAGGCATTGCTGCCTTTCCTGCTGGCGACGCCCATATTATTTCTGTTGGGCGCATCCCTGGCCTATTTTGTCGTAATGCCAACGGCTTTTCACTTCTTCCTGCAATTTCAGGGGGACAGTAGCGGCCTGCAGATGGAAGCCTTGCCCAGCGCAGACTCCTATCTTGGCCTTGTGATGCAGTTTATATTGGCATTCGGGATCAGCTTCCTGATGCCAGTACTGATCATGCTGCTTAATCGCGCAGGGATAGTCAGCCGCGCTCAGCTTCTCGGGTTCAGGCGCTATATGATTGTCGTGGCGTTCGTCATTGCGGCCATATTCACGCCGCCGGATGTTATTTCGCAGCTCATGCTCGCACTGCCGCTTGTCCTGCTGTACGAAATCACATTGCTGGCGATCTGGTTTACGGATCGCAAGAAGAAGGACGAAGCCAGCGACCTCGTCTCGCCGCAGCAGGACTGACCTGCTTTAGCAGCGCTTAATCAGCGGCCTTTTCAACGGCTTTACCAACACTTTGTACATCGCGTCCAGCCCCTTCAACTGTGTTGCATGCGCTGAGCAGCAGTGATGATCCGATTAAAAATGCAGCAATATATTTGTGAGCCATGGTTCGCCTCATGATTGGATGGTGGAGGATATGCTGAGATGTCGGGAAAAGTCGAGTCCGGAACGCGAGCGGGAAAGCGTTCCGGACTCCTGTATCGGACAGCGTAGCGGGGGGCAAAGGGTCGCCGTCCGTAAAGCAGAACGAGGATGTTGCGCTTTTGGTTCCCAAAATAGAGAGAAAATACGCAAAAAAATTCCATTCAAAATCAATGTCTTGATATTTGTTTCGATGAATTGAGTATTTGCGCCGGTCAAATGAGTGGTTGGCCGCTATCCTGATATTCTGGCCGGATCGGAGATTGTGGCAGGCTGTTGCTATTTTTGCCGGGCTGAGCGGCATGAGGTGCCGCGGGCGCAGAGGTGCCCGTCGGCAGATCGGGGTCCGTGGGCTGTGGCGCAATATGCTGTACAATATCGGATGATGGCGCCCTTGTCTGTGGGGGGGGCTGTGGGGGTGTCTGGGGGGATGGGCCGGACACCAGCTCAAGCCCGTTATAGCGCATGGAAAAGGCGGTCGCTGCGCTGCCTGCACCCCGTATTTGATAGAAGATATGCGCACCTATCACGGCAACAGCATCCAGCCGGGATGACCAGCCGGGGCGTACACTTAAGGTGTGATAATAAGTGGCGTGGCCCACAGGCGCAAAAACTTCACCGCTCAAAGCTGTTTGTGCGGCTCTGCGGGCGCGCGACCATTTGGCCAATATGGGCGCACGCACCATGGAGCCATCGCAGGCAAAGCTGAACTGGCAGAGCAGGTCTGCGCGCTCTGATCCTTGATAGACAACGCCGCAAATGCTGCCCGGCCAATCATTATGGCGCACCCGGTTGAGCACGACCTGCGCGACGGCGCGCTGGCCTTCGTCCGGCTCATTGGCTGCTTCATAATATATGGCCGAGGTGAGGCAGTTGAGCGCGCGATAGCTGTCTAGTGCGGTTTTACCGGTAAAGGCTGCAGAGCTTGGTGCTACGGTTTTTTTCAGCATAAATATATGGGGGTTGCGCGTATGGCCTGTGTCGCGTTCGACTTCTGGAGCAGGGTCGAAGGCACCTTCCACATAAAAATAGGCTGAACCGGGAAAATTGTGCGCAGCCAGTTCGGCCATGCCTGGCGCAATATCGCTGTCATGTATCGCCAGCCGATCGAGCGCATTATCAGGCGCGGACCAGCCGGACAGACGCGCTGCAGCCATCAGAAACAGGCTGGCTACTATAACCGCAGCCACCAGCAATGCAGGGGAAAGCGTGCGCTTTTTCTGTCCCTGCGGTGCAGAGCCGAAGATTGGTGAGTGTCTGGTGCCCCTTGTCATATCCTCACCCTATAGCAGAACAGTCATTTTTCCGTTAGGTTCTGACTCACATCATTCACAGATGGACCGCGTATCAATTTTGCTTTTGGGGATACACATAATCCCACGCTTGGCAGCCCTGATATGCTGAGCTATGAGATTCCCATGACCCTGACCAAAGATACGCTGTCATTGATTGGCAATACGCCACTTGTTCGTCTCAAAGGGCCGTCCGAAGAAACGGGCTGCGAGATTTATGGAAAATGTGAATTTGCCAATCCCGGTGCATCGGTGAAAGACCGGGCGGCGCTGTATATCGTGCGCGATGCCGAAGAAAAAGGCTTGCTCAGGCCGGGCGGCACGATTGTCGAGGGTACGGCGGGCAATACCGGTATCGGGCTGGCGCTGGTTGCCAATGCCTGTGGTTACAAGACGATCATCGTGATGCCCGAGACGCAGAGCAAGGAAAAGATGGATACGCTGCGTGCGCTGGGCGCGGAACTGGTGTTGGTGCCTGCTGCCCCCTATGCCAACCCGGGGCATTTCGTGCATACATCGCGGCGTATCGCCGAGGAGACAGAGGGCGCGATCTGGGCCAACCAGTTTGACAATATCGCCAATCGCAAAGCGCATATATTGACCACTTCTGAAGAAATCTGGGAGCAGATGGGGGGTAAGGTTGATGGTTTCATATGTGCGGCCGGTACGGGCGGCACCATTGCCGGCGTTGGCATGGGGTTAAAGGCCAAGGATGAGGCGGTCACTATTGCACTGGCCGATCCACATGGCGCGGCGCTCTATAATTATTATGCCCATGGCGAGCTGAAAGCCGAAGGCAGCTCGGTGGCAGAAGGTATTGGGCAGGGACGGGTTACCGGTAACCTCGAAGGCGCGCCGATAGACACGCAATATCGCATTTCTGACGAGGAAGGGCTGGAGTGGGTCCGCCGTATGCTGGCCGAAGAAGGGCTGTGTCTGGGCCTGTCCAGCGGCATAAATGTGGCAGGCGCAGTGGCCCTTGCCAGGCAGCTTGGACCGGGCAAGCGCATCGCAACAATATTGTGCGACACCGGTTTTCGTTACCTCTCTACGCTGTATAATCGTGAATGGCTGGCGGCTAAAGGCTTGACGGTCTTCCCTTGGCTCATGCACAAAGAGGATGCGTAGCCGCACAATTTTAGCCGATAAGGCCTTGACCATGTTTGACCTGTTACGTCGCAAGGAAGGGATTCAGCGTATCCAGATTGGCCTCTCCGGGCTTGCCGGGGTGGTGTTGCTGATCGGGCTGGCCAATGTTGTTGTCGATAATGTCCGGAATGAGGGGCAGGTTGTCATGGAGGGTGGGGCCGAAACCGCGTCCAATGCTGCGGTGGCAACGGTTGCACCTCCGGTTGTGGAGCCTCCAAAAGAGCCGTTGGCCGAGCTGGGTGTTACGCCTGTAGCGGATGCTGTGCAGGCGCCTGTTGTGGCGGACCTTCAGCCCGATCCTAATTTGCGGGAACCCATGGATCAGCCACAGCCGGTGCCGCCGCAAATGACGCCACCGGTGCAATCCAAACCAGCGCCTAACCGCTGACTGGCGTTTGTTTGCGCATAGCCTTTGATCCTGTGCGCATAAAGCGATGAGCATGATATTGTCTCGTTTGCGCAGCCTGTCTGCAGCGGCGATGGTTTTTCTGCTGCTGTTGCTGGCGCTGTTTGCAGGGCTGATGCCGGGTATCAGCCCCTTTGGATATGCTGCCGGGGGCGTGCTTGATACCGGGCAGGTGGGCGCAGAGCGCTGGTGGATGGGGGCTGTACTGGCGCTTGCTGCATATGCAGGATTGAGCTGGCCTATGGCGCGCATGCAGCGGCTCTGGTGGCTGGCGGTGTTGCTGGCTGGGCTGGTGCTGGGCATTATGACATTTGGTTATGTGGCCTCCACGGGACAGGGCCGAGCGGAGGGGCGGTCAGGCGCAGCAATGGCGCTTGAGCCGCTGCATGTTGGCGTGTCAACTGCGTTGCCGCTTTTCTGGCCGGAGGGTGCCAGCGTGAGTGGGTTGCTACGCGATGATGCGCCATCGCACATGCCGTTCGTGCAGGCTTCACGGCACCATCTGATGCCCCTTGACCATCTGGATGCCCTGTCGCTGGCAAAAACCGAAGCACTTTTGCTGGCGCAGCCACGCCTGTTGCAGGCTGAAGAACTGGTCGCGCTCGATGACTGGGTGCGGTCCGGCGGGCGGGCTGTCATTTTTGCTGACCCCTTGCTGATATGGCCGGGGGATTTGCCCATGGGAGATCCGCGCCGTCCGCCTGTCACCAGCCTGCTGGACCCGCTGCTCAAACATTGGGGGCTGTCGCTGGCGCCCGTTGCAGAAGGCGCTGAGGGAGTAAGCCGCCATATGCTGGACAGTGGACATGTGCTCCTGCTGGCCGGGGCTTCGCGCTTTTCAGCGGGGCAGCGGGATGAACCGCAGGATCGGTGCAGGCTTGTTGAATCCGGCCTGATCGCACAGTGCAAGATTGGCAAGGGGCAGGTGCGGCTAGTGGCAGATGCGGATGTGCTCGACGACCGCCTGTGGCTGGCAGACAGGCAGAGGCCCGAACATTCGACTGCGCATGCGTCCGATATCATCATGCTTATGGATGCGTGGCTGACCGACCCCGAAGGGCGGACCATCCTTCCGCCACCGCGCCGTGTGGTTGATGATGGCGCTTTGGTCAGTGCGATGCGTCTGGCGATGCTGGTGCTTTTGTCATGGGTCGCACTGGGGTGGTTTGGGCAGAGACGGTTTTTTGATGGTTCGGGGAGGTTGGTTCATGAAGCGGATAAGAACAAGTAAAGAACAAATGAGGGAGGGACCCATATAAAACCGGATAATTCTGTAAAATCTTCATCATTTCCCAGATTTTCCCAATATTTCCCCTTTTCTCCCAGACAATCCCTTGATACTCCGGTGTCACAGGATTTGTGAAGCTGTGTGATTCCCGTCGTGGATGGCGCTCCCCAATGCGTTGGTCTGATTGGGTGTCTGCGGACTTTGTGGATCCAGGATTTGGGGGTGAGGGCAGGTGTCCGAAGGCATCATCTATTCTGGCAATGGTATTTGCATTGCAGACAGCAAAGGGCGCTTCGCTCTCCCGCTTGATATGCGCAAGGCGCTCAAGGCCAGCAGCGGTCTCAATGGCGCTGATAAAGCTGAAGATAATGACAAGGCAAAATCGAAAAGCTCCGGAACCAGATTGTGCATCACTATTCATGGCGCATTGCCCTGCGCCATAGGATTTGGCCTGTCTCACAAGCAATGGCTGGAAGATCAGGTTGTAGAGATGGAGCGTTCAGCACGGGACAAGGCCGTGGAATTTGATGCCGAAGCCGAGCGTGAAGCACGTTTTGCCGATCTGGAAGACCTGAATGTCGATGACGGCGGCCGTTTTGTTATGCCCGCTGACATCAAGGACATGATGGGCATTACTGATACTATCGTCTTTGTAGGCACTAGCCGCCATATTCAGATGTGGAACCCGGAAGCTCTGCTCGCCAGCGAGGGACGCAGTCCGCGCGTGCGTCATGCGGTTGAGAAATTTCTTGCCGAGCGCAAGGCGGGCGAAGGCAAATGACGGTTGCAATATCCTCTGATGCCGTTCCCCATGTTCCGGTATTGCTGGCCGAAGTGCTTCGCGCGCTCGATATCGGGAAGGGTGAGACCCATGTCGATGGTACATATGGTGCTGGCGGCTATAGCCGGGCGATGGCGCAGGCTGGCGCCCATGTGGTGGCGATTGACCGTGACCCTGACGCGATTGCCGAAGGCCGCGCACGCATAGAGCGTGATGGCGATGATATTCGACTGTTTGAGGGGGCCTTTTCCACAATGCAGTCGTTGCTCGACCATGCGGGCGTTGGTCAGGTGGATGGTGTGGCACTCGATATCGGGGTTTCCTCGATGCAGCTTGACCGGGCCGAGCGTGGTTTTTCTGTTCAGTCCGATGGTCCGCTGGACATGCGCATGAGCCAGGCGGGCATGACGGCGGCGGAGTTCGTCAACGCGGCGGCGGAAGATGCCATAGCCGATGTGCTCTATCGCTATGGCGAAGAGCCGCGTTCGCGCCGGGTTGCGCGTTTTATCGTCGCAGCGCGACCTTTGCAGCGCACGGGCGAGCTGGCCAATGTGGTGCGCAAGGCGCTGGGGTATAAACCGCATGACAAGAAAGACCCCGCTGTCCGCGCATTTCAGGCCATCAGAATTCATCTGAATGGCGAGCTGGATGAGCTGGAGCGTGGGCTGGAGGCGGCTGAAGCTGTGCTGGCTCCCGGTGGACGGCTGGCCGTTGTCACCTTTCACAGTCTTGAGGATCGCATCGTCAAACAATTTTTGCGGCGGCGCAGTGGCAGCGAGGCAGGTGGATCGCGCCACCGTCCGCAGCTTGTGCCGCAGGAGCGTCCGGCGTTCGCCAGACCTGCCAGGGCGCTGCGTCCTTCGGCAGCGGAAATTGACCATAATCCCCGAGCCCGATCAGCCACGCTGCGGTGTGCTGTGCGTATGGGCGATAAACCAATGCATCAGGAGAATGAAGAATGATCGCGGTCAAGCGTCTGCAGAGCCTGTTCTGGGTGCTTCTGGTCGCGTTGGGGGCTTTGGGCGCTTATATGGTCTCGCTGCGTGTCGCGACCGAACGCAACGAACTGAGGCAGGTGCACGCACAGATCGTGCGGACACGTGGTGATATACGCTATCTTGAGCTTGAGTTTCAGGCGCGCGCCAATATGCGCCAGCTTGAGAAGTGGAATGCCGAGGTGTTCCGCTATTCCGCACTGGCCGCCGAGCATTATCTCGATGGTGAGCGTGCGCTGGCGCAGCTGGATGGCATTGGACCAGATGATTCGAATTATGCGCCGCCGCCGGTAATGGTGGCGATGATGGAAGCCGAAGCTGGCTCTGACAGCGCTTCAGCAACTGCAGCCGGTGACATGACGACAGGGGATGTCGTGACGCGGCCGGGCAGGGACGACAGCCCGCAGCGCGATATTGATGATGCCGATACATCACCTGCAAAGGGCAACAGGAACGCGGCAGATGAAGGTTCTGCCCGGCTGGCGGATGCCGGAGATACGGGGAAAGCCACGGCCAACATAATGGGCAAGGCAGAGCGTGTGGCATTGCTGGATGCCCGCCTGCTTGATGAAAGCACCTTGAGCGAGATTGGCCGCCGGGCCGCCAGCGAAAAGGGAGGAGAACGGCGCTAATGGCAACGATTGTCGTCCGGTATGACCGCGCGCCCGCACAACGGGAGCGGCTCAACCTGACGGCGCTTGCGCATAAAAGACTGATGCTCGGCCTGTTGCTGGCCATTGCCATCTGCCTTATTTTTATCGGTCGCCTGACATGGATGGGCGTGATCACCGGTGGACAGGGCAACCTCGATTATGCGCTGGCTGGTGTACCGCCCCGTGCGGATATTGTTGATCGTCATGGCGTACCATTGGCGCGGACTATGGATGCATATAGCATCTCGGTGCGTCCGGACCGGTTGATTGGTGATCCTGAGCAATTGGCTGACAAGCTGCATGATATTTTCCCCGATACGCCGCGCGCTATATTTTACCGCAAGCTGACCGGCGGGAAATGGGCCTATTTGCGCCAGCGTGCGCTGCCCGAAGAAGTGGCTCAGGTTAATGCGCTGGGTGAGATTGGTATTGAGTTCCCGCGTGAGAAAGAACGGCTGTACCCGCAGCGCACTCTGGCGGCGCATGTTCTGGGCTTTGTACCGGTCAAGGATGGCGAAGAATGGCGCGGAGGCATGGGTGTTGAGTCCGCCTTTAACGAGCGCTTGCTTGACCCGGCCCAGCGTAACCAGCCATTGGCGCTTTCTCTTGATAATCGGGTGCAGGGCGCGCTTGAAAGCGAGCTTTATGCCGCTATGACGGCCCAGAGCGCTGATGGCGCGACAGGAATCGTGCTTGATGCCAATACGGGAGAAGTGATTGCCATGGCGTCCTTTCCCGTCTTTGACCCCAATAAGATAGACAATAATGCACGCGCCCGGCGCAATGATGTGGTGCAGTCACGCTATGAGCTGGGTTCGACCTTCAAGCCTCTGGCGGTGGCCGCGGCCATGGATGCTGGCGTCGTGACTTCAATGGCGCGACGCTATGATGCAACAACGCCGCTGAAGGTCGGTCGCTTCAGCATCAAGGACGATCATCCGCTTGGTCGTTGGCTCAATGTCCCCGAAACACTGATCCACAGCTCTAATATTGTTACTGCGCGCATTGCCGATGAAATGGGGCCGGAACCCATGCAGGAGCTCTATCGCGCGCTGGAATTCGACCAGCGCCCGAGCATCGAACTGAAAGAGCGTTCGCGCACACTCTGGCCGGTACGATGGGGACGCGTGACGAATATGACGGTGGCTTATGGCCATGGCATAGCCGTTACTCCGTTGCACCTTGCCAGCGCTTATGCCGCGCTGGTCAATGGTGGCATGTGGCGCCCGGCGACGCTGCAGCGCTTGCGTGAGGAAGACGTTCCGGCTGGACGCCGCGTCTTTTCGGCGGCCACGAGCGCGCGGATGCGCCAATTGCTGCGGATGATCGTGATGGATGGCACGGGCCGCAGCGCGGATGCGCCGGGCTATCGTATTGGCGGCAAAACCGGTACGGCGGAAAAGCCAAAGGCCGGTGGCTACGCCCGCCGCTCGCTGGTGACGACATTTGCTGCCGCATTCCCGATGGATAATCCGCAATATGTCGTGCTCACCATGATGGATGAACCAAAGGGCAGCAAGGAACATCCCTATGCACGCTCTGCAGCCTATACGGCCGCGCCTGTTGTCAAAAAGCTGGTGACGCGTATCGGGCCTATTCTGGGCATCATTCCTGATCAACGCCGCGATGTGGATATATCAGAGCTGACGCCACTATTGTGGAAAGCCGGGGACGATCATTGATGAAACTCGGTGTGTTATCAGATGCAGTGACGGGTGATGCTGGTGAAACGCAGGTCACCGGCTTTGCGATAGACAATCGTAAAGTGGCGCCGGGAACTATCTTCGGCGCTTTTCAGGGCGTGCGGGTCAATGGTGAGGATTTTATTGAACAGGCGGTTGATGCAGGAGCGGTCGCCGTGGTGGCGCGGCCAGAAGCCAAGGTTTCTGGCGCAGCTCATATTGCAGACACCAACCCGCGACGACTGTTTGCACAGCTTGCGGCGCGCTATTTTGCGCCTTTCCCGGAAAGCTGCGTTGCGGTTACGGGGACCAATGGCAAGACATCGAGCGTCGAGCTGACACGGCAGATATGGCGTATGCTTGGGCATGTGTCGGCATCCATCGGCACATTGGGCATCACCACATCGGTGGATCAAGTTTCAACCGGGTTGACCACGCCGGATATCGTGACCTTTCTTTCCAACATGGCGGGCCTGAAAAAAGAGGGCATCACCCATGTCGCTTTCGAAGCCTCCAGCCATGGACTTGCGCAATATCGCACTGAAGGTTTGCCGGTAAAGGCTGCGGCATTCACCAACCTCTCACGGGATCATCTTGATTATCATGGCGATATGGATTCCTATTTCGAAGCCAAAATGCGTCTGTTCGATGAGGTTGTGGATGATGATGGCGCGGCTGTCGTCTGGGCGGATGATGCAAAGTCGGCCGATGTGATCCTGCGCGCGGGCAAACGCGGCCTGCGGGTTCTGAGCGTGGGCGAAAATGGCGATGCCTTGCGCCTCATATCGCGCGTGCCCACGCAAATGGGGCAGATGCTGGTGATAGAAGCAGATGGCGTCAGGCATGAGGTTGAGCTGCCGCTGATCGGCGCTTATCAGGCAGCTAATGTCTTGCTGTCTGCCGGACTGGTGATGGCGACCGGCACAGCCTGGGCCAGTATCATGCCAACGCTCTCGCGGCTTCAGCCTGTGCGCGGTCGGCTGGAGCGGGCGGTGCGAACGCAGGCCGGTGCTCCGGTCTATGTCGATTATGCGCACACGCCCGATGGTTTGCGCGCAGCTATTGAAGCGTTACGGCCCCATGCCGCAGGGCGTGTGATCACGCTTTTTGGCGCTGGAGGTGACCGCGATGCAGGCAAGCGCGCGCTGATGGGCAGGGTGGCCGCAGACCTGTCTGACCATGTGATTGTTACGGATGATAATCCGCGCTCTGAAGACCCCGATGCCATTCGCGCGGCTATTATGGCTGGCGCACCGGAGGCTGAGGAAATTGCCGGGCGACGCGTGGCCATTGCGGCAGCCATTGCTCAGGCTGGGCCGAAAGATATCATACTGCTGGCGGGCAAGGGGCATGAGCAGGGGCAGATTATTGGCGAGCGTGTTCTGCCATTTGATGATGTTGCGGTTGCGCGGGAATGTGCGCAATGACAGTAGAGCTTCTTCTCCAGCCCTTATGGACAGCGCAAGAAGTGGCGCATGTGACAGATGGCAGAGCCAGCGCTGATTTTGCCATATCAGGTGTGGCGTTTGACAGCCGCGAAGTGGGTGAGGGGGATCTTTTCATTGCGCTCAGGGGCGAAGCGACAGATGGGCATGCATTTCTTGACAAGGCCTTTGCTGCCGGGGCCGCCGGGGCGCTAGTTTCGCACCCTGTAGACCAGCCGCATATCCTTGTGGCGGATACGACCGCGGCGCTCAATGCGCTGGGGGCTGCTGCGCGCGCGCGCATGAACGGTACGGTCATCGGTGTCACCGGTTCGGTTGGCAAGACGAGCACCAAGGAAGCGCTCTATGCGGCGCTGGATCGCTTTCGGCCCGGCGAGGTGCACCGTTCGGTCAAAAGTTATAATAATCACGTCGGTGTGCCGCTCAGTCTGGCGCGCATGCCGCGCGACAGCCTGTTCGGTATTTTTGAAATGGGTATGAACCATGCTGGCGAGCTGTCTGCGCTGACGCAGCTGGTTAAGCCGGATATTGCGATAGTGACGGCGATTGCCCCTGCACATATTGAGTTTTTTGATACAGAAGAGGCGATCGCACACGCCAAGGCTGAAATATTTGAGGGGCTGGAACCCGGTGGCGTAGCGATCATTCCCTATGATAGCCCACATCATGCGCTATTGCGGGCCGCTGCGCAGGCTCAGGACGCGCGCATTATTGCTTTTGGACAGACAGACGGCGCGGATGTACGCGTTGTCGAGGCGGTACCTGCACGTGATGGCGGTACAATGGTCTCAGCGCGACTGCCCGAAGCGGAGCTATGCTATACGGTGGCAGCACCGGGCGAACATAATGTGCGCAATTCGCTGGCGATATTGGCGGCTGTAGAAGCGGCAGCTGGTGATCTGGCGGCGGCGGGTCTGGCGATGGCGGAATTGCCCGGGCTGGCAGGCCGCGGTGCGCGTTCGACGCTTTCTGTCGGAATGGGCCATGCCCTGCTGATTGACGAGAGCTATAATGCCAATCCGCTTTCAATCAGCGCGACGCTCAGGCAGCTTGGTTTTGAGAAGGCCGGGCGGCGTATCGCGGTACTGGGTGCGATGAAAGAGCTGGGCAGCAGCAGCGATGCATTGCATGCCGGCCTTGCGGACCCCATTGCGCAGGCAGGGGTAGACATGGCCATATTGGTTGGCGAAGAAATGAAACCGCTCGCCGACAGGCTTGCAGGGACGCTGGCTTTAGAGCATGTCACAGATAATGCTGCGGCAACGCAGATTCTCAAAGAACGCATCCAGCCGGATGACGTGATTCTGGTAAAAGGTTCCAACAGTGTTGGCCTGTCCCACTTGGTGGCGGCGATGGTCGGCGGAGACAATTAAATGCTCTATTGGCTGGCACAACAGCTTGATTTTCCTGGGATATTAAATCTCGTTCGCTATCTGAGCTTTCGTGCTGGTGCGGCCATTACCACAGCGATGATCATTGGCCTGCTGATCGGGCCTCGCTTCATTGACTGGCTGCGCGTGCGTCAGGGCAAGGGGCAGCCGATCCGCGATGATGGTCCGCAAAGCCATTTCGCCAAAAAAGGCACGCCGACCATGGGCGGGCTGATGATCCTGACCGCGACGATCATTTCAGTCTTGCTCTGGATGGATTTGTCGTCGGCTTATGTCTGGGCATGCCTGTGCGTTACGCTTGGTTTTGGCGCGATAGGTTTTCTGGATGATTATGACAAGGTGACCAAGGCCAGCCATAAGGGGCTGTCTGGTAAATTGCGTCTGCTGGTTGAATTTGTCATTGCCGGCGTGGCGGCTATGCTGATCGTACAGCATAATGGTACGGCGCTTTATGTCCCATTTTGGAACGGACCGGCGCTTGATCTGGGTATATTCTATTATGCCTTTGCGGCCTTTGTCATCGTATCCTTCGGCAATGCGGTTAACCTCACCGACGGCCTTGATGGCCTTGCAACCATGCCGGTAGTCATCGCCTGCATGGCGTTTACCGCTATCGTCTATCTGGCGGGTCGTGCGGATTTTGCTGAATATTTAGGCATTCCTCATGTGCCGGGCGCGGGCGATCTGGTGATATTAACCGGCGCGATCATTGGTGCAGGGCTGGCCTTCCTCTGGTTTAATGCGCCGCCCGCTTCCGTCTTCATGGGCGATACCGGCAGTCTCGCGCTGGGCGGAACAATTGGTGTGATTGCGGTTGTGTCGCATCATGAGATTGTGCTGGCGATCATTGGTGGCCTGTTCGTGGTTGAGGCGCTTTCGGTGATTATTCAGGTGTTTTTTTATAAGCGCACGGGCAAGCGCGTGTTTCGCATGGCGCCGATCCATCATCATTTCGAGCAGTTGGGCTGGCCGGAGACAACTGTTGTCGTGCGTTTCTGGATCGTGTCCTTCGCGCTGGCACTGGCGGGCCTCGCTACGCTGAAGCTGAGGTAGCGCGATGGGAATTGTTTCGCCTGTCTTTGCCGGAAAGCGCTATGCCGTATTGGGGCTGGCCCGTTCCGGCCTGGCGACGGTTGAGTGTCTGGCAGCCAGTGGCGCGCATGTCGTGGCGTGGGATACACGCGAGGAAGCGCGCGCAGCTGTGGCGGACAAGGCTGAGATTGCGGACCCGTTGACCATCGATCTTGCCGGCTTTGATGGTATTGTTGTTTCGCCCGGAGTGCCGCTTAACCGCCATCCGATTGCGGACCAAGCCAAGGCAGCGGGCGTCCCGATTATTGGCGATATTGAGCTGTTCGCACTGGCGCGCCCGACATTACCCGCGCACAAGGTTATCGGCATCACAGGGACTAATGGCAAATCAACGACCACAGCCTTGATCCATCATATTATTGAAAAAGCGGGCATATCGTGCCGAATGGGCGGCAATATTGGCCTTCCGATCCTCGGGCAAGAGCCTTTGCCGCATGGCGGTATTTATGTGCTGGAACTGTCCAGCTACCAGATCGACCTCACCTATAGCCTTGATTGTGAGGTTGCGGTGTTACTTAATATCACACCGGATCATCTCGATCGTTATGAGGGCTTTGAAGGCTATTGTGCTTCCAAGGCGCGGCTCTTTGATATGCAAACCACTGGGCATGCGCGTGTGATCGCGATGGATGACGAGCCGTGCCGGGCGATTGCGCTGCCACTGGCGAATGTGTCCAGAGTGCGTGCTGCCGATATAGCGCCGCAGGATCAGGGGCGATGGCCCTCGTTACAAGGTCCGCATAATGCGCAGAATATCGCTATCGCCATAGCGGTGGCGCGGACGCTGGGTATATCGGATGAGATTACAGAAGCGGGCCTTGCGACCTATGCGAGCTTGCCGCATCGTATGCAGCGCATAACAAAACGTGGTGGCGTTCTCTATGTGAATGACAGCAAAGCGACCAATGCGGCATCGACAGCGCCCGCGCTTGCGGCCTATCCGCCGGTTGATGGCAAACCGCGGTTGCACTGGATTGTTGGCGGTCTTGCCAAAACCGACAGCCTTGATGAATGCGCGCCTTATTATCGCAATATCAAGGCGGCTTATACGATCGGTGAGGCGGGACATATGTTTGCTGATCTGTTGCGCTCTACTATGCCGGTTGATGATAGTGAGATGTTGTTGACGGCGGTACGCCGTGCCGCCCGCGTGGCCGAGCCGGGTGATGTCATCCTGCTGTCGCCTGCCTGCGCGAGCTTTGATCAGTTTCGTGATTTTGAGGCGCGGGGTGAGGCTTTTGTCGCGGCGGTTGCGGCGCTGGAGGAAGGGGCGCTCGATGGCTAAACTGCATGATGGTTCACGGCCCGGCTTTCATCCGGGGCAAATGGTCCGGGATTTCAGGTCCAAGACCATGCCGCGCGAGCGCACGGCGTTCAGCATGTGGTTCTGGGAGATTGACCGGCTGCTGCTTGCGTTGATCTTCATATTAATTGCCATTGGTCTGGTTGCAGTGGCGGCGGCATCGCCTGTTGCAGCGATTGATCGCTCAACCACGAGTGTCAGTGTCGAGCCGCTTATCTATTTTTATCGCCAGTTGATATGGGTCGTCATCGGTGTGCCGGTGATGCTTGGTGTTTCTATGCTGCCCAAGGAGCTGGCGCGCCGCCTCGCAATCATACTGGCGCTGCTGTCCTTGCTTGCGCTGGTTTTAGTCCCGCTGGTCGGCGTCAATATCAATGGCGCCAAACGCTGGATAGACCTGCCGGGCATGCGTTTTCAGCCCGCTGAATTTCTGAAACCGACTTTCATTGTGGCGATCGCCTGGTTGTTGTCATTACGGGAACGCGACCCGGGTTTGCCGGTCATACCATTGACGGCGCTTGTTACAGGAATCATCGCTATATTGTTGATGAACCAGCCGGATTTTGGGCAGACTGTAATATTTTGTGCCTGTTGGGGGGCGCTGCTCTTTCTTGCCGGAGCCTCTGCGCGGTTGATCGGTGCCCTGGTGCTGGGGGCAGGCGGCCTGTTTGTTGCTGTCTATCTTTTTTATGAAAATGGCCGTCAGCGTATCAATGACTTTTTGGGAATTGGTGTAAATCCGGAAAATGGCCCGGACCAGACTGACCTGGCCTATCGTACCATTACCAATGGTGGTTTCACCGGTGTTGGCCCGGGCGGTGGACAGGCTAAGTTTCGTCTGCCAGAGGCACATACAGATTATATCTTTTCGGTGGTTGGCGAAGAATTTGGCCTGATCGCCTGTATTGGCATCGCGCTGGTTTATCTGGCCATCATGGTAAGGGTGTTGATGCGTCTGCTGGATGAAGAAAAACTGTTCATTATTCTGGCGGCAGGAGGGCTGGTGATCCAATTTGGGATGCAGGCCATCATAAATATCGGGGTTAATGTACAAATTTTCCCATCAAAGGGCATGACACTCCCCTTTATAAGCTACGGCGGCTCCTCTATGATAGCGCTTTGTATCGGAGTGGGGCTGCTCCTTGCGTTTACCCGGCGCAATCCATTTATGGACGGAAAGCCTCATACCGCAAAATGGAGTGGGCGATGAGCATTTCCCGTCACTTCGTTCTCGCTGCGGGCGGGACCGGAGGACATATGATACCCGCACATGCGGTTGCGCAGGAGCTTATGGCGCGGGGGCATCATGTCGCCATCGTGACCGATGAGCGCGGCGCGAAGATCCCCGGCATCTTCAAGGATGTTGCTGTGCATGTGCTGCCTGCCGGTCGCATGAGTGGTGGGCCGCTGGGCTGGTTGCGCGGTGCAAAGCAGATCATGGCTGGCCGCAATATGGCGCGGCGCATGTATTCGACCTTTCAACCCACCGTTGTCTGTGGTTTCGGCGGTTATCCTGCGATGCCTGCATTATTGGGCGCGATCAAAGAGGGTATCCCTGCGGTCATTCATGAACAAAACGCCGTGTTGGGGCGCGTAAACCGGCTGTTGTCGCGCAGGGTCGATGCGATTGTCACAGCATATCCTGATGTGGCACGCCTCAAGCCCAAATATGCGCATAAGGTGCATCTGCTCGGGAATCCGGTGCGTGAGGAAATATTGGCCTTGCGCGGCGAAGAATTTCCCGCGCTGACCGATGAGAGCGTGTTCCGTCTGCTGGTGACCGGCGGCAGTCAGGGGGCGAGCATTTTGTCGTCCGTGGTGCCCGAGGGGCTTTCCATGCTGCCTATTTCTCTGCGCCGTCGCCTGCAGGTAACACAGCAATGCCGCGCAGAAGATATTGAAAAGGTGCGTGCCACTTATGCCGAGCTGGAGATACCCGCTGATCTTGCTACCTATATCGCCGACATGCCCGAAAAGCTGAGCTGGGCGCATCTGGTGATTGCCCGTGCCGGGGCTTCGACGCTGGCTGAACTGACGGTTGCAGGCCGACCCGCTATCCTCATCCCGCTGCCGAGCGCGATGGATGATCATCAGACAGCCAATGTCTGCGAAATGGTTGATGCTGGCGGGGCGCGCTCCATTCGTCAGAGCGCTTTCACGCCTGTTGAGCTTGCCAAGCAGATGCAGAAAATGGCGATGGAGCCAGGCGCACTCCAGAATGCGGCAAAGCGGGCCTGGAATTGTGGCCGCCCGGCTGCTGCACATGATATGGCTGACCTTCTCGAATCCTTTGGAACGGCTCCTTTGATGAACGATACACTTGTGACCAAGCCCGCCGCACATTCTCCCAAGGTCAATCTGAAGGGTGTTCCTGCATGAAGGGCGTAGCAACCGATATCGGTACCATCCACTTCATCGGCATTGGCGGTATCGGCATGTCCGGCATTGCCGAGGTGATGCATAATCTGGGCTATAGCGTGCAAGGCACGGATATGGCGGAGGGTTATGTCATTGAAGGCCTGCGCAAGAAAGGCATTAAGGTGATGATTGGCCATGCCGCTGAAAATCTTGGCGATGCGGCTGTTGTGGTGACCTCGACGGCGATCAAACGCGGCAACCCGGAAGTAGAGTTGGCACTGGAAAAGCGTGTCCCGGTTATCCGCCGTGCCGAGATGCTGGCGGAGCTGATGCGCCTCAAATCGACCGTTGCCGTGGCCGGAACCCATGGCAAGACGACGACAACCAGCATGATCGCGGCTTTGCTCGATGCAGGTGGAATAGACCCTACTGTTATCAATGGCGGGATCATCAATGCCTATGGCTCGAATGCGCGTCTGGGCACCAGCGACTGGATGGTCGTTGAGGCAGATGAGAGCGACGGCAGCTTCTTGCGGCTTGATGGTACGATTGCGGTCGTCACCAATATCGACCCGGAACATCTCGATCATTATGGCAGCTTCGACAAGGTGAAGGATGCCTTTGTCGAGTTTGTCGAGAATGTGCCCTTTTATGGCGCGGCTATCGTCTGCCTAGACCACCCCGAAGTGCAGGCGATTTTGCCGCGTGTGCAGGACCGGCGGATTGTGACTTATGGCTTTGGTGCGCAGGCCGATATTCGTGGGGAAAATATACAGCCCGTGCCGGGTGGCAATCGGTTTGATGTGCAGGTGCGCGAGCGTGATGGTTCGGTACGGCGCATTGAAGGCATAGAACTGCCCATGCCCGGGCGGCACAATGTGCTCAATGCGATGTCGGCTATTGGTGTGGCGCTGCAAATGGGTATTGATGATGCCACAATCCAGACAGGCTTCAGCCAGTTTGGCGGTGTGAAACGGCGTTTCACCAAAGTCGGCGAAATTGTTCTGCCGGGCGGTGGTTCTGCGCTGGTGATTGATGATTATGGCCATCATCCCGTCGAGATAAAGGCGGTGCTTTCTGCCGCACGCGAAGGCGCGAAAGGACGGGTTATCGCCGTTGCCCAGCCTCATCGGTTCACGCGTTTGCGAGATTTGATGGATGATTTTCAGCAATCGTTTAACGATGCAGATGTGGTTATTGCCACGCCGGTATATCCGGCCGGTGAGCAGCCGATTGAAGGCGTGGATAGCGAAGCGTTGGTTGCTGGATTGAAGCGACGTGGCCACCGTATGGCGAGCGTGGTTGATGGCCCTGAAGCGCTGGCAGAGGCATTGGCCGGAGATCTGCTGGCCGATGATATAATTGTGTGCCTGGGCGCGGGGGACATCACCAAATGGGCGGCAGGCCTCGCTGATGCTGTTGCATCGGAGCTTTCGGAGGTTGCGGCATGATTGAGATTGTTGACCTCTGCATCGATGCGCAAAAACGGGTGATTGAAGTTCATGAGAAAAGCCTCAATGCCGCGCGCAAAACATTGAAAGCGGGCAATGATGCGGTGAAGATGCAGGAAGCCATGCAGGACGCCGCCAAGGCCAATATGAACGCATGGCAAAGTTGGATGTCTTTCTGGGGCTGGCGCAAGTGAATGTACCGGCAACTGTTTCTCCTGCTACCAAAGGCAAGCTGACAGCAGATGCACCGCTTGGCCCCTTGGTGTGGTTCAAGGCGGGCGGGTCAGCCCAATGGCTGTTCGAACCCGCTGATATAGACGATTTATGCGGTTTTATTGCAGCTCTTGATGTCGATGTGCCGGTGATGCCGCTTGGGCTGGGATCGAACCTCATCATCCGTGATGGTGGCGTGCCGGGTGTCGTCGTTCGGCTTGGCAAGGCCTGTGGCAAAGTTGAGCAGACAGGCGCGTTTATGCTCAAATGCGGGGGCGGCGCGAGCGGCATTGCTGTGTCTTCGGCTGCGCGTGATGCGGGGATAGCCGGGCTGGAATTTCTGCGTTCCATCCCCGGTACAGTCGGTGGTTTTGTGCGCATGAATGGCGGTGCCTATGGCCGTGAGACCAGGGATATTCTCGTCGAATGTAATGTGGTGCTGCGGTCGGGCGAGCTGGTGACATTGCCTGTTGATCAATTGCACTATAGCTATCGTTATAGTGAGCTGCCGGAAGGCGCAATTGTCGTCTCTGCGACGTTTCGGGGCGAGGCGGGCGAGCCCGTAGCCATACAGGCCGAAATGGACCGCATCGCTGCATCCCGCGAAGAGAGCCAGCCGCTCCGTTCCAAAACCGGCGGTTCGACCTTCAAAAACCCACCGGGGCATAAGGCGTGGCAGCTTGTCGATGAGGCAGGGTGTCGCGGCTTGCAGCTGGGCGGGGCGCAGGTGAGCGAAAAGCATACCAATTTCCTGCTGAATCTCGGTGAGGCGACCAGCACGGATATTGAAGCGCTGGGCGAAGAAGTGCGCCGCCGCGTCAGGGAAAAGAGCGGCATAGAGCTACAATGGGAAATTCAGCGTGTGGGGAGGGTGAAGTGACTTCATTCTTCTCCTGTTCTCCGTTCGGTTCGCGCGTAGGTCGAGCGTGTCGAGGCCGAAGTCGAGAACGCTTCTCGACGGACGCTTTGCGGTTTTGCTCGAAGTGGCTCGAAGGGAACGGATATGAGGAATATGTGGCATGAGCCGTGGTCCCTGGCATATTGCTGTTCTGATGGGCGGCTGGTCGGCGGAGCGCTCTGTCTCGCTCAGCAGTGGCGAAGGCGTGGCGAAAGCGCTGGAATCGCGCGGGCACAGGGTAACGCGCATTGATATGGACCGTGACGTCGCATTGCGTCTTGCCGAGGTGAAGCCTGATGTTGTGTTCAATGCGTTGCACGGTGTGCCGGGAGAAGATGGCACGGTGCAGGGCATGCTTGATCTGATGGGCCTCCCCTATACGCACAGCGGCCTTGCGACCTCGGTGATCGCTATTGACAAGCAGCTTACCAAGCAGGCGCTGGTGCCGCATGATATTCCGATGCCCGGCGGACATATGGTCACCAGCGAAAGCCTGTACGATGCTGACCCGTTGCCGCGCCCGTATGTGCTCAAGCCGGTCAATGAGGGCAGCTCCGTCGGTGTGGCTATCGTTAGGGAAGACAGCGATTGTGGTCACCCGATTGCCCGGGACGCGAAGGGGCCGTGGCAGGAGTTCGACGAACTGTTGGCCGAGCCCTATATCCGTGGACGCGAGCTGACGACGGCGGTGTTGGCGGATCAGGCGTTGATGGTGACGGAACTGTGCACCAAATCCGGCTTTTATGATTTCGATGCCAAATATACTGATGGCATGACGGATCATATCTGTCCGGCAGATGTTCCTGATGAGATTGTTGCGGCATGCCGCGATATTGCGCTGCGGGCGCACCGGTTGCTGGGGTGCAGGGGGGCTTCGCGGTCTGACTATCGTTGGGATGATACGCGCGGAGTTGATGGCCTGTATCTGCTGGAGGTAAATACACAGCCGGGCATGACACCGCTCAGCCTTGTGCCGGAGCAAGCTGCCAAGCTGGGCATAGACTATGCCGAGCTGGTCGAGCGAATTGTCGAGGAAGCATTGAATGTCAAGGCTATATGCGAGGAGGCGGTATGACCGGGACGCGCATCAAGCGAGGTGGCAGTAGCAAACTTTCGACCGGACAGGGCGCGCGTAAACCGCGCCCGCGCATATCGCAAAAGCAGAAATCGATCGCTGCAAGCGTGATGGCGCGCATACCCAATGGCGAGGCAGTGGTGCAGCGTGCGTTGACATGGGGGATCGTGCTCGTGGTGGTTGTGGCGTTGTGGCAGGCCGCGCGCTTCTTTGGGCTGCCGGCCATGGTGCATATGGAAATGGCCGAGCTGGCGTCGCGTGCTGGTTATGAGGTCAAAAAGGTCGAGGTGCACGGTGTCGAGAAGATGGACGAGATGGCCGTATATTCGATAGCATTGGGTCAGGTGGATCGTTCCATGCTCACTGTTGACCTTTTCAAGGTGCGCGATGACGTCATGACGTTAAGCTGGGTGAAGGATGCGCGCGTTTCGCGTCGCCTGCCCGATGCGCTGGTTGTTGATATTGTCGAGCGTGAGCCGGTCGCCGTGTGGCAATATGAAGGCGCGTTGTCGCTGATTGATGAGACGGGCGTCCTGATCGAGTCGATTACGCCTGATGCGATGCCCGAGCTGCCATTGCTGGTCGGCAGGGAGGCGCATAAACAGGCCGAACGCTTTGCTATACTGATGGAGGCTGCACCTGCGCTCAAATCGAAGGTTTTTGGCGCGACATGGGTTGGGAACCGCCGTTGGGATCTGCGCTTCGATACGGGCGAGACGCTGGCCCTGCCCGAAGGGGATATGCTGGCGGCAGCGGCACTGGTGAATTTTGCGCGGCTTGACGGTATTAATCGCCTGCTGGGCCGGGACATTGCCCGCTTCGATATGCGTGATCCGGACAGGCTCGTCATGCGCATGCCCAAGGGGCAGGTGATACCCCGCATCATCGGTAATGACAGTGGTGTGTCAGTTGAACCAGAGGCAGAAGGGCAAAAGCCCACAACCTTTGCTCCGAGCATGCAGAAACTTGCCAGCAAGGGGCAGGGATAGGCATGGCCGGGGGGAAGAACCGTCAACTTGTCACGGCTATTGATATTGGTTCGTGGAAAATCTCGGCACTTATTGCCGCGGTGAATGATGCAGGTGAGTTGGAGGTGCTGGGCACCGGCCAGCGCGAGAGTCGGGGCGTGCGCCGTGGGTTTATTGCCGATATGGAACGAACAGAACTGGCGATTCGTGAGACTGTCGAGCAGGCCGAGCGCGTAGCGGAAACCAATATCGAAGATGTATGGGTTGGTTTTTCGGGTGGCAATTTGATCAGTGACACCGTCACGGTCGAGCGCGAACTCAACGGCTATCGTGTCGAGAAAAGCGATGTCGAGGAGCTGCTGCGCATGGGCGCAGACAGTATTGATCCGGGCGGTAAGGTCGTGCTGCATGCGCAGCCCGCCTGCTTCACAATCAACGGTCATGAGGGTGTGAAGCGGCCTGAAGGCATGCATGCGGACCAGCTTGGCGTGGATATTCATGTTGTGTTGTCCGACGGCGCGCCGCTCGCCAATATGGAGCTGTGCGTGCGCGGTGCCTATCTCAACGTCAATTCTATCGTGGCTGCACCCGTGGCCACGGGCATGGCGTGCCTCACCGATGAAGAGCGCGAGCTGGGCGTAGCGCTGGTTGAGCTGGGCGCGGGTGTTACCAATGTTTCTGTTTATATGGGCGGCATGCTTTTGGGCATGCACAGCATTCCCATGGGGGCGTCGGATATTACCGATGATATTGCATCGGCCTTTGGTATTCGCCGCAGTCAGGCCGAGCGGGTGAAATGCTTTTATGGGTCAGCAATGCAAAACCCTCGTGATTTCAGGGAAATGATCGAGATTGCTCCTAATGTTGCGGAAGGTGAGCGGTCTGATGGCGGGCGGATTACGCGGGCAGCGCTCGTCTCAGTGATTTGTGAGCGGCTCAACCAGATATTGGCACAGGTCAATGAAGCGCTCACCAGCCTGGGATTCAAAACCCCTGCGGGCAAACAGATTGTGCTGACCGGCGGCGGAGCGGAAATGAAGGGTATTGCGGACTATGCACAGAGCGCTTTGGGCCGCACCGTGCGTATTGGTCGTCCGCGTGGACCAGTCGCCTTGCCTGAGGCGCATGCTGGTCCCGCGTTCGCAACATTGGTTGGTCTGGCGCTCTATGGTCATCTTAAACCTGTGGATGTTCAAGACATTAGTGGCATGGCGCGGAGCAAAAGCCAGGGCTCTGCCCAGAGCTGGTGGCAACGTATGGTCGGTGCTGTGAAGGATAATTATTGAGTCAGGCGCACCAGGGCAGAAAATTTGGTAAAAAAAGAGGGTGAATTGCGATTCCAACTCGTGCATGAAGGGAAGTTGAAAGTACTTTCGCGTCGCTGCGAAGAATGAAAAGCAGGGTTGGGGGCGTATCCCCCAAGGAGCATGAATATGAGTATCGAAATTGGACCGCCGCTTGTTGATGAACTGAAGCCCCGCATTACGGTCATTGGTGTGGGCGGTGCTGGCGGCAACGCCATCGCGAACATGATCTCGGCGCAGGTTGAGGGCGTGGACTTCATTGTAACCAATACGGATGCGCAGGCGCTTAATGCTTCTGCGGCGGAGCGGCGTATACAGCTCGGCCCACGCATCACCGAAGGACTGGGCGCCGGCTCCCGACCGGAAATCGGCCGTGCAGCGGCAGAAGAAACACTTCAGGAAATTGAAGGCGCGCTTGAAGGCGCGCATATGTGTTTTATCGCGGCTGGTATGGGCGGAGGCACCGGAACTGGTGCCGCGCCGGTGATTGCCAAGACAGCGCGCGAAAAGGGCATATTGACAGTTGGTGTTGTGACCAAGCCCTTTACCTTTGAAGGCTCGCGCCGCGCCCGTTCGGCTGATGCGGGTATCGAAGAGCTGCAAAAGCATGTTGATACGCTGATCGTGATTCCCAACCAGAATCTGTTTCTGGTCGCCAATCCGAACACCACGTTCAAAGAAGCCTTCCAGATGGCGGATGAAGTGCTGCAGCAAGGTGTACGCGGTATCACGGACCTCATGGTTATGCCGGGGCTTATCAACCTCGACTTTGCTGACGTTCGCTCGGTTATGGGTGAAATGGGCAAGGCGATGATGGGTACGGGCGAGGCCGATGGCGATGGCCGTGCTCTGAACGCCGCAGAGAAAGCGATAGCCAATCCGCTGCTTGATGGCGTGTCGATGCAGGGAGCGAAGGGTGTTATCGTTTCCATCACCGGTGGCGAGGATATGCGCCTGATGGAAGTGGACGAAGCCGCCAATTATATTCGCGAGCTGGTCGATCCTGATGCCAACATCATCTGGGGCTCGGCGTTTAATCCGGAGCTGGACGGCAAGATCCGCGTTTCTGTTGTGGCGACAGGTATTGAAACGGCTGCTGTTCAAGGCGCTGTGCCGCAAACCCAGCCGTTCAGCTTTGCGACCCCTGCTGAACCGGCTGTTGCCGAGTCAGAGAAGCAGGTTGAAGCGGATGTCACCGTTTCTTTTGCACCGCCGGCAGATGCAGAGGTGTCGGAGGCGCAAGATGCTGAACCGATGGATCTGGCAGGCACCGAAGCGCCGGTAGAAACCACAGGTGAGAACAGCACGGATACGATCAGCTTTCCTGACACCCCTCCGGCTCCTCCTGTCGTTGCCGCGCGCTTTGATGATATTGAAGGCAAGGATGAGTTGCTTCTTGGGCAGGACACTGCTGTTGAGGCACCGCAGGCAGAGAAACCGGCACCAGCCAGCAAGCCTTTGGGGGGCACATTGTTCGAGCGCATGTCTGGCCTGTCCCGGGGCCTGGGTAAAAACTCTGCAGACGATGACGACGACGACGATAATGAGCCTTCCAGCGTCACCAATTTTCCGCAGTTTCTGAACCGTCAGGGTAACCAGTGATACAATATAGTGCCGGTTGGATATCGACCGGCACTTAACCGCATTGCTGCAAAACGGGCTGCGTCTCAAGCTATATTGGGGCCGATATAATGCTCAATATTTTGTGATTGGCTGATTATAAATGAACAATATCAATAGGATATTGTAGAAACCATGATTAAATTCTCTGCTGAGCATCGCCTCTGGGTCATGGGTCTCGCGCTTGTGACAGCTGGCCTGATGCCAGCATCACAGGCCGTGGCGCAAGCCGGTGGAGCACCTTCGTCCCAATTGGAGTTGCGACGCAGCGCCGCCAGTGACGCATTGGCTGGCGCCATGAAGCAATTGGCATCGCAACCGCGCAATCTTGATGCTTTGCTCACAGCAGGCGAGGCGGCACTTCGGCTCGAAGACCCGCGTTCGGCACTGGGATTTTTTGGGCGCGCGGACGATGTTTCGCCGAATAATGGCCGGGTAAAATCGGGTCTTGGGCGTTCGATGCTCCAGCTCGAGCAGGTCGGTGATGCGCTCAGGTTGATGGAGGAAGCAAAGACTTTGGGCTATGCCGACCCGGATCTGTCGTCGGATCGTGGCCTGGCGCGGGATCTGACCGGCAATCAATTGGGAGCTCAGCGCGATTACGCTGCTGCGCTGGAGGATGATCCGAAAAATGAAGCGCTGATCCGCCGCTATGCCGTGTCGATGGGTATATCGGGCCAGTTGGATGCCGCTGAAAAGCTGATCCAGCCTTTGCTCTATCAAAGCAACCGGGCGGCTTGGCGTGACCGTGCGTTCATTCTGGCGATGAATGGCAAGACCTCCGAAGCGCTCGATATAACCAATCGTGTCATGCCCTTGCCGCTTGCCGAGGCGATGAAACCCTATATTGAGCGCATGTCGATGCTGAGCCCGGGGCAACGCGCCGCGGCAGTGCATATGGGGCAATTCCCGCCGGGGCTGGTGAACCAGCGTATTGTCTCGACGGCAGTGCCGGCAAAGGCCCCTTCGCCTGCTGCCAAAGCTGTAGCGAAACCGAGCAAGCGCGATCTGGCCAGAGCTGAGAAAAAACGGCGCGAGGAAGCGCTGCAGCGTGCGCGTGAGGAAAAGGCAAGGGCGATAGCCGTGGCAAGGGCAAAGGCTGAGGCTGATAAAGCAGCCAGAGCTGCCCAAGCCGCTGAAATGGCCAAGGCCGCCGCCAGAGACAAGGCGGCTGCTGAGGCTGCACAGCGCGCCATAGAAGCTGAGCAAGCGAAAGCGCGTCAGGCAGAAAAAGCGCGTTTGGCAGCCCTTGAAAAGCCGGACCCGGCTGTGCCTGTGTCCAATGTGATACAGGGGCCACCCGCGCCGAAAGCCGTACAGGATATGTCGTCCGGCGCCACACAAATATCCCAACCATCAGTGGCGCAATCAATATCGTCTGAGCGGTCTCTGGCTGACATCATGGCGGAGGTCAAAATTCCGGAGGCTGAGCGCAAGCATGATGTCGCCCCGGTGAATCTGGCTGAAATCGCGGCTATTCATGAAAAGCAACGCAAGGCTGAAGAGGCCGCGGCCAAAGAAGCCGCCCGCAAGAAAGCCGAGGAAGAAGCCAGAGCGAAAGCCCGCGCGGAAGAGGCTGCCCGCAAAAAACTGCTGGCGGATAATCCGTCGCGAATCTGGTTGCAAATTGGCGTGGGGCGCAATGTCTCTGCACATCCTTTCACTGTGCGCCGCATGAAGAAAGACTATGACGTCATTGCGAAATATGATGGCTGGTGGGCACAGATGGGCCAGACCAAGCGTATCATCGTTGGACCTTTTGCGGACCTCGCAACAGCCAAGGCTGCTGAAGCAGCATTGCGCAAAAATGGCAGTGACGCTTATGTATGGAGTAGCGATGCGGGCGAGATCGTTACGAAAGTAGGGAAATAGGCCCACCCCATGACAGCGCATGCCTCTTATGCCTGCCTGCCTGAAGGCAGCCGTGGCCGGTTATATCCTCAGCTGAGCGGCGAGACGCGCGGTCCGCGCGATATGTTCCAGCGGGATCGGGACAGGATCATCCATTCCATTGCGTTTCGGCGGCTGCGTCACAAGACACAGGTGTTCATCGCGCCGGATGGCGACCATTACCGTGTCCGCCTGACGCATAGTCTTGAAGTGGCGCAGATAGGCCGCACAATAGCGCGTGCGCTCGGTCTCAATGAAGATCTGACAGAAGCGCTGTGTCTTGCTCATGATATTGGCCATCCACCCTTTGGTCATGCCGGAGAGGATGCACTGAAAACAGCGCTTGTTGACGCCGGCGGCTTTGATCATAATGCCCATTGTCTGCGTATACTGATGCTGCTGGAAAGCCCGTATCCACGCATAAAAGGGCTTAATCTGAGCTGGGATATGCTGGAGGGGCTGGCCAAGCATAATGGCCCTGTTAGCGAACCCAATTGGGCGATGCTGGAGCTGGATACGCTCTTCCCGCTGGAGCTGCATAGCTGGCCATCGCTGGAAGCACAGGTCGCGGCGATTGCAGATGATATTGCCTATGACAATCATGATATAGATGATGGTCTGCGCGCGGGAATGTTGCGCCTGGAGCAGATTTGCGAGGTACCGTTGGTACGCAAGGGCTGGGACAAGGTGCGGGCGCGCTACCCCGATGTCGCAGACGAGCGACTGCTGCGCGAGCTGGTGCGTGATCAGATTGGCGTGATGGTCAATAATGTGATCGAAACAAGCCGTGCCAATATTGTGACGGCTGGCGTTGAGAGCGTGGCGGATGTGCGCGGAGCGGGCAGGGCGCTTATCGGTTTTTCGGCTGAAATGGAGGCGCAGGAGCGCGCCCTCAAGCGCTTCATGTATGCCAATCTCTATCTGCACGAGTCGCAGCTTGCTGAGGCGGAGCGGGCGCGCATCATCATCTCCGGCCTGTTTGCGGCCTATCGTGAAAATCCGGAGAAAATGGGAGGCAGCTGGAGCGCGGCAACGAACATGGCTGAACCGCTGCGCAGCCGCCATATCGCTGATTATATTGCAGGCATGACGGACCGTTTTGCCGAACGCCAATATGAAGCGTTGATCGGTATCTTGCCAAAGATATAATTGACAGGCATCGCACGATAGAAGAAAGCATAAGGGTCTCCGCGGTGAAGAGATTCGCTGTGGTCAAAATGCGGGAGAGCGTTGAGACCGGGTAACCGGGATCAGCCGCCGAAGGAGCAACCGCCCCGGAATCTCTCAGGCCAAGGGACCGTATTTTGTATAGACACTCTGGAAAGCGGACGAATTTTCGTCCCACCGAAGGGGTAAACCGGCAAGCTCTATAAGAGCGGCGGTCAAAGCTCTCAGGTTCCGTGACAGAGGGGGTGGCAGATAAAGGTGCATACCTTGAATCTGCCCCACTGGTTACGGAGCGATGATATGAGCGATGTACATGATACTGATATTACTGAAGAAGATGGCTTTGAAGAGCTGCCTTTGCAGCCACTTCCGCTTGATGGATGGCACCGCGCGCAAGGCGCGCGCATGGTTGGCTTCGCTGGCTATGATATGCCGATCCAATATGAAGGCATCATGGCGGAACATCTCTGGACTCGCGAGAATGCGGGTCTGTTTGATGTCAGCCATATGGGGCAGCTTTCCTTGACAGGAGAGGGGCTGGACGCCGCGCTTGAGGCGGTGATCCCGGCCAGTGTCGCGAGCCTCGCGGTCGGGCGGCAGCGTTATTCGATGCTGCTTGATGAAGAGGGCGGCATACTCGATGACCTCATGCTCGCGCGCCGCCCGGACGACCTCTATATGGTCGTTAATGGCGCGATGAAATATGACGATATCGCCTGGTTGCTCGACCATCTGCCTGAAGACATCACGATGAACCTGATGGACGAGCAGGCGCTTCTGGCGCTGCAAGGCCCGAAGGCGGTCGGTGCGCTTGCCCGGCTCGTGCCCGGTGTTGATGCGCTGTATTTTATGGATTGTGGCGCTTTTGTCTGGAACGATACGCCGCTCTGGATCAGCCGTTCGGGCTATACGGGCGAAGATGGCTTCGAGATCAGTATTCCCGCCGATGCCGCTCCGGCCTTTGCCGATGCACTGCTGGCTCAGAGCGAAGTAAAGCCTATTGGCCTTGGCGCGCGGGACTCGTTGCGTCTTGAGGCGGGCTTGCCGCTTTATGGCCATGATCTTACACCGGAAATCAGCGTAATCGGTGCGGATCTGGGCTTTGCGATTTTCAAAAAGCGTCGCGAGGCGGGTGGTTTTATCGGCCATGCGCGCGTGGCGAAGGAGGCAGCAGAAGGTGCGCCTGTGCGCCGCGTGGGTCTGGCCGTAGAAGGGCGTCTGCCTGCACGTGAAGGTGCGGGAATATTCGCTGGAGACACGAAAGTCGGCATCGTTACATCGGGTGGGTTTGCGCCCACAGTCGGTACGCCCATCGCCATGGGCTGGGTCGATGCCGCTTACACGGACGACGGCACAGCACTGGAAATTGAAGTGCGCGGCAAGCGCCTGAAGGCCAGCGTCGCACCGATGCCGTTTGTTCCACATAATTACCATCGCAAAACATCCTGACCGAAGGGGGCATGCCAATGAGCCGTTATTTTACTGAAGATCATGAATGGGTTGATGTGGAAGGCGAAATCGCCACCGTCGGCATTACCGATTATGCGCAGAGCCAGCTTGGCGATATTGTTTTTGTTGAGCTGCCCGATGAAGGCGTGGAGTTTGAGAAAGGCGCGGATGCCGCGGTTGTCGAATCCGTCAAGGCTGCTTCGGATGTCTACTCGCCTGTCGCTGGTGAAGTGATCGAGACCAATAGCGCGCTCGAAGAGGAGCCTGCGCTCGTCAACAGCGATGCCGAGGTGGAAGGCTGGTTCTTCAAACTGCGCCTCACGGACACCAGCGAGCTGGAAGGCCTGATGAACGAAAGCGCTTACGCCAAGTTCGTCAAAAGCCTCTGAGCCTAGGCGAGGATAGCACATGGCGCGCTGATTATGTGCGCCTGAGATTGAGTATGAGGAAAGCTGACTGATGCGTTATTTGCCGCTTACGGATGCCGACCGGCGCACGATGCTGGACAAGGTTGGGGCTGCCAGCATCGACGATTTGTTCGTTGATGTGCCTGCGGAGGCACAGCTTGCAGGCCAGATTGAAGGCCTGCCGAACCATGCCAGCGAAATGGCGGTAGAGCGGCATATGGCTGCGCTGGCGCGGCAGAATATGGCGGCGGGCGATGTGCCCTTTTTCCTCGGAGCGGGGGCTTATCGTCATCATGTGCCTGCCAGCGTCGATCATCTCATCCAGCGCGGCGAGTTCCTGACGGCTTATACACCCTATCAGCCGGAAATCGCACAGGGCACATTGCAAATGCTGTTCGAATTCCAGACACAGGTCGCGCGGCTTTTTGGCTGCGATGTGGCGAACGCCAGCATGTATGATGGCTCGACCGCTTGCTGGGAGGCGGTAGCGATGGCGGCGCGTATTACCAAGCGCAAGGGGGTGGTGCTCTCCGGCGCGCTTCACCCGCATTATGCGCAAGTCGTCAGGACTATGGCGAAGGTTACGGACTATCGGATCGCCGGTGCCTTGCCCGCGATGCAGCCAGCGCCCGACAATGCTGGGCTAACGGCGCGGATAGACGGGGAGACAAGCTGTGTTGTCGTGCAATATCCCGATATCCTCGGTCGTTTGCCCGATCTTGCCGAGATTGCCGAAGCGGCGCATGCCAAGGGCGCGTTGCTGGTGGTGGTGAACACAGAGCCGGTAGCACTGGGCGCGATCAAGGCGCCGGGTGAATTTGGCGCGGATATTGTCGTGGGCGAAGGGCAGTCGATTGGCGTCGGCCTGCAATTTGGCGGGCCTTATCTGGGCCTGTTCGGCTGCAAACAAAAATATGTGCGCCAGATGCCGGGGCGCTTATGTGGTGAGACGGTTGATGCCGAGGGCAAGCGTGGTTTCGTGTTGACCCTATCGACCCGCGAGCAGCATATCCGGCGAGAGAAAGCGACCTCGAACATCTGCACCAATAGCGGCCTGTGTGCGTTGGCATTCAGCATTCACATGACGCTGTTGGGCGAAAAGGGGCTGCGTGATCTTGCTATGCTCAACCATGCTCAGGCAGTCAAAGCGGCGGAGAAGCTCTCGACCCTGCCGGGTGTGCGTCTGCTTAATGACAGCTTTTTCAACGAGTTTACACTGATTCTTGAGAAAGATGCGCGGGATGTCACCCGCACATTGGCAGACCGCAACATATTGGCCGGGGTCTCGCTGGGGCGGCTCTATCCGGGCGAGGGGACGCTTTCCGGTGGTCTTGTTGTCGCGGTCACGGAAACCACCAGCGATGAGGATATTGATGCCCTGCGCGCAGGGCTGAAGGAGGTGCTGGCATGACGGTAAACCAGAGCGGATGGCGGCCCGAAATGAACGCTGCACAAGGAGCGGGCGCATCGCCCACCGTCACCGGCAACCGTGCCTTGATGCTCGAAGAACCGCTTATCTTCGAGATTGGCAGCGCAGACCGTACCGGCGTTGATTTTGCGGATGCCCCGGCAGTTACCAGCCGCCTTGGCGGGCTGGAGCGTAGCGAAGCCATTGGCTTGCCGGGCCTGTCCGAGCAGGAAACAGTGCGCCATTATACGCGTCTGTCGCGCCAGAATTATGCGATCGACCTTGGCCTCTTTCCGCTGGGCAGCTGCACGATGAAGCACAACCCGCGCCTCAACGAGAAAGTCGCGCGCATGCCCGGCTTTGCGGACCTGCACCCGATGGCTCCGGTCAGCGCGATACAAGGCGCGCTGGCGGTCATTCATGAGCTGGGCGAATGGCTCAAGACGCTCACTGGCATGGCGGCAATCGCTATGTCTCCCAAGGCGGGCGCGCATGGCGAGCTGTGCGGTTTGCTGGCGATCCGCTCCGCGCTCGAAGCGCGCGGTGATGCGCGGAAAGTGGTGCTGGTGCCGGAAAGCGCGCATGGCACGAACCCGGCTACGGCGGCGTTCTGCGGCTATAAGGTCGAGGATATTCCTGCGACGCCGGAAGGGCGCGTTGATCTTGCGGCGCTGGAAGCGCGGCTTGGATCTGATGTGGCGGCGGTGATGATCACCAACCCCAACACCTGCGGCTTGTTCGAGCGCGATATGAAGAAGATCGCCGATGCCGTGCATGCGGCAGGCGCGTTCGTATATTGCGATGGCGCGAACTTCAATGCGATTGTCGGGCGTGTGCGTCCGGGCGATCTTGGCGTTGATGCGATGCACATCAACCTGCACAAGACCTTCTCGACGCCTCATGGCGGCGGCGGACCGGGCAGCGGACCAGTGGTGCTTTCCGAAGCGCTGGCGCCTTTTGCGCCGCTTCCTGTTGTCGAGAAAGACGCACAGGGTGCCTTCCATCTGGTCGAAGAAGAAACGGCCGATGTGCATCATGCTTCCAGCTTTGGCCGCATGGTCGCTTTCCATGGCCAGATGGGCATGTTCACCCGCGCGCTGGCCTATATTCTCAGCCATGGTGCCGATGGTTTGCGACAGGTGGCCGAAGACGCGGTGCTCAACGCGAACTATATTTTGCGCAGTCTTGACGATGTGCTTGATGCGCCTTTCGGCTCCAGTGGTCCGTGCATGCATGAGGCGCTGTTCAGTGATGATGGGCTGGCCGAGGGCTTCTCTACGCTTGATATTGCCAAGGGCTTGATCGACGAAGGCTATCACCCGATGACCATGTATTTCCCGCTGGTTGTGCATGGCGCAATGCTGATCGAGCCGACGGAGACAGAGAGCAAAGCTGCGCTTGACCAGTTCATCATGGCGCTGCGCTCTGTGGCGGCGCGCGCCAAGGCGGGCGATGAAGCGCTTAAGGGCGCGCCGTGGTTTGCGCCACGTCGCCGTCTTGATGAGACGCTGGCCGCGCGCAAACCCAAATTATCGTGGGCAGAAGAAAGTCTGGCTGAAGCGGCAGAATGAAAGGCCCGCAACCCTGGTTCGCTGGCGAGGCTGATGGTGCTGCCAAGCGCCATGCGCCTGCCACGCTGCGCAACAGGGATGCGATAGCCGATATTTTGCAGCAGGCATTGCCGGAAGCGGGCCTCGTACTGGAAATTGCCAGTGGTTCTGGCGAGCATGCCATATATTTCGCGGAGCGCTTTCCGGCTTTGACATGGCAACCTTCCGATCCTGATCCGGTTGCGGTTGCGTCTGTCTCTGCATGGGCGGCAGAAGCGGCTCTGCCCAATATCCAGCCACCGCTTGCGCTGGATGCTTCCTCCCCCCAATGGCCCATCGAGCAAGCTGATGCGATCCTGTGCATCAACATGACGCATATCAGCCCATGGGAGGCGACATTGGGTCTGCTGGATGGCGCGGCGCGGCTTTTAGGGACAGGGGCACCGCTGATCCTTTACGGCCCATTTCTGAAAGAGGATATTGAAACAGCGCCCAGCAATCTGGCCTTTGATGCACAGCTGCGCCAGCGCAACCCGGCATATGGCATTCGTGCTGTTGAGGATATTGATAGCGAAGCAGAAAGACGCGGCATAAAGCGGGCGGCTTGTCACATAATGCCGGCTAATAATTTGACTTTGGTTTATAGGGCCTGACCTTAGAGAATGAACGCCTTCGCATTGAGAACCGTATCTTCAAGGAGGGGAGATATTAAACTGAGACGCAGGCGATGATCCGGGGGATCTGCACCGTCGAAGGCCACGCAGTTCTTCGCGAGCCAGCGACCGTGAGGTTCGCATTCGAAGCCAAGGTGGCATAATGAGATAGGTGACCGACGAAATTAATGGGTTCTGACTCTACAAGTTCAGGCCCTGGATCAAGGAGAATCAAGCGCTTCCATGCTTTCTAGCAACCCCTTAGGCACAGCTGGCAGGGTTTGTTGCATCTGGTTCGACCAATTCTCAGATTCGGCCTTTAGGCGCGCAAACATTTGGGGATTGCGCAATCTGTAATTTGCATGCTCCGTAACATCCTCCTCCAGATTGTAGAGAAACTCCCGCTCTCCCAACCGAAGATATTTCCAGGGATAGGCCAGAGCCGAGAGCATATTGCCTGGTGTTTTCCAGAAAATTGTGCGTTCGGAGGGCGCGGTGCCGAAGAGCTGTGGCGACAAGTCTACCCCGTCGGGCGGCAGGCGTGGGTCGGTTTGTGTACCTGCCAGGGATGCGAATGTCGGCAGAAAGTCCATTGTTATCGCTACCTGGTTCGATTGAGAACCGCCCGTGATTTTGCCGGGCCAGCTGATCAGTAATGGCACACGCGTTCCACCTTCCCACAAATCGCCTTTTTCGCCCCGCAATGGCCACATTTTCGAAAAGCGCTCGCCACCATTGTCGCTGGTGAAAACCACAATGGTATCTCTGCAGAGGTCCAGTTCCTGCAATGTGCGAAGAACCCGTCCGACGCCATCGTCCATTGCCTGAACCATCTGGCGATATATGTCGGGAGATCCGCCGCTGAAATGCGCGTCGGTCAACCTGGGCTGCCCCTTGTCGGTCCGCGTCTCCCAGGGCCAGTGAGGCGCGCTGTAGTGGAGAGAGAGTAGAAAGGGGTTTGCAGAGTTCCGTCTGATATAATCGCACGCTCGGTCCGAAAATAGATCGGTAACGTATCCCTCGGCCTCGACCGGCTTCTCATTATCGTAAAAGTCCGGGGTACGCTGGGTCGGGTCACCAAAATCCGTAAGGTCGTGCGTCCAATAAGAGATCGCACCTCCCATAAACCCGAAGAATTCGTCATATCTGCTCTTATTGGGGCTGAAGGTGGGCAAGTGGCCCAAATCCCACTTCCCAATCAACCCCGTCCGGTAGCCGGCTTGTTTTAATATGCTCGGCAGCGACGGCAAGCTAGCCGGATATCCGATCGTATCGCTGGGATACTCGCCGCCAAAGCCAGACCCGACCATGAACCGGTTGGGATAACAGCCGGAAATGAGCGCGGTGCGTGTCGGCGCGCATGTGCTCGAATTGGCATAGCCGAAATTGAACCTCACCCCGGTTGCGGCAAGGCTGTCGATATGGGGTGTCATGAAATCCGGGCGGCCGTAGCATGACAAGTCAAAGGCCCCTAAGTCATCGGCCAGAATGAAAAGGAAGTTGGGCTTGCGCTTTCGTGCGGCCAAGGCAGTAGCCGATGCCGCGGCTGCAGCGGCAGTAAGGGCGCTTCCAAGCAATGTTCGACGACTAATTCCGTTACCCTGTTGGATCATGGCACTAAACTCGCAAATCAGCTTTGTGTGGGACGTTCTAGACCAGGGCGAATGACCGCTCCAAAAAGCGGATGTAGGAGCGCGTGTTGCGTTGGTGAGGTGTGATCCATCAGGAAAAACAAATATCTTCGAGTGTCTGGTTCATATTTCGCATCTCGGCCTGCCTTGCGCCAGCATATTCCACCAGAGGCGGAGGAAGCATTATCTCGCGGGCTACTTCCGGTCGCTTTGATAGTTTCTCCCACCATTTGCCAACATAAGGATGAAGCCGCTGTAGCGGATATCCGACGAGCCGCAGCCGCTCCGCATAGATGACCCAGGCGATGTCGATAAGGGTAAGCTCGTCGCCCAGAATGAACGGATGATTTTGCAAGCGCTTGTCCAGGTCGTTGAGAGCAGCATTGAACTTTTTCGCGCTGTTGCAGGTTTGAGTTTCCGTAATGCCCTGCCGGGCAAAGTCGCTCCAGAAATTGGCTTCACGTTCGATGTGCCGATCTTTTTTCCCCTGCACAGTGCCGGAACCGGTATTCTTGTAACGCTTAAGGTCTTCATCGGTTTTCGGCGGCTGATCGGGAGTGAAGAAAACGCGGGCAGACAGCGCCCGCAAGTCGAGATGAAGATCATCTTCGAACGTCAGCATCTCCGCTATCGTGTTGCGCTGGTCGCGGGGCATAAGCGCAGGATCGGGGAACTGGTCTTCCAGATAGAGGAGAATGTCGTTGCTCTCGATGTGGACATGCCCGTCATCAACGAGCACCGGAACAAGCCCCCGGGGGTTGATCCCAAGGAACCAGGGGGACAGATTCTGTTTGGCCGCGATGTCGATGACATGCGAAGTCCATTGAAGCCCTTTCAAATTGAGGAATATCCGCAGCTTTTGCGAGCATGATGACATAGGGGCATGCAGAACATGCAGGCCCGTCCAGTTCAGGACCTCTTTGGTCTGAATGTCACATTCAAGAAGTTGAACCATTGGAGTCCTCTCTACTGATGAGTATGCGGCGTATCACCAACCCTGTGATGCAAAGTGCGGCAGGGCAGAGCTCAAGCGACGGGCTCTTCATGAACCCTCGGCACGGGCGGAGGAGCCCATATGAAATAATTTTCGAGCTCTATTGGTGTGTCTCCGGCGACATGGCTGTCGTTGAGCATGTCGCCATCGCTGGTATGTTCCACCTTGTTGCCAAAGGGGTCCAGCCAGTAATCGAACACTTCGCTTCCAAGCGTGTGGCGGCCCACGCCCCATGCATGGGAATAACCCGCGGCCTTGAGGTGTTCATGCCCCAGCATGACATCGTCCCAGTCGAGCGAGATAAATGCGCAATGTTCGAACCCGGTCATTGGCGCGTTCAGCAGGCCGATGGTGTGATGATCGGTATAGCCGTCACCAAGGCCGCAGCGGATAAAGGCGGCAACAGTGTTATCCACATGCCCGTCATAGGACCGGTCAGAAATCTTCATGCCAAGCGTATTTTCATAGAAATCAAGCGCCTCGGCAAAGTTAGGGCCGATCAGAACGGCATGTTCGGTGCGGGCGACATGCGATGGACCAGGTTCGGGCCTTTGCACTTTGCCCACGCGATTGGTTTCGAGAGAGTTGTTCAGAATAAGAGGCATGCGAACAGGCAGCGGCTCAAGTTGTTGCTGGCCATGAATGATATCGACCCGAAAGCCATTGGGGTCGGTGAGGATCGCCCTCAGCCCGCCACCGGGCTCATTTGATTCCTCTATCGTCGCACCCGCACTGGCGGCGATTTCTTCCAGGTCGGTCAGGCTGGCGGCGATCATGCCGATGCCTATCCCCCGGCTCTGCTCGCCAAGTTCGGTGATATGCAGATGATGGTTCGGGCCAGTGCCGCGCATATAGAGGGCGGACGCCGTCCGGACGGACCGGATCATCCCGAAGTCGAGGAGAAAATTCTCCATCAGGTCGAGATCAGGTGCTTGGTAGCGAACATAAGCAATGCCTGAAACATGCCCCATGATCAATTTCTCCTGTGATATATTTCTGTTTTTCGTCGAATCTGCGGCACCGCCCCCATGGCCACAGATTGTCGGATCATGATGCCAGGGGCGACGTCCTGAAACAGTAAGCCTGCTTGAAATATATGTCAATTAACTTGGTATATTATGTTTATTCACATGATGCTCGTCGCAATATGGAAATTCATGACCATCCCTGTTTCAGTATCGCCATGAAAGCTGTGCGCCGATGACCCTGGAAGGATCTTCGAGCCCCTGAATGGTGCCTCCGGCACCGGGAACGCTCTGGCGCAGGGTCGCCGTGCGCTTGTTCGACAGATTCTTCCCCACGAGCGCAAACTCCCAGCTACAATCAGCGGTGCACAGTGCAATGCGAGCATCGAATTTGGCATATCCGGATTGTTTGAGAAACGGGTCGGCAATAGGCTGCGTGAAAAAGCCCGACGTGAAATAGGTCGTGCCTTCCAGAGAGAGCATCAGGTCGCTATTGAGGTCAGCCTGATATCGTGCGCTGACTGATCCGCTGTATTTCGGTGCAAAAGCGCGCCTTTTTCCAGACAGATCCTGCGTGCAGCTCGCGCCGGGGCCAGCGGCTACGGTCTGCTGCACCGTGCAGGGCGCCCCCTGATAATCGAGATATTTCGAATCCAGATACGACAAGGCCGAGCTGACCGTGAATTCGGGTGACAGACGCCAGCCGGCACTGACCTCGATGCCTTGCGCACGCGAGGCGGCGACGTTGCCGACGATTGAAGACGATGTGCCGTTTTGATTGGGAATGGTGGCCGTTTCCTGGAGATCGTTATAGTCGCTGCGGAACAGAGCGAGGTTAAGCGTCAGTGCGCGGTCGAACAATTGCGACTTGAGGCCTAGCTCATAGGCGTCCACGGTTTCCGGTCCAAAACTCGATTTGCTGACGAAAACCGAATAGCCGCCGGCCTTGAAACCCTTGGCATAGGAGGCATAGGCCATGACGTTGGGGTTCAAATCATATTGTACACTGACCGCTGGCATGAATTTCTTGTCTTTACGGCGCGGGTCGACAAAATCTCCGATATCGATCGGCAACAGTGGCAAGAGCGCTGCTTCCCCCGCAGGGGTCGTAACGAAATTGTCGGGACCCGGATTGGAACCTGCCGTACCGCGCTGGTCGATGCGGCTGGCCGTCTTCTTCACCTCGGAATATCGCGCGCCCAGATTGATGCGTAGCGCTTCGACCGGGCGGACTGTCAACGACCCAAAAGCCGACAGGGTTTCTGCCTTTTCCGTGTTGTAAACGCGCCCGGCAATGGGTGAGGCCGCGTTATAGACTGGCGCCGCGAAAAAACCGAGCGGGGCCGAGTAGATACCGACATAGCCATCTACTGCCAGGCGACTATGGGCGTAATAGCCGCCGACCATATATTCGAACTGGCCACCGGTGGGCGATTGAAAACGAACTTCCTGGCTGAACTGGTGAAAGTCTTCAAGGAACCGCCCGGCAGAGCCCGACGTGGTTCCCACTACGCTGCCTCCCTGATTGGCTGGCACGGGTATCAGATCGCTCAAAATGTCATAGTCATGGTTGAAATAACCGGTGGTGAGAATGAGGCTGTTGCGTCCGATGTCTATCGATGTCGTCTGCGCCAGCTCCCAATAATCATAGTCGAAATAACTCTGTGTTCCATCGGTGTGGCCATCGAGTTCGTCGTCCACTTCTCCGCCGGAAGCCGCAAGATAGCGGGCGCATGCACCGGCTGGTGCACCGAAGGGTGGGGGGCAATTGAGAAGCTGAGAATAGAATGTACCCTCATTGCGGGACCGGCCTACATCAAATCTGGCATTGGTTTCGATGGTATCGGACGGCTGCCAGCGCACCGAGAGACGGCCTATCTTTTCACGGATACGGGGGGCATCAGTGTCCAGATTGTCGTTCTTGATCCAGCCGTCCATTCCCGAAAGGCGGCCAGCCGCCCGGACGGCCAGAGTATCATCCACAGGCAGGCTTACACCGGCTTCGAGCACATATTCCTCGGTCGCCGGGGCATAGGACGCCAGGGCGTTCGCTTCCAGCGCATTGCCGGGTTTGCGTGTTGTGATGTTGAAGGCGCCGGCAATGGCGTTGTTGCCGAAAAAGGTGGTCTGCGGTCCCTTGAGAACCTCGACGCGCTCGACGTCGAAAAGCGCGGCTCGCGTTGACCGGGCCCGGCCGCGATACACGCCATCGACGAAGGTTGCCACCGACTGTTCAAACCCCAGGTTCAGCGACGAACCTACGCCGCGTATCGTCACAAAATCGGAGACCGGCGACGTGGCGATATTTACCCCCGGAACCTGCGCAGAAAGAGATTCCAGATTGAGCGTACCGGATTTGCTGATTTGCTCGCCTGTTTGCACGACAACGGAAAGTGGAACATCCTGCAGGCGTTGGGACCGGCGTTGCGCGGTCACGACGATCTCGGTTGTGACGAACCTCTCCGGTTCACTCGTTTGCGATATTTCTGCAGGCTTGTCGTTGCCGTGGTCGGCAGCTGTCGACCGGCTGTCAACAGAGATCGTATAAGTGTCGCCATTGGCGGTGTTGGCGACAAGACCGCTGTTGCGCAGTAGCTGTCCGAGGGCTTCGCCTACATTATAGCGCCCGGAGAGTAGCGGACTCCGCTTGCCGCGCATCAGCCGCGGATCGAACAATATCTGGACGTTCGCCTGCTCCGCAAAGCTGTTAAGAGCGCTGCCCAATGGCTGGCTGGGGATCTGATAGGTGATCGCTGGCTTGGATGCCGTGCTCTGCGCCGCAACCGGGCTGCTCGCCATCAGCATGCAGGTCACCAAGGCGCTGCTTCCCATGAACAGCATTGTTCCCCGTATATTTAGCATTATATCCTCTCCCGATGATCGCCGGTTCGGCGTGATCTTGTGACGGGTAGGACGCAACACTGCAGAACATCCGCAAGTCGATTTCAGAAAAATTAGTTCGGCCTGGGTTCCAAGGACAATTCTATCCCGTTTTCGTTACGGCGGGTGCTGACCGGGA
>Ga0070726_10000623_pt1 | contig 41892 bp, 42 predicted proteins | sample tdAd471_FD_67275 | JGI IMG/M metagenome (GOLD analysis project Ga0070726, IMG submission 67275) | Marine sediment microbial communities from the Atlantic coast under amendment with organic carbon and nitrate - tdAd47.1 | ecosystem: Environmental > Aquatic > Marine > Coastal > Sediment | place...
GTTGCTTAAAGATCGAGTCCGCCAGTTCGCGGTTTTCCACCGAGTGGGTGGAGTAATAATTGTCAAAGCCGATGTGGAAGCCGGCAAAATCATCCTGGTGGGCCCGGTTGATCCGCTCGATGTGCTCTTCCGGACTGATTCCCTGGGCTTCCGCGCTGAGCATGATTGCCGTTCCATGGGCGTCATCGGCACACACGTAGACGCAGTCGTGACCACGCATTTTCTGCAGACGCACCCAGATATCGGTTTGTATCACTTCCATCAGGTGGCCGAGGTGGATGCCTGCGTTGGCGTAGGGAAGGGCGCTGGTGACGAGGATTCTTCGGGTTGACACGATTGATTCCTTGCGGGGCTTTGTTACCGGTTGAACTGAACGGTCGACTGTTCGGGGACGCGACGGCCAGCGATGATACTGTAGATGAGGGGCAAATTCAGCATGTTTTGGGCTGGGGCAGCCCGTGGGCCGCTGCTTCCAATACTCCGGGAACGTGCCCCGCGGAGTTAGTGCAGTGGTCGACGATTGGCTTTATCATTCGCGCTTTTGATACTTGACCCGGGGAAGCAGACTGGCATGACCATAAAATCAGACAGATGGATCAGGCAAATGGCACTGGAAGAAAAAATGATAGAACCTTTTGCTGAACGCCAGGTCCGCGGGGAAGTTGGCGGACGGGTCATTTCCTTCGGCACGTCGAGCTACGGCTACGACGTGCGCTGCGCCACCGAGTTCAAGATATTCACCAATGTGCATACCAACAATGTCGTTGACCCCAAAAACTTCGACGAGACCAGTTTTGTCGCCATCGACGAAGAGGTTTGTGTCATACCACCCAATTCCTTCGCACTGGCCCGAACCGTGGAATATTTCCGCATTCCCAGCGATGTCCTCACCATTTGTCTGGGGAAGTCAACCTATGCCCGCTGCGGCATTATCGTGAACGTCACTCCACTGGAGCCCGAGTGGGAGGGACACGTCACCCTGGAATTTTCCAATACGACCCCGCTTCCCGCAAAAATTTACGCCAATGAAGGCGTGGCCCAGATGCTGTTTTTTCAATCTGACGAACAGTGTGAAACCACCTACCGTCAACGGGGGGGTAAGTACATGGGTCAGACCGGGGTAACCCCGCCAAAAGCCTAGTGTCCTGTCCGGGTAATTCGCTGAAATGATGTGAATTATCCGGACAGGACACTGGCGTTCATCCAGGGCTGGCGGACAATCCTGCTGATTCCGGATTGCCCTGCTGCCTGTCAGGCTGAGGTCGCAGCGTGGGAAAAATGACACCTGGGACTGCTGACCGCCAAGAATCCGTCTTATTGTGCCGGTTTTCCGTTGTTCGTTGGCCTGGCCTTGTTTTCTCTTGCGGTTTCACTGCCCCGGATTACGCGGGCTGTAGCCATTCGATAAAAAAATCACCGTGATGGAACGGAAATTGCAAATGCCAGTGAAGTGCGTTCACCGGCGGTTGCATGAAGAGGATTTCTCTCCCTCCGGTCAGGCTGTTTTCTCCGGGGTCCTGGTATTGCGTTTTCAGATCCCGCATTGGTCAGGCTACTCGTTGTGTCGACACAAGATCGAACAAGTTTAGTGAAACCTGACGAGAGCACCCAGCCACCGGATGAACGTTCACGGGGAACTGTGCATGTCAGCGGGGGCCGCCAACGGGCTCTGGTAGTGTTACAGGGAGCGGGATCGAAAAACAACAGGAATAGAACTGATGACGGCCGTAAGAGAAACTACTGTCCGTAAAAAAGTCGAGGCGGGAAGCAGTAACGACAGCCACCAGAATCTCGAGGAAGTCGTGGATCGTTATGCACCGCTGGTCAAGCGAATCGCTCATCACCTGCTGCTCCGCATGCCGGCAAGTGTTCAGATTGATGACCTGATTCAGTCCGGCATGATCGGACTGATCGAAGCTGCCCGTAAGTACGACGTATCCAAAGGCGCCAGCTTCGAGACCTATGCGGGAATACGAATTCGCGGATCGATGCTCGACGAAGTCAGAAAGGGTGACTGGGCACCTCGGTCCGTGCATCGCAAGTCCCGCAAGGTGGCGGAGGCGATCAAGGCAGTGGAATCACGTACCGGGCAGGATGCCAAGGACAAGGAAATAGCCCTGGAACTGGATATCACTCTCAACGAGTACTATACGATCCTGCAGGACGCCAGCGGCAGTCGCCTGTTCAGTTTCGACGACATCATGGACGGTGACGATTCGGCAATCGAGGCAGCGGCAGGGGAATTGCCCGGACCCTGTGATGGTCTGCAACGGTCCACGTTCCGCCAGCATCTGGCAACTGCCATTGATAATCTGCCGGAACGCGAGAAGCTCGTGCTATCGCTGTATTACGACGAGGAACTGAACCTGAAGGAGATAGGTGAAGTGATAGGCGTCAGCGAGTCCCGCGTCAGCCAGATACACAGCCAGGCAGCCCTGCGTCTGCGCGCGCGACTGGTGGACTGGCGTTAACCCGAATCACTTCACGGACCCTGCTGCCAGTTGCCGAACTGTTCCCGCACCTGAAAGCTTCCGCCCCGCTTCAAGCATATCGGCGTCATCTTGGTTATAATCCGCGCGGTCCTGGTTCATTGGAATGATTCCGTCTATGCCGTCCGATTCTCCGCCACCTGCCGCCATGCTCAGTGCCAGGCAATTGCACTGCGAGCGTGACGATCGCCTGCTTTTCCAGGAACTGGACTTTGATCTTGGTGAAGGACAGGTTCTGCAGGTCAAGGGCAGTAACGGCAGCGGAAAAACCACTTTGCTGCGCATACTGTGCGGGCTTAACGACAACTTCACCGGCAACATCTACTGGTTCGGACAGGCAGTGGCCAGGCATCGGGACGAGTTTCTTGCCTCGCTGCTGTACCTGGGCCACCGGGTAGGCGTCAACATGGTGCTGAGTCCGTTGGAGAATCTCCGTTGGGCCTGTAATCTGCAGGCGCCGACCAGTGACGAAAAGATTGTCAGGGCACTGGAAAAGCTGGATCTGCGGGGATTTGAAGACTCGCCCTGCCATAATCTCTCGGCGGGTCAAAAGCAGCGGGTTTCGCTGGCTCGATTGCTGGTCAGCCCTGCCCGGCTGTGGGTTCTGGACGAGCCATTCACCACCCTTGATATTTACGGCGTGGCGGCCCTGGAAGAACTGCTGGCGGAACACGTGTCGGCCGGGGGGTCGGTAGTGGTAACCACCCACCACGCGCTGTCGGTGAATACCGATATCCAGTACCTGAACCTGGACGATAGTTGAGTACACTGCCGGCGGTGGTTGCCGCGCTATTGCCCGTGGCAGGGCATAGCAGTCGGTGGGTACCCGGGACACTCAAGGAAAGCAGACAGAAATGACAGTTAACCATCCCCGGGCAGACGGTTTCAGCGCCTTCGTTGTCACCCTGAAGCGAGATCTGCTGGTCGCGTTTAAACGACGCAATGACCTGCTGAATCCGCTGATGTTCTTTTTTATCGTGGTATCGCTGTTTCCCCTGGGTATTTCGCCGGAACGGGAGGAACTGGCCGAGATTGCCATCGGTGTTCTATGGGTGTGTGCGCTGTTGGCTTCACTGTTGTCGCTGGACAATCTCTACCGATCGGACTACGAGGATGGCTCGCTGGAACTGCTGTTGCTCAGTCCTCATGCCTTGTATTTTATGGTGTTGGCGAAAATATTGAGTCACTGGCTGGTCAGTGGGGTCCCCCTCGTGTTGTTGTCCCCGCTGCTGGGCTATATGCTGGCACTGCCTGCTGAAGCTTATCCGGCGATGATCGGCTCCCTGCTGTTGGGAACGCCCATACTCAGCCTGCTGGGCTCTATTGGCGTTGCCCTCACCGTTTCATTGGGCAGTCGAGGGTTGATCCTGGCAATGATAATCCTGCCTATGAGTGTTCCCGTGCTGATTGCCGGCACCCTGGCAGTCGGGCAGGCCATGGACGGCAATCCGGTTGGCGGGCACCTGGCGATTATGGGAGCCATGCTGGCACTGGCCATCAGTATGGCGCCGCTGGCTTCGGCCGCGGCGCTGCGCATCAGCGTCAATTGACCGCCAATCGCCGGGCAGGCCCCGTGGCTGACGGACCTGCTGGATTGGTGGTAATCGGTTACAATAAGTAACAGGGCACGAATGGGTGCCGTGATATAGTGCGAAATGACCCGAAAACGGCAAAATCGGCGTATCTACTGACTATGTGGCAATGGTTTCACAAATGGGGATCCCCCAAGTGGTTTTACGAGCTGTCGGGGCGGTGGCTGCCCTGGCTGACCGGTGCCATGATCCTGTTTCTGACGGTGGGCGTGGTATGGGCACTGCTGTACGTGCCTCCGGACTATCAACAAAGCTATACCACGCGGATTCTGGTGGTTCACGTAGCGGTGGCGGGCACGTCCCTGGCCTTTTTTCCCATCATGGCGGTGGCTGGTACCATCACCCTGGTGTGGAAAATGAAAATGGCCGATATGGTGGCGAAAACCGTAGCCCCTCTGGGCGCCTGGTTTTCCGCTCTTACCCTGGCATCCGGCTCGATCTGGGGCAGTGTCATGTGGGGCACCTGGTGGGAATGGAGCGACAGTCGCCTGACCTCGATGCTGTTCCAGTTCTTCCTGCTGGTAAGCGTGGTGTCCCTGCGATCTGCGCTGAACGATTCGGAAACCGCGGCCAAGGCCTGCGCGGTTCTGTCCATCGTCGGCTGCGTAAACGTGGTTATCATCAAGTACTCGGTGGAATGGTGGAACACGCTGCACCAGCCGGCCAGTGGCCTGTCCATGGACAGCGGCAGCGTCAATGGTCCGGAATTCTGGGTGCCGACGCTGATCATGGTGGTGGCCATGTACCTGTTCATGGCCGTGCACGTGATGATGGCAACACGAAATGAGATTCTGCGACGGGAGAGCCGGTCCCAGTGGGTTCTGGACCTGGTTGCCACCGGCAGACCGGCAAGCTGAGAGGCCATAGATGTTCGACGGTATCCAGTTTGCCAGCATAGGTGAGTTTCTCAGCATGGGTGGCTATGCGTTCAACGTGTGGTCCGTGTACCTGCTGTTTTTCCTGTTCCTGCTGGTGAACCTGCTGGGACCTTTGCGCCGCCGTAAGAAGCTGATGAAGGAATTGCAGCGACGCACGGTCCTTACCGAGAGGCAGCGGGCTGCCGCCAATGAGTGATTAGCCACAGTTTTCAGGTCATCCTGTTTAAAGCGATTGGAGAGAAGCGGTGAAACCCCATAGAAAGAAGCGACTGGCGACAATACTGTTTATCGCATTCGGGTTGAGTATCGGCATCGGCTTGACGCTGTATGCGCTGCGGCAGAACCTGAACATGTTCTTTACGCCAACCCAGGTAGCTGCCGGGGAAGTGCCTGCCGGACGTGAGATTCGTGTCGGCGGCATGGTGAAAGAAGGTTCCGTCCTGCATGCCAGCGACTCCCTCGCCGTGCAGTTTATCGCTACGGATTATGCCAGCGATGTGCCCATTCATTATGAAGGGATACTTCCCGACCTGTTTCGGGAAGGACAGGGAATCGTGGTTGAAGGCGAGGTGGATACAACCGGTGTATTGCAGGCATCGCGGGTCCTGGCCAAGCACGACGAAAACTACATGTCGCCGGAAGTGAAAGCAGCGCTGGACGCTTCCCACGTCGATCAGCAAGGTTATCCGCAGGCTGCCCAGGGACGTCCCGATGGTTCCTGAGTTCGGTCAATTCGCCCTGATTCTGGCATTCTGCCTGAGTGTCCTGCTGGCCACATTGCCAATAGTTGGAGCCGCCCGCGACAATGCACTGTGGATGAGTCTGGCCAGGCCTCTGACTGCCGGGGTATTTGTCTTTCTCAGTGTCTGCCTGGTGGTGTTGGGCTATGCCTTCGTTACCGATGATTTCTCGGTGCAGTTTGTCGCCAATCATTCCAATACGCTGTTACCCCTGCAGTACAAGATAACCGCTATATGGGGCGGTCATGAGGGCTCCTTCCTGTTCTGGACCTTCATGCTCAGCTTCTGGATGCTGATGGTCAGTATTTTCAGCCGCAGCCTGCCCATGGATTTCGTCGCCCGGGTGCTGGGCGTCCTGGGTTTTCTGGCGGCCGGCTACATACTGTTCATGATTGCCACGTCCAACCCTTTCGATCGTGTTCTGCCCCTGGCGCCTCGCGACGGAGCAGACCTCAATTCGGCGCTTCAGGATATTGCCTTCATATTGCACCCGCCGACCCTGTACATGGGCTACGTCGGCTTCTCCGTGGTGTTCGCCTTCGCCATTGCGGCGCTGCTCAGTGGTCGGCTGGATGCGGCCTGGGCCCGCTGGTCACGCCCCTGGGCAAACATGGCGTGGGTCTGGCTGACCGGCGGTCTGGCCCTGGGAAGCTGGTGGGCCTATTACGAACTGGGCTGGGGCGGCTGGTGGGCCTGGGACCCGGTGGAAAACCCACCGCTGATCACCTGGCTGCTGGGCACGGCGTTAATGCACTCCCTGGCGGTGACGGAGAAACGGGGGGTTTTCAAGAGCTGGACCGTCCTGCTGGCCATCCTGGCGTTCGCTGGCAGCCTGTTGGGTACCTTCATTACCCGTTCGGGCCTGCTGACCTCGGTCCATGCCTTTGCCAGCGATCCCACGCGCGGCGTTTTCATCCTGGGTTTCATTGCGCTTACGGTTGGTGGATCGCTGGTTCTGTATGCTCTGCGGGCGCCGCTGATCAGGAACGAGTCCAGTTTTTCGCCCATATCGAGGGAAGTATTCCTGCTTACCAATAACATACTCCTGGTGGTTGCCGCCGCGTCGGTGCTGCTGGGTACGCTTTTCCCGATGGTCTACCAAGCCATTACCGACAACCTGATTTCCATCGGACCGCCTTATTTCAACGCCATTTTTGTCCCGCTGATGGCATTACTGGTTGTTGCCCTGGGATTCGGTCCCATAAGCCGCTGGAAAAAAACGTCGACAGCTTACCTGCGCGAGCAGTTGACGATGGTGGCCATCGCGGCGGTGGCGCTGGGCGTGATTCTTCCGCTGGTGATTACGCTCGAGTTTTCCCTGACCGTGACCATCGGCGTCAGTCTCGCTTTCTGGCTGGTGTTCGCCATAGCCCGGGACGTCTATAACAAGGTCGCCAACAAGGCGAATCGCTGGCAGGCCCTGCGCGGGTTGCCCGCTAACTACCTGGGCATGCAGCTGGCACATTTCGGCGTGGCGGTGATGATTGTCGGAGTCACCCTGACTTCCAGTTTCAGTATGGAAAAAAGTGTACTGCTGACACCTGGCCAGGCTATCGATCTGGGTGATTACGATTTTCAGTTCAACGGGACACAACCGATTACCGGTCCCAACTATGTAGGGGACGAGGCTACCATTCTGGTGAGTCGCCGGGGTGAGTTCATGCGCGAGCTGCATCCTGAAAAACGCATTTATATCGCCAGCAATTCCCCGTCCACGGAAATGGCAATAGATTCCGGGTTTTTCCGGGACCTATTTGTCACCCTGGGGGAGGGCCGCGAAAGTGGCGCATGGTCGATGACGTTGTATGTGAAGCCATTTGTTCGCTGGATCTGGCTGGGAGCCATCTTCATGGTTATTGGCGGAATTACCACCGCCCTGGATAAACGTTACCGGAAATTGCTGGTCAGGGATCAACTGCGGCGGGAAACAGAAAAAGTCCCGCCGGCTGAACCACAACGCGTGTAACCTGGGGGAGCTATGCAGAGATTGAAGTTTTTCGTTCCGATTGCGGTTTTCCTGATACTGGGAGTCCTGTTGTGGCGAGGTCTGTACCTTGAAACAACCGAACTGCCGTCGGTACTCATCAACAAGCCCTTGCCGGAATTTGAACTTGAGAATGTCTATGACAACCAGCTGGTCGCCAAGGAAGACCTGCCGGAAGGACCATTTCTGCTGAATGTCTGGGGAAGCTACTGTCTGCCCTGCCTGGCGGAACATCCGACATTCATGCGACTGTCGGAAAACGAGGTTATACCCATCGTCGGAATCAACTACAAGGATCAACAGGACGCGGCCCTGGACTGGCTGGAAACCAATGGCGATCCATTTGCCTTCAGCATCATGGACCATGACGGCAGACTGGGCATAGACCTCGGCGTGTATGGGGCACCGGAAACCTTTCTGATCGACAGTAACGGGGTTATCCGATACCGGCACGTGAGTGTACTGGATGAGCAGGCCTGGCAGAATATCTTTGTTCCGGCCATTGAAGAACTCGAAAGTGAGGAGTCCTGATTGCTGCGGCTTGCACTGATACTGGTGATTGGCCTGTCCGCGTTGAATACCGCAGGCAGCGCCTTCGCCCAGGTGGATACCTTCGAGTTCGAAACGGAAGAGCAGCAACAGCGTTTTCGCCGGCTGTCCAACGAGCTGCGCTGTCCCATGTGCCAGAATACCAACCTGTCTGGTTCCACCGGCGGCGTTGCCGAAGATCTGCGGCGGGAAATCCATCGCATGATCATGAGCGGCATGAGTGACCAGGAAATCGAACAGTTCATGTTTGAACGCTACGGCGACTTCATTTTTTATCGGCCACGCCTGCGTGCCGAGACCGTGCTGCTGTGGTTCGGTCCATTGATATTCCTGCTGGTCGGTGGACTGGTGGTTTTCAGTATCGTCAAAAAAGCCAGAACCTCTTCCGCCGGAACGCTTAGCGAGGAGGAACAGCAGCAATTGAAGGAATTGCTGCAAGAGCAGTCGGCGGACAACCAATAAAGCAGTAGGCCGGCGTCAGAAGACAAAACCGACGGCCCGGCACCGGCTGCTGCCGACCAGGCCTTAAACTCTAACCGACACACCCTGGGTACATTTCTTGTTCTGGACAATCAGTATTTTATTCCTGTTTCTGGCGGCGTTATTCGTGCTGGTTCCGTTATGGCGACACTATCGGCCTGATGCCGACACAGAACGCCTGCGGACCCGCACCAACCTGACGATCTTCGAAGAGCGGCAGCGAGAGCTGCAGATCGAGCTGGACAACGGCATCATCGATCCGGCGCAATACGAAGAATTGTTGCTTGAGCTGCAGAAATCACTGCTGAATGACACGATTCAGGCAACCTCGGATGAAGCCTCCGGCGTGGCTGGAAACAGCAGGCAAGGGCAGCCGTTGAACAGCTCGAATAAGACCCGGAAATCGGCTTCCTCGGATAGGCTGAGCAGAGCGGTTCCCCTGGTGATGGTCCTGTTGATTCCGGTAGCGGCATATCTCATGTATGACCGCTGGGGCTATCTCGGTGATGTGCAGCTTATGGATCTGTATGAACAGTCCATCGCCAGTGATAATGACGAAGAACAGCTCCGCGACCTGGTGATTGCCCTTGGCCGGGTTGTTCAGGAAGATGAGACCAATGAGTGGGCCTGGTACTTCCTGGGGCGGAATTTTTCCAATCTGGGCATGTTTGGCGAAGCCGAAATCGCTTTTCAGCGGGCCAGCGATCTCATGCCGGAAGGACCGGACAAGGCGGCCACGCTGGGCCTGCTGGCCCAGATCAAATACCTGATGGCGGAAGGCGCCATGACTGACGAGGTGCTGGCAACCGTCGAGCAGGCACGATCCATCAACCCGTCGGAAAACGCCTCACTACAGTTGCTGGCGGTGGATGCGGAAATGCAGGGTGACCTGTCGGCTGCCATCGGCTACTGGCGGCTGATGATCCAGTCCAATCCCAATTCCACCCAGGCACAACAGCTGCGCCAGCGAATTGCCGTTGCCCAGCAGCAGCTTGCTGGACAGGAGGGGGACGGCGAGCTGGCAGGACCGCGAATTGAAGTGAGCCTGTCGCTGACGGAGGGGCTGTTACTGCCTTCCGGTATGCGGGTTTTTATCGCCGTGCGAAGCGCTGAGCAGGACGGCATGCCACCGCTGGCAGCGACCGACCTGGTTGTGGATGATCTTCCGGTGACGGTTACCCTGGATAACAACATGGCGCTTACACCGGCATTCAATATTTCATCGGCGGAAACGGTCTATGTCAGTGCCACGGTATCGCGGTCCGGTTCCGCCAATGTGCAGTCCGGTGACTACCGGGTGCAGTCCGAGCCCTTTACCCATGACGGCGAGCTGAACACGATTGAACTGGTCATCGGCGTGGGCGACGTGGTCCCCTGAGTGGATATTGCGATTGCCGCTGGCGATGGGCTCCAGCAGCGCGTCTGCCTCATTAATCGGTGATTCCCCGGGATTGCTGAATGTACCTTGCTGAGTTCCTGACCATTGCCATTGCCCATCTGGTTGCCGTGGCCTCGCCGGGTCCTGACTTTGCCATCGTCATGCGTCACAGCATTCGCCACGGACGTCGTGGCGGGGTATGGACCAGTTCAGGTATCGCCCTCGGCATCCTGCTGCATTGCGGGTATTGCGTGCTGGGAGTGGGCGTACTGCTGTCCACGACCCCGGTGCTGTTCAACACCGTGAAAGTGGTTGCCGCCATCTACCTGGTGCTGTTGGGCTACCGTGCCATCCAGGCTTCCCGGCGGTCAGCTGTTCACCTGGCCGAACCGGTCCAGCCTGACAGCGAGTCACCGTGGAAGTGGCTGGTCACAGGCTTTCTGACCAATGGCCTCAATCCCAAGGCGACGCTGTTTTTCCTGGCCCTGTTCACCGTGATTATCGATATTCAGACACCGGTCGCGGTCCAGGCACTGTATGGTATTTACCTGTCGCTGGCGACCTTTGCCTGGTTTGCCCTGTTGTCCGTGGTGCTGGGCATTGCCGGCATCAGGTCGTCATTGCTGCGGGCCGGTGCCTGGTTTGAACGGCTGATGGGGCTGGTACTTATCGGTCTTGGTGTGCAACTGGTGGTAAGTCTGCCGCCAGTTTCCGGCTAAAGCAGGATGGATTGGGGTATTTTCTAGCCGGCGGAGGCGTTCTGGCGGTATATTTTTGCTACACTGCAGGTCATAGCGCAGATTCGGGACAGGAAATGAATGCGTCATCCCCACAATTAGCAGACACGCTGATCGACCGGTTCAATCGGCGGATTGACTACGTCCGTCTCTCCGTTACCGATCGGTGCGATTTTCGCTGTGTCTATTGCATGACCGAAGACATGAAGTTTCTGCCGCGTGACCAGGTTCTGTCTTTAGAGGAGTTACATGAGATAGCCCGGGCCTTTACCGAACTGGGTGTGAAGAAGATCCGCATCACCGGGGGCGAACCCATGGTGAGAAACAACATCATGTCCTTGCTGGAAAACCTTGGCAGGCTCCAGGGGCTCGAGGAACTGCTGCTGACGACCAACGGCGCGCAGCTGGGGAAATTTGCCGGGCAACTGAAGGACGCGGGTGTCAACAGGATCAATATCAGTATCGACAGCCTTCGTGCCGATCGATTTGAGCGAATTTCCCGGGTCGGTAAACTGGATCGCGTGGTTGCCGGCATAGACGCGGCCATAGCTGCCGGATTCCAGCGCATCAGGCTGAACTCCGTGATCATGAAGGGCTATAACGAAGATGAAGTTCTGGACCTGGTGGATTTCGCCACGGACCGGGGTGTCGATATTGCGTTTATAGAGGAAATGCCGCTGGGCAGGCCATCCGACCACGAACGGGAAGAAACCCTGTGCACCAATGACTGGGTGCGCGACGTCATCAGTCAGCGTCATGCCCTGTTGCCCACCGCCAGTCGCACGGCCGGCCCATCCAAATACTGGCAGATCGAGGGACAGCCCAATCGAATCGGATTTATCTCGCCGGTCAGTCACAACTTCTGTGCCGACTGCAATCGTGTTCGGGTAACCGTCGAGGGACGTCTGTTACTGTGCCTGGGCAATGAACACTCGGTGGACCTGAGAGCAGTGCTGCGGGATCCTCAGAAGAGTTTTGACGATCTGAAACTTGCCATCGTCAATGCCATGGACATCAAACCCGAGCGTCATTATTTTTACGATGTCGACTACGAGCAGCCGGTCAGGCTGATGAACATGACCGGTGGCTAGTTGCCGCGTGGCCACCCTTTACTGCCGATAATGTCTGTAGAGCCCCTCAATATCAAGGTAATCACCGTGTCGGACACCCGTACCGAGGAGACCGACCGGTCCGGTGCAGTGCTGGTGGAGAAGTTGACTGCCGCCGGCCATAAGCTGCTGGATAAAACTATCGTCCCGGATGATGTATACCAGCTGCGTGCCGTTGTGTCGGTGGGCATTGCCGATCCCCGGACCCAGGTGCTGCTCATGACCGGTGGCACGGGATTTACCGCCCGTGATAATACCCAAAAGGCGATTGAACCGCTGCTGGAGCTACAAATCGACGGCTTTGGCGAGTTGTTCAGACAGCTTTCCTACCATGAGATCGGCACCTCCACCATACAGTCCCGGGCGTTTGCCGGCATGACCAACGGCACCCTGGTGTTCTGCGTGCCCGGATCACCCGGTGCCTGCGGTACCGCCTGGGACAAGATCATCGCCGATCAACTGAACAGTGCGCACAAGCCCTGTAATTTTGTCGACAAGCTTAAGCAACCGCCAAGTAACTAGGGAAGTGCAACGAAGGCACGGGTAAGGGCGTAAGCGCGCAGGGGCAAGAGGGCAAAAGCACAGGCGAAAAAAACCAGCCAGAGGCACTGACTGCTCCAATCACCGTGGTGGTAAGAGGTGGTCAGGCTGCTGGCTGGTCAGGTTTTAGCGAAGGATTGATAGTATCCATTAATGCTCTCCTTCCAGCATTAGCGTCTTGGTTGTTGCCTAGGCGGCAACGTACATGATCAGGGCAGGGATCGCGACTGCGCTCACTACAATTGCAGTACTGATCACCACGGCCTGAATGGTGGGCCATGCTTTTCCCAGTACTCTGCTCAAACTTGTCTCCTCCGGTTAATTAGTGAATGAAAACAAGCTGCTGAATTCCTGCAGCTCGGCGTGAATAATAGCATTCTAATGCTGACAGGGTAACAATTTCGCCGTAAATGTAACCTAAAGTAACAATAATCTGACAGGTCATTGTCAATATTGTGACCTGGATCATCTGCCATGCTGTATTCCCGGACCGGTTGCGGACGTCATCCGGGCGTTTTCCATGGGTCTTTGCCTGTCCCGTTCAGTCTGGGTACACTTGCCGCGGTTTTCCATTCACCTCTTCCAGGAATGCGCACCGTGCGAGTAATGACGTTCAACTGTAATGGAGTACGTGCCGCGGCACGCAAGGGATTTTTCGACTGGCTGCCATCCAGCAATGTCGATGTGGTGTGCCTGCAGGAAACCAAGGCCCAGGAGCATCAGCTGGATGCCGGGCTGTTTTTCCCTTCGGGCTACAGCTGTTATTATTTCGATGCGGAGAAAAAAGGCTATGCCGGCACGGCGCTGTTTTCCAGAAAGCCGCCCGACCGGGTATCCACGGGCCTGGGCTGGACCATGGCGGATAGCGAAGGGCGCTATATTCAGGCAGATTTCGATAACCTGAGTATCGCCTCACTTTACCTGCCTTCGGGTTCCGCGGGGCCCGAACGGCAGGCCCGGAAGATGGCTTTCATGGACCGCTACATGGCCTTCATGAAGCGGATTCGCGGCGATGACCGGGAGTACATAATCTGCGGCGACTGGAATATCTGCCACAAGGAAATTGATCTGAAAAACTGGCGGGCGAACCGGAAAAATTCCGGCTTCCTACCGGAAGAGCGTCAGTGGCTGGATCGGCTTTACGACGATGTTGGTTTTATCGATGCGTTCAGGCTCGTCAACCAGGAACCCGACCAGTACAGCTGGTGGTCTAATCGCGGCAATGCCAGGGCTAACAACGTGGGGTGGCGCCTCGACTACCAGGTAATCACGCCCGACCTCAAGGACTCGGTAACGGCGACGGAAATTTACACGGCGGAAAATTTTTCCGATCATGCACCGGTAATTCTCGACTACGACCTGAAATTATGAACATGTTCAAGACCAGACTCATCAGCGTATTATTCGTTTTCACCTGTGTCGTTGCCGGCAGTGCCCCTGCCCAGCAACTCGCGGCGGTTATCGACACCAGCAAGGGTGTCATGCGGGTTGAACTTAACCCGCGTGCCGCACCAACCACGGTTGCCAATTTCGTCAATCTGGCTCAGCGGGGATTTTACGACGGGCTGAGTTTCCATCGCGTGCAACGGAATTTCATGGTCCAGGGCGGAGACCCCCTGGGAAATGGTACCGGGGGGCCTGGCTACCGCTTCGCCGGCGAAACCATTCTGCACCACAATCGTCCCGGAATCATCTCCATGGCCAATTCCGGCCCTGGGACCGAAGGCAGCCAGTTCTTCATTACCCATGTTGCGACACCACACCTGGACGGACTGCATTCCGTTTTCGGCAGGGTCACTGAAGGATTACAGGTAGTTTACGAGATCCGACGAGGCGATCTGATCAACAGCATTACCATTGAGGGCGATGCCAGTCAGGTGCTGGCAAGGAAGCAGGAGCAGGTGGCTGAATGGAATCGCCTGCTGGATGCCAACTTTCCGGCCCTGGACCCGATGCCGCCCGGTGATCCGTAAGCGGTGAACTCACCGGCGGGGAGGTCAGGGAAGGACCTTCTTGAACGGCTTCACCGTGACCTTGCGATAGACGCCGGCGCCGACGTAGGGGTCGTCGTTGGCCCAGGCCTTGGCCTGCTCGAGGCTGTCGAATTCCGCCACGATCAGGCTGCCGGTAAACCCTTCTTCGCCAGGGTCCTCGCTATCGACAGCCGGGTGTGGGCCGGCGATGACGATACGATTCTGCGCAACCATCTGGTTCAGGCGTTTCAGGTGTGCCGCCCTGGCATTCTGACGTTTACCCAGGCTGTCCTTTACGTCTTCACTGATAATGGCATAGAGCATCGGTACCTCCTTGCTTGCTGATCTTGCGGCCGTTGACCTGTCCGGTTCAAGGCGTATTGTCTGAAGAGGGCGGTGGCTCGGCGCTCTCCTGTTCGGCGACCTCGATATATCGCGACAGGTAGGGCATCTGGGCAAAAACGAAGACAAAGGTGATGATCAGGTTGCCCCATACCTTGAAATTGATCCACATGGCTTCTGACAGCAGGAATGCCACGGCCAGGTTCACGGCGCCCAGAACGGTAAAGAACAGGATCCAGACCGTATTGAGCGTGTTCCAGATCTCCCTGGGCGCTTCCACGGCATGCCCCAGCATGTGTTCGATCGCCGATTTTTCGCTGACGAAACGGGAGCCGAGGAATACAGCGGCGAAAACCCAGTTTGCCAGAGGCGCTTTCCATTTCAGGAAATCAGTATTGCGAAAATAAATCGTGGGCAGACAGGCCAGGACTACCACGATCAGGGTTATAAACTGAAACCTGTCCAGGCGGCGCTGGGCAAGAAAAATACCCCCGTAGACAAGCATCGATGTGACCAGCAGAAATTCCGCGGCACTGTAGATACCCCCGAGGGTGTAATCAAAGCCGGCAATGTTGATGATCCGTTCATCGAGGGTCCAGACGATGAAGAATACAACCAGGGGAATGTAATCCAGGAACTGTTTCATAAAAACGCCAGGGCTGCGGTATGCGCAGGAAGGGTGGGTTTGGCTGAACGCTGGCCATTATACGCGTGTTTGCACAGATGCCAAAAAGAGTCTGTTTTTCTCCGCGCTTGTAATAAAATCCCCGCTTTTATTCAAAATCCGGTGCTGCGCGCCCGCCATTGGGGGTGGTTGCGATTGCCGGGTCATGCACACAGACGCCACGCAGAGCGGAATCAATGTCTGAATACCTGCAGGTACATCCGGACAATCCGGAAGCACGACGCATAAAACAGGCAGTACGCGTGTTGATGCAAGGGGGGGTTATTGTCTATCCCACGGATTCCACCTATGCCCTGGGTTGTCACCTGGGTGACAAGGCAGCCCTGAACCGGATCCGGCGGATCCGGAAGCTGGACGACCGTCATAACTTCACCCTGGTTTGCGAGGACCTGTCCTCGCTGGCCAGTTATGCCCGCGTCGATAACAGTGCCTATCGGATTCTCAAAGCCTACACGCCGGGCCCGTATACGTTTATCCTCAAGGCCACGCCCGAGGTACCGAGGCGCCTGATGCACCCGAAACGGAAAACCATCGGCATTCGTGTTCCGGACCACACCGTGGCCCAGGCGTTGCTGAGGGCCATGGGTGAGCCCATCATGAGCACCAGCCTGATCCTGCCGGACGAAGAGCAACAGATAGTGGATCCCCACGAGATCAGGTTGAAACTGGGCAAGCTCGTGGACCTGATAATCGATTCCGGCCCATGCGGACTCGAGCCGACGTCGATGATCGATCTTGAAGAAGGCGTACCGGTGGTCCTGCGGGAAGGCAAAGGTGATACTGAACCCTTCAGGTAGTCCGGTTCATGTAGAATATGCACCCATCAGGCAGGAATTGCCTCGTCCACAGCAGTCTGGAGGAGCTACTGGCTGCGGGGGTCCCGGATTGCCGGCCACAACGGCACGAATTTCATCCCCATACCAAATGCATCGTTAACTGGAGAAAAAGTTGTCTACTGTCGATTCTCAGCAACGTGTCCTATCCGGCATGCGACCCACGGGGCGTCTGCACCTGGGTCACCTGCATGGCGTATTGAAGAACTGGATCAAGCTTCAGCATGAATATGAATGCCTGTTTTTCGTCGCGGACTGGCATGCGCTTACCACACACTACAGTGACCCGCACATCATCGAGGAACATGTGCTGGATATGGTAATCGACTGGCTGGCAGTAGGGGTGAATCCCGGCTCAGCGGCAATATTCATTCAGTCCAAGGTGCCGGAGCACGCGGAACTGCAGCTGCTGTTGGCGATGATGACTCCGCTGGGCTGGCTGGAGAGAGTGCCCAGCTACAAGGACCAGCAGGAAAAACTGCGGGAAAAGGACCTGGAAACCTACGGATTTCTGGGTTATCCGCTGCTCCAGGCTGCCGATATATTGATCTATCGGGCAGGCCTGGTACCGGTAGGCGCCGACCAGGTGGCCCACGTGGAGCTTACCCGGGAGGTAGCACGGCGCTTCAATCATCTCTATGGCAGGGAGCCCGGATTCGAATCGCTGGCCGAGGCGGCGGTACGGAAAATGGGGAAAAAGGCAGCGAGAATGTATGCGCAGCTACGGGTTTCCTACCAGGAAAAAGGCGATCAGGAAGCCCTGGAGAAAGCCCAGGCCCTGCTCAGGGAGCAGCAGAATATCTCCATCGGAGACCGGGAAAGACTGTATGGCTACCTGGAAGGTTCCGGGAAGATGATCCTGGCGGAGCCCCAGTCGCTGCTGACCCCGGCGTCGAAAATGCCCGGCCTTGATGGTCAGAAGATGTCAAAATCCTACGACAACATCATCGCTCTGCGTGAACCCCTGGACCAGGTCCAGAAGAAAATCAGCACGATGCCCACGGACCCGGCCCGGGTAAGACTGACCGATCCGGGGGAACCGGAAAAGTGCCCGGTATGGCAGCTGCACGAAACCTATTCCGACGACGAAACCCGGGCCTGGGTATGCGATGGCTGTCGTAATGCGAAGATCGGCTGCCTGGAATGCAAGAAGCCGGTTATCGATGCGGTGGTTGCCGAACTGGAACCTATTCAGAAAGAGGCCGCGCAATATGAAAAAGACCCCGATATCGTCAAGAGTATTGTCGCCGAAGGCTGTGAAGTGGCCCGTGACAAGGCCCGGGAAACGTTGCAGGACGTCCGTCAGGCCATGGGCTTGAGCTACTGGTAGACGGTGTCCGGCACATTGCAATCAGGCCCCGGTTTCACGGGCTTTCCAGGCACTATTAGTGATAGCATTAGGCGTTTAAGTCAGGCACCAGGCGGATCTTGATATTGACAGTCACCAATAATGAATCCGGCGAATCAGGCGACACCGAGGCGCTGGTTGATCAGCCAGGCCAGGAAGAACTGCCGTTTGCCTATGTCGCCGGGCAGGCCATAACCGAGCTGCCCAAGGACCTGTATATCCCGCCGGATGCCCTGGAGATTTTCCTCGAGGCATTCGAGGGCCCCCTGGACCTGCTGCTTTATCTGATCAAGCGCCAGAACATCGACATCCTGGAAATAAACGTCTCGGATATTACCGAACAGTACATGGCGTATGTGGACCTGATGGAGGCCGCTCAGTTCGAGCTTGCCGCCGAGTACCTGGTGATGGCGGCCACATTGGCGGAAATTAAATCACGTATCCTGTTACCCAGGCACGAAGAGGAAGAGGAGGACGAGGAAGACCCGCGAACCCAGCTCATCCGGCGTCTGCAGGAATACGAAAGATACAAAAAAGCAGCCGAAGACATCGGCGAGCTGCCCCGCATGGAGCGGGAGCTCTACCAGGTCAGCGCAGACCTGCCGGAACTGGAACGGGTCACGCCGGATCCTGATGTCGATCTGCAGTCAGTACTGCAGGCGCTGGCCGATGTGTTGCGCCGGGTTGAAATGTTCGAGCATCACCACATCCAGCGGGAAACGTTGTCGACGCGGGAAAAAATGTCGGAAATTCTGGCGCGCGTGTCGAATCAGAAGTTTGTTCCACTGGTGTCCCTGCTGCTCCGGGAAGAGGGCCGGCTGGGGGTTGTTGTCACCTTCCTGGCTGTCATGGAGTTGATGAAGGATTCGATGATCGAAATAGTACAGAGTGAACCGTTTGGTCCCATTCATCTGAAGGCTCGAAGCTAGAGCCCGAAAAGCCGATATGAACGTACGCGACCGGAAAATCCCGATAACCAGACGAGTCGATCTGATTCTGGTTACAGCAGGGAAAGGCCCGATTTCGCAGGGGTAGCCGGAATTATCAGACTATGGCAGATGTAGATAACAAGATTAAGATGATTGTTGAAGGGCTGTTGCTGGCAGCGGGTAAGCCGCTTAGCCTCAGTGTCATTTCAGGGGTCTTCAGTGAAGACGAGCGTCCGGACAATTCCGAGCTGCGGGAAGTGCTTGCCGCTATCGCCGAAGACTGCGATGACCGTGGATTTGAATTGAAGGAAGTGGCCTCGGGATTCAGATTCCAGGTAAAGCAGGATGTCAGTGAATGGATAGGGAGGCTCTGGGAAGAAAAGCCGCCGCGCTATAGCCGGGCATTGTTGGAGACCCTGGCGCTGATCGCCTACCGACAACCGATCACCAGGGGTGATATCGAAGAAATTCGGGGAGTAGGGGTCAGTTCTCATATTATTAGAACGCTGGTCGACCGTGAATGGGTGCGTATCGTCGGTCACAAGGATGTGCCTGGAAAACCCGCGCTGTACGCAACTACCAGGCAGTTTCTCGACTATTTCAACCTAAAAAGTATTCAGGAACTGCCACCATTATCCGCAATCCGGGAACTGGCTGAATCCCGCGGCGATTTTGATGTCGAGGATGACCTGGTCAACCGCACCGTCCTCGAAGTACCGGAGGACGAGCAAGAGCAGCCCAACGAATTGGTGAACGAGGATGGCGAGATTGTGGTGTTCGACGCCGGGGAGTTACCGGACGAGAGCGAAGCGGCAGCATTGTCACGGAAGCCACTGAACGAAATCCTGGGGCTCACTGCTGAAGACGACGAAGGCAGTGGAGAGGATGAAGACGCCGAAGAAGCTGCCGCTGACGATGACAGCGTAGCCGGCCAGGTCAGTGAAAGCGGGTCGACCGCCCGGGTGGAAAACAGTCCGTCGCCGCAGGAACAAGGGCCTTCGCAGCAACAGGATGACAGCATGCCATCCCCCGGTCCTGAACTGACTGGTGGTGCCGGCGATGATAATGGCTCGTCTCTCGGGGAGGAAATCCCGGAATCCGGCTCCGACCCCCTGCCGGCTCCCGGCAACAGTTCACCCGGAGCAGGCAGGCCGGAGATTTCCCCCGCAGCGGACAGGGACAGCGAGCAATCCCCGGGAAATGAGCAGCACGACGAGCTTGCCGAGGAACCGGCATCTGAATCGTCAGCCCGGTGACGGGCAGATATCGATGGCTGAGTCCAAGGTAGTGTGTGCCTGTGAATGATGAAAAGCTGCAGAAGGTCCTGGCCAGGGCCGGCTTCGGATCGCGGCGCGTTATGGAACAATGGATCAAGGACGGACGCGTCAAGGTCAATGGCGCGGTAGCAACCCTCGGCGACCGCGTCGGTGGCAACGATCGAATCACCGTCGACGGCAAAAAGCTGGTACCGCCAGCCAAAACCCGGGATCGATGCCGGGTATTGCTCTACAACAAGCCGGAACGGGAAATCTGTACCCGCAAGGACCCGGAAGGCCGGCCGACAGTGTTCGATCGACTTCCGGGCCTGAAACATGGCCGATGGGTCGCCGTGGGTCGCCTTGACTTCAATACCAGCGGCCTGCTGCTGTTTACCACCGATGGTGAACTGGCCAACGCGCTGATGCATCCCGCTGCCAATATCGAGCGGGAATATGCCGTACGCGTAATTGGCAATGTCACGCCGAAGACTGTACAGAAAATGAATGACGGGGTATTGATCGACGGCCATTTATGTCGATTTACCGACATTCAGCATTACGGCGGCGAAGGCGCCAACCAGTGGTATCACGTGGTGATCATGGAGGGACGTAACCGGGAGGTCCGCAAATTGTGGGAATCCCAGGGTTTGAAAGTAAGCCGGCTGAAGCGCGTCCGCTTTGGCCCGATCTTTATTCCCAGTACCGTGACACGGGGCAAGTTCACTGAACTTGCGGCCGCCGATATCAATAAGCTGCGCAAGGCGGCCGGGATGGAATGAGCCTGGCGGGAGTCAGGGTAAGTTTTTCCGAGTATTGAGCTGCACCGGCAGCCCAGGCTGGCGGCGAACCGGCACTTAAGGCGCGAAGTCCCGGGCATCGATAGCCTGTCCATGAAAATTCTCACCCTCTGGCCCCATCAGGTACAGATAGACAGGCATGAGGGACTCCGGTGACGGGACCTCCGCCGGGTTTTCGGCCGGATACGCCGCGGCGCGCATCCTGGTCCGGGTTCCACCCGGATTGATGCTGTTGATACGGATGGCGGTGGTCCTGGCCAGCTCATCTGCCAGCACCTGCATCAATCCTTCCACCGCAAACTTGGAGACGCTGTAGGCTCCCCAGAAGGCCCGGCCCTTGCGACCGACACTGGATGCCGTGAACAGCAGGCGGCCGGCCGGAGAACGGGTCAGCGCCGGCAACAGGTGGCGGGTCAACAGGAAGGCCGCGTTGACGTTGACCTGCATGAGCTCCTGCCAGTCTTTCCAGGGATAGTGTTCCACGGGTGTGCGGGGCCCCAGCAGGGCGGCATTGTGCAGCAGTCCATCCAGACTGGGAAACTGTTCGTCGATGGAGTCGGCCAGGAGTTTGTAGTCGGGTTCTTGCGCCTTGAGCAGGTCCAGCGGATGGATAATGGCGGTCCCGGGGCGCAGTGCGTCGATTTCATCGTAAACCTCTTCCAGTTTGGACTGGGTCCGTCCACTCAGGATGACGTTGGCGCCATGCGTGGCGAAACTGACGGCTGCCGCGCGGCCGATGCCGTCCCCGGCTCCGGTTACCAGGATGGTCTTGTCGGCAAGCAGGTCAGGTGGAGCTTGGTAATCGATCACGGATTCTCACTCAGGCGAATTTCAGGATTGTCAGGAGGCCCGCCAGATCGCCGGCGGAACGGATGATAAAGTCTGCCGGCCAGTCTTCGGCACGAACATCCGGTCCCAGGTAACCGTAAGCCGCTGCCACGGCGATAATGTCGGCATTCCTGGCGGCCTGCATATCCCGTTGATGATCGCCGATATAGACGGTCCGCTCAGTCGAGCAGCCAAGCTGCTGACAGGCCAGAATCAGCGGTTCCGGATCCGGCTTGCGGTTATCCACATGTTCGGGGCAGATCAGCGTTCCACAACGATCCAGTAACTCAAGGTTCTGCAGCAGGCGGAGGCTGTATTTCTCCGGTTTATTGGTCACCACGCCCCAGGGGATGTCGCTGGCATCAAGGCTGTTCAGCAGTTCCAGTATGCCAGGGTAGGGCAGAGCCTCGGTCCGCTGCAGCTGCTCAAAATAGAAATCCAGAAGTTGCTGCAGTCGCGGCTCGAATTCCTCGTCCTGGTCTTCCAGGGCATAGGCCAGCCTGACCAGGGCCCGGGCACCATCCGACACTGTCTGGTGGATGCGGTCGGGTGGCACCAGGGGTCTGCCCTCCCCGGTGAGCATCCGGTCCAGTACATGGCGGAAGTCGGCCGCCGTGTCCACCAGGGTGCCGTCAAGATCGAACAACACGCACTCAATACCGGTCTGAAGCTTCTCGCTGTTCATGGGCCGGCCCGGTTACGCGTCGCCATGGCGATCGGGTTTTTGATACCTGGCGAGATAGTTCACGTCGAGATTTTTCTGCAGGAAATAGTTTTTCGTCAGCGGGTTGTAGCCCATGCCGATCTGGTCCTGAAGCTGCAGGCCGGACTCACGACACCAGCCCGCCAGTTCTGAAGGCTTGATGAATTTACCGTAATCGTGGGTGCCGCGGGGCAGCAGCTTCAACAGGTACTCGGCACCGATAATGGCGAAAACGTAGGATTTGGGATTGCGGTTGATAGTGGAGAAAAAAACCAGTCCGCCGGGTTTTACCAGCTGATGGCAGGCCTGCACGATGGAGGCGGGGGAAGGCACGTGCTCCAGCATTTCCAGGCAGGTGACCACGTCAAAGCCGGCCGGGTTCTGTACGGCAAATTCCTCCGTGGCGATTTTCCGGTAGTCGATGTCCAGGCCGCTTTCCAACTGATGCAGCCTGGCCACCGCCAGGGGGGCTTCGGCCATGTCAATAGCCGTGACCCTGGCCCCGTGCTGTGCCAGGGACTCGGACAGAATACCGCCCCCGCAGCCGATATCGAGGACCTGCTTCCCTGCCAGGTTCACTGCCTGGTTGATGTAATTGACGCGCAGTGGATTGATTTCATGAAGGGGGCGGAATTCACTGTGAGGATCCCACCAGCGCGTGGCCAGGTTCTCAAACTTGCGGATCTCGGCCTGGTCGATATTAGTCATGATCTTGCCTCGCTGATTTCCTTCTGCCAGTGACTGGCGATTTCCTGGATCGCCCGGTATTCCATGGTCTGCAATCTGCCATCCCTGACCACGGACCTGCCGCCGACCCAGACGTCGCTTACCTGGGAAGACGCGGTGTTGTAGACCAGGTGCGATATCGGGTTATGAACCGGCAGCGCATTCAGTGTATCCAGTCGCACTGCGGTCAGGTCGGCGAATTTGCCTACTTCTATGCTGCCTATAAGCTGATCGAGACCCATGGCTTTGGCGCCGTTGAGAGTGGCCATCTGCAGGGCCTGGTGTGCCGGCAGAGCAGTGGCGTCACCTGACACGCCCTTGGCCAGCAGGGCAGCGGTTTTCATTTCCGACAGCATGTCCAGATCATTGTTGCTGGCACACCCGTCAGTGCCCAGGGCCACGTTGACATTCTGTGACAGCAGTTCACTGACCGGGCAGAATCCGCTGGCCAGTTTCAGGTTGGACTCCGGACAATGAATTACGTGAGCGCCAGCGGTGCGGATCAGGTCGATTTCATCCGGGTTCAACTGCGTGGCATGAACACACAGCAGTCGCGGGCTGAGCAGGCCCAGATCGGCCAGTCTTTGCAGTGGACGTATACCGGAACTCTGCACCGCCTCGTCCACTTCCGAGGCGGTTTCATGGACATGCATGTGGATCGGGATATCCAGTTCCTCCGCCAGGACCATGATTTTTTTCAACGGGGCGTCGGATACGGTGTACGGCGCATGGGGTCCGAAGGCAGTGTAAACCAGTTCGCTGTTGCGATAGTCGTCATGGAGTTCGGTAGCCTTGAAAATGTATTCGTCCGCGTTCTGACCCCATACCGACGGAAAATCAAGAATCGGGCTGGACAGCTGCACCCTGATATGGGCCTGGGTGGCGGCCCGGGCTACGGCTTCCGGAAAGAAATACATGTCGGCAAAGCAGGTAGTGCCGCCCAGCAGCATTTCGCCAATCGCCAGTTCGGCACCCTGGAAGACGAATTCCTCGCTGACCAGTCGTCCTTCCAGGGGCCAGATATGATGTTCAAGCCAGTCCGGTAACGGGACATCGTCCGCAATCCCGCGAAACAGGCTCATGGGTGCGTGACCATGGGTATTGACCAGGCCCGGTATCAGCAGATGATTGGCCAGTTGAACTTCCCTGGCAGCCGGAAACCGGCGTCTGGCTTCGGCACTTGGCAGGACGGCTGCGATCCGTTTGTCGGCGATGACGACGCTGTGATCTGCCAATACGGTATCGTGCGGAACCACCGGTACGGTCCAGCGGGCGGATATCAGCAGATCGGTGGTTTTTTCGGGTTGCGAATTCAAAACGCGGGCTGCACGGTGATGTCGACAAAGGTCGGCATTATAACGCCTGCATGCGCAAATAGCTTGGCCATTTTGGTGCTGGATCGAGTGGCTGAAAATATCGCCTGCCAGGCCAATTTATTGCCTTGATTACGGGCATTTAAGCTGTCCGTCGGTGTCGATTGTGTGTTAGAATCCTACGCTTGTTTCAGGGCGGAATCATATCTTGTCGACAATAACAATCCGTAGCACCTCGCGGGCCGATTCGACGCGGTTTTCGCGGCAAAAAACCAACCCGCTACAACCCGGAATCACTAACCAATCCAAGTAAGCTTATGCAATCTTTACACATGAGGATTAGGGTGACTTATGTCTGAGTTTGCCAAACAGGTTTCACCCATTTCGCTGGAAAGCGAGATGCGGGAATCCTATCTTGCCTATGCCATGAGCGTGATAGTCGGGCGTGCCCTGCCCGACGTGCGAGACGGGCTGAAGCCGGTTCACCGCCGCGTGCTGTTTGCCATGGACGTCCTGTCCAATGACTATAACAAGCCCTACAAGAAATCTGCCCGTGTCGTAGGCGATGTCATCGGTAAGTACCATCCTCACGGCGACACGGCGGCTTACGATACCATCGTCCGGATGGCGCAGAACTTTTCGCTGCGTTATCCCCTGGTCGACGGCCAGGGTAACTTCGGTTCAGTCGACGGCGACTCTGCCGCGGCCATGCGTTATACCGAAATACGCATGGCCAGGATCGCTCATGACCTGCTCGCGGACCTGGACAAGGAAACGGTCGACTTCGCCGACAATTACGATGGCACCGAGCGAATACCCGAAGTCCTCCCCACGCAGATACCTAACCTGCTGGTTAACGGTTCCTCAGGGATTGCCGTGGGTATGGCAACCAATATCCCGCCGCACAATCTCACCGAGGTCGTGGATGCCTGTATCGCCGTACTGGACGACCCGGACATCGAGCTGGAAGGGATCATGGAGCATATCCACGGCCCTGACTTCCCCACTGCGGGGATTATCAATGGCAGGGCCGGAATCGTGCAGGCCTATCGCACCGGCCGCGGTCGTATTTACGTGCGTGCCAAGGCCGAGATTATTGAAGACGAGAAAACCAGCAAAGCAACCATCATCGTTACCGAAATTCCTTACCAGCTGAACAAGGCCAGGCTTATTGAGCGTATAGCGGAGCTGGTCAAGGAGAAAAAGCTGGAAGGTATCAGCGAGCTGCGAGACGAATCCGATAAGGACGGCATGCGCATCGTCATTGAGCTGCGCAAAGGGGAAGTGCCGGACGTCATTCTCAACAATCTCTATGCGCAGACGCAAATGCAATCGGTGTTCGGCATCAACATGGTTGCCCTGGTCGATGGTCAGCCGCGACTGTTGAATCTCAAGGAAACCCTGGAGGCATTTGTCCGTCATCGCCGGGAAGTGGTCACCCGACGCACCAAATATTTATTGCGCAAGGCCCGGGAACGTGGCCACGTACTCGAGGGGCTGGCCATAGCCCTGGCAAACATCGATGCAGTTATTGAACTGATAAAAACCTCACCCAGTTCGGCTGAAGCGAAAGAAAAACTGCTGGCCAGATCGTGGCGTTCCGACAGCGTGTTGAAAATGCTTGGTGAAGCCGGACCGGACGCCTGTCGGCCGGACGACCTGGAGCCGCGCTATGGTATCCGGGACGATCAATACTATCTCTCGCCAGAGCAGGCCCAGGCAATTCTCGATTTACGGCTCCATCGACTGACCGGCCTCGAGCAGGAAAAACTGATGAACGATTATCAGGAGCTGCTGCTCCAGATAGCCGATTACATCGATATTCTTGGCAATGAACCACGACTGCTCTCGGTGGTCCGCGAGGAGCTGGAACGTGTTCGCAGTGATTATGGTGACGAGCGGCGAACCGAAATTGTGGAATCCCAGCAGGATCTGACGGTGGAGGATCTGATCACCGAGGAAGATCGCGTGGTGACAATTTCCCAGACCGGATACGCCAAGTCACAGCCGCTGACCGACTACCGCGCACAGCGTCGCGGCGGAATGGGCAAAGCCGCCGCGACGGTTAAAGAAGAGGATTTCGTCGAACACCTGTTGATCGCCAACACACATGACACGTTGCTGTGTTTCAGCAACAGGGGCAAGGTGTACTGGCTGAAAGTCTTCCAGATTCCCCTTGCCGCCCGGACATCCCGTGGCAAGCCCATCGTCAACATCCTGCCACTGGAGGAAGGGGAGCAGATCACCAGTCTGTTACCAATCAAGGAATATTCGGAAAATCACTACGTATTTATGGCGACGTCCAGCGGTACGGTCAAGAAGACCGAGCTGAGCAGTTTTTCGAGACCACGCAGTGTCGGACTGATAGCACTGGAACTGGAAGAGGATGACGTACTCGTGGGTACGGCTATCACGGACGGCGAACAGGATGTCATGCTGGTCAGCAGCAGTGGCAAGACTATCCGCTTCAGTGAAGGCGATGTCAGGCCGATGGGCCGGACCGCCAGGGGCGTTCGCGGCATACGCCTGGCCGAAGACCACCATATGATTGCGCTGATCATTCCAGAACAGGAGAAGCAAATTCTGCTGGTCAGTGAAAACGGCTATGGCAAGCGCACCGAGGTTGAAGAATTTCCGGTGTATGGCCGGGGTGGCCAGGGGGTAATAGGCATACAGGCCAGCCAGCGCAATGGCGCCATAGTTGGCGCCGCCCAGGTTACCGACGGTGATGAAATCATGTTGATTTCCGACAAGGGAACCCTGGTCAGGACCCGGGTGGACGAAGTGTCGGTTCAGGGTCGTAATACCCAGGGTGTACGCCTGATAAAGCTCAAGGAGGAGGAACGGCTCGTCGGCCTGGAACGAGTCAACGAGCCTGAAGTCATCGATCCGGATTCCACCGATGAAGAGGATTCCACCGATGGCGGGTCTGAGCAGGCAAGCGGGTCGACGGGAGCGGAAGACCAGCCGGATTCCGATCCTGCGGATTAACCCCGGTACTCCGACTGTCGCATCTGAACATGGCAGGCCTTGCGGGCCGGAGAAGTCCTACCAGTGTCCCTGACCTGCCTGCCGAACTACAGCGAGCAGCTTCTTGACTGATTTACAGCTAAACGGAAGGTCGATTGCGTTTCTTGGCCCTCCCGGCACTTTTTCCCATTCTGCGGTGTTAAAGGTGTTTGGTCCGGATGCGCCACTGCTGGACTGCGCCACCATAGATGATGTGTTTGCCGCCGTGTCCGCTGATCGCGCCAGGTACGGTGTCGTACCGGTAGAGAATTCCACGGAAGGTGCGGTCAACAACACCATGGATTGCCTGGTAGCCACGGACCTGAAGATAGTCGCCGAGGTGGTAGTGCCCATCGAGCACCATTTCATGAAGGCGCCGGGCACCGGACTAAATCAGCTGCACAAGGTTGTTTCCCACAAGCAATCCCTGGCTCAGTGTCGAAAATGGCTGGTAGCCAACTGGCCCGGACTGTCCCTTGAAGAAGCAGCCAGTAACGCCCAGGCAGCAAAAATTGCCGCCGAGCAGCCGGGAGTGGCAGCCATCGCCGGTAAGATGGCAGCAACTGCCTACGGACTGGAGATTGTCGCCTCGGCCATCCAGGATCAGAAAGATAACAGTACCCGTTTTCTGGTCCTGGGAAAGCAGGAGCGCAAGCCGACCGGACGGGATAAGACCAGCACGTTGATTTACACTGAGAATCGACCCGGCGCGCTGTTCAGGGTTCTGGAACCATTTGAGCAGCACGGTGTGAGCCTGACCCGGATTGAAACCCGTCCCTCGAAGAAGGAAGTCTGGGACTATGTCTTCTTCATCGATTTCGAAGGGCACGCCCACGATGAGGCGGTTCACCAGGTACTGACCAGCCTGTCCGATCGCACGGTGGAAGTGAAATTACTGGGATCCTACCCCATGGCCTCGCCGGATCCGTTACCGAAATCGTAATCAGAAAACCTGTTTTTGGTCTGCCAGTGCTGGAGTCACGGGATTGTTATTAACTGAAGAAAAAACTGTTCTCGTCATTGGGCTGGGCCTGATTGGCGGGTCTGTAGCCACCGGCTTGCGCGAAAACATGCCAGGCCTGCAGTTGCTGGCGGCAGACAGTGACCGCCAACAGCTGGAACTGGCCAGCCGGCGTGGTGTGGTCCAGGCGGTCTCGACGGATGCCGCGGAACTGGTTTCACGGGCAGATCTGATCATGGTGGCGGTACCGCCACTGTCCATTGCCAGTGTTTTGCAACAAATCTACAAAAACATGAAACCAACTGCCGTTGTTACCGACGTGGCCAGTGTCAAGGGGCCGGTAGTCGAGGCCGCCCGGACCGCGTTGGCTGACCGGATTGCACGGTTCGTGCCTGGTCATCCCATCGCCGGATCGGAGAAGAGCGGGTTCGAGGCGGCCGACGGCAGGCTTTTCGATGGGCGCAACGTACTGGTTACACCGTTGGCAGAGTCGGATCCGGATGCGGTGGCCATGGTGAATTCCCTCTGGCGTGTGCTGGGCGCCCGCGTGCTGGGTATGTCGGTTGCACGTCACGACCAGGTGCTGGCGGCCACCAGTCATTTACCACACCTGCTCTCCTATGCGCTGGTGGATGTACTGGTCAAAAACCAACAGAACGATGACATCTTTCGTTATGCGGCTGGCGGTTTCGCCGACTTCAGTCGACTTGCCAGCAGTGATCCCACCATGTGGGCAGATATTTTTATCAGCAACGCGGCGGCGACCACCAGGGTACTGGATGATTACATCAAGCACCTGAACCTGCTGCGGGACGCCCTGGAAACACAGGACCATCGACTGCTGCGCGAAACATTCGTGTCAGCAAAAAGCGTCAGAGACAAATTTGTCAGGAAGTACAGTGGAGCCATGAAACCGGAACAACAGGTTGAGATGAAACAGATTGATTATCATGCCGCACCGGGAGGTAGCATACAGGGAGTCTTTCGTGTTCCCGGAGACAAGTCAATTTCCCACCGGGCGATTATTTTTGGTTCGCTGGCTGAGGGCGTGACCCGGGTCAGTGGATTTCTCGAGGGCGAAGACGCGTTGAACACACTCACGGCATTTCGTGATATGGGCGTCACCATAATGGGCCCGGAAGACGGCACGCTGTCGATCTACGGTGTCGGCATGCATGGTCTGCAGGCGCCAGGCCGCCCGCTTTATATGGGTAACTCGGGCACGGCCATGCGCCTTTTGGCCGGCCTCCTTGCAGCCCAGGCTTTTTCCAGTGAGTTGACCGGTGACAGCTCGCTGTCCAGCCGCCCGATGCGGCGGATTGCAGATCCCCTGGCCTCCATGGGCGCGACCATTCAGACTGCCGGGGGCGGGACTCCGCCACTGCGAATTACCGGTTCCCCCCTGCAGGGCATTCGCTACCGGATGCCCATGGCCAGCGCTCAGGTCAAATCCTGCCTGCTGCTGGCGGCAATGTATGCCGACGGCGAAACCTGTATCAGTCAGCCTGCAGTGTGCCGTGATCATACCGAGCGCATGTTGCAGGGGTTTGGCTATCCTCTCAACGAGAATCGGGAAACCGGGGAGGTATGCCTGCGGGGTGGCGGGACGCTGCAAGCGACGGCAATCGATATCCCCGGCGATATCTCATCGGCAGCGTTTTTCCTGGTAGCCGCGGCAATCACGCCCGGCTCCCGGCTGACGCTGGAACACGTAGGCGTGAACCCCACCCGTACCGGTATTATCGATCTGCTCCGGCTCATGGGCGCTGACATCAGTTCAGTCAATGCCAGGGAGGTGGGTGGTGAGCCAGTGGCTGATCTACAGGTGACCTACGCGCCACTGCGGGGCATCGATATTCCCGAAGGTCTTATCCCCCTGGCAATCGATGAGTTCCCCGCCCTCTTCATTGCCGCGGCCTGTGCCGAAGGCATTACGCGTCTGCGGGGAGCGGGGGAACTGCGAGTCAAGGAAAGCGACCGGCTGCAGAGCATGGCGGAGGGGCTGGCTGTCCTTGACGTGCAGCACGAGCTGCACGCTGACGGCATCGATATCACCGGCGGTAAGCTGGGGGGCGGAACCGTGGACAGTCATGGCGATCACCGCATTGCCATGGCCTTCACGGTGGCGTCGCTGCGCAGCACGCGGCCCATCGTCATCCGCGATTGCGGGAATGTCGCCACCTCTTTCCCGGGATTCATCGAGTTGGCCTGCAATGCCGGTATTCAGGTGCAACGCATCGATCACGGGGCCGGGGTGGAAACCGGAAGCCGGGGAGAATAGCCATGCAGGTTCCGGTCATCACCATCGACGGACCCAGTGGCTCCGGCAAGGGAACCATCGCCCAGCGGATCGCCCGGCAGCTGGGCTATCATCTCCTGGATAGTGGTGCGCTTTACCGGATCCTCGGCTGCGTGGCACTGCAGCGACAACTCGATCTCACCGATCCTGACGTATTGGCACAGACCGCCCGCAATCTGGATATTCGCTTCGGGAACCAGGGGCCGGGCAGCGTCCAGGTTGATGGCGAGGATTTTACCGACGTCATCCGTACCGAGGCGGCCGGAGACATGGCGTCAAGGGTCGGCGCCATTCCCGCGGTACGCGATGCGCTTTTCGACCGGCAGCGGGCGTTCCGCAAGCCCCCGGGGCTGGTGGCCGACGGTCGCGACATGGGTACGGTTGTCTTCCCCGATGCCCAGGTAAAAATCTTTCTGACCGCCAGCGTGGAGGAACGTGCCAAAAGGCGATATAACCAGTTGATTGGTAAGGGTATTAGTGCTATTCTGCCCGACCTTTTGCGAGAGCTGCAGGAGCGGGACGCGCGAGACAGTCAACGAAGCGCCTCTCCCCTCAAGCCTGCCGAGGACGCCCACACCCTGGATACCACCGAGCTGACCATAAACCAGGTGGTGGAAAAGGTACTGAATCTGGTACCGGAATCGGGGCGCTAGTGCTCGGTACTGTGGCAGGAATTTCTGGCTGGTGAAAGTTCGTTCGCTGTCTGCTTGACCAGCATGGGCAGGCAGCGGGCATCGTAAAATTGACTCCGTATCTGCTGGGGTACGGACCGGGTGTACGTTTGCAAACATTACCAAATGTAATTAAATAAAGCGTATAACCTACTGATATCAGGAAAATTAATGAGCGAAAATTTTGCAGAGTTATTCGAAGAAAGCCTGAACGATATTAATATGACTCCAGGTGCCATTGTGATCGGTACGGTAGTCGATATCGATTCAGACTGGGTCACTGTCAATGCCGGACTCAAGTCCGAGGGCTTTATCCCGCGATCTCAGTTCCTCAACGAAAGCGGTGAATTCGAACTGGAGGTCGGGGACCAGGTCAAGGTGGCGCTGGAAACCGTCGAAGACGGATTTGGTGAAACCAGGTTGTCCAGAGAGAAGGCCAAGCGGGCCGAATCCTGGCAGGAACTGGAAGAGGCATTCAAGGAAAACGAAGTCGTCAAGGGTGTTATCAATGGCAAGGTCAAAGGTGGATTCACCGTTGACCTCAACAACATCAGAGCGTTTCTGCCCGGATCGCTGGTTGATATCCGACCGATTCGGGACACGACTCACCTCGAGGGCCAGGAACTGGAATTCAAGCTCATCAAGCTTGACCAGAAGCGCAACAACGTGGTGGTTTCCCGTCGCGCAGTGCTGGAAGCGGTCAGTTCCGAAGAGCGGGACGCCCTGCTGGAGAAACTCCAGGAAGGCATGACGGTCAAGGGTATCGTCAAGAACCTCACCGATTACGGTGCGTTCGTGGACCTGGGTGGCGTCGACGGCCTGTTGCATATCACGGACATGTCCTGGAAGCGGATCAAGCACCCCAGCGAGATCGTCAATGTTGGCGATGAGATCGAGGTCAAGGTGCTGAAGTACGACCGGGAGCGTAATCGTGTGTCACTGGGCCTGAAGCAGCTGGGGGAAGATCCCTGGGTTTCCATCAAGGCCCGTTACCCGGAAAACACGGTCGTCAAGGCGACGGTTACCAATCTCACCGATTACGGCTGTTTCGCCGAGTTGGAAGAGGGCGTGGAAGGTCTCGTCCATGTTTCCGAAATGGACTGGACCAACAAGAATATCCATCCGTCAAAAGTGGTCCAGCTTGGCGATGAAGTCAACGTCATGATTCTCGACATCGACGAGGAGCGCCGGCGTATTTCCCTGGGAATCAAGCAGTGTTTCCAGAATCCCTGGGATCACTTCGCCGAGACCTACAACAAGGGCGATCGCATCAAGGGTACGATCAAGTCCATCACCGACTTCGGTATTTTTATCGGGCTGGAAGGCAATATCGACGGTCTGGTTCACCTGTCCGATATCTCCTGGGATGAGCCCGGTGAGGAAGCGGTGCGTGAGTTCGCCAAAGGTGATGAACTCGAAACGGTAATCCTGTCAATCGATCCCGAGCGTGAGCGTATTTCACTCGGTATCAAGCAGCTTGAAGACGATCCGTTCATGAATTACGTCGCCGACATCGAAAAGGGCAGCGTGGTCAAGGGCACCGTTACCTCGGTGGACGCCAAGGCGGCGACGGTCAACCTCGCCGAGGGCATCGACGGAATTCTGCGTGCCTCCGAGATCAGTCGCGATAAGGTGGAAGACGCAAGAAACGCCTTGAGTGAAGGGGACGAGGTTGAGGTCAAGGTTGTCAGTGTCGACAGGAAAAACCGGGTACTGAGCCTGTCCATCAAAGCAGTAGAAATTGACGACGAACGAACTGCTATTAAGGAGCACAAGAACCAGGAACCCGGTGATGCGGCACCCGCAACTATCGGCGACCTGATCAAGGCTCAGATGGACAAGTCCTGAGAGAGCACAGAGGATGAGCCACAGGGATCAGGCCTTCGGGCTGCTCCCGCCGGCATTGCCGAGGAAAGTGAAGGAGTGAGGCCATGACCAAGTCCGAACTGATCGATCGAATTGCAGGGAAGCAGACCCAGCTGTCCGCCAAGGACGTGGAGCTGGCTGTCAAGGCTATTCTCGAGTACATGTCGCAAACACTGGAGAGTGGCGGCAGGATCGAGATAAGAGGATTCGGCAGTTTCTCCCTTCACTACCGTGTGCCGCGGATCGGGCGCAACCCGAAAACCGGCACTCCCGTGGCACTGGCCGGTAAGTACGTGCCTCATTTCAAGCCTGGCAAGGAGCTCAGGGATCGGGTAAATCAGAGCATGATGACAGAGCAGCATCTGTCCTTGCCCTGAAGGGCCCCCTTGATAAAACCAGCTGAAGGCGACCCGGTCTTGTGTCGGGTCGCCTTTTTTGTCGTCCCTTCTGCTGGATATCACCAGGGCTGCCGTAGTACAGGCGGGGCCAGTCAGCTACCTGGTAATCAGGAGGCGGTCTGCCTGCCTCGAAACAGGCATGCCGGTAACCTGTCGAATTCCTGTCACTGGAAATGGTTGTAATGGTAACGTCAAGTATCACATTTTACTTGTGGTTATTGCTCGCGGTGGTAGCGGGATGGTTTCTCGCGCGCTTGTATCGCAAACCCTCGGGCAGGCCTGGACGCAAAACCAGGGATATCTACCATGATTATTTCGTGGGTCTTAACTACCTGTTGCGTGATGAACCGGACGAAGCCATTGATACGTTCATCAAGGGGCTTGAAGTCAATGGTGACACGGTGGAAACCCACCTCGCGCTGGGCACACTGCTACGCCGGCGGGGCAAGGTGGACAGGGCCATCCTGGTACACCAGCAGTTGCTGGAACGGTCTGGATTGTCCAGTGAGTTCGGGGATTCGGTGCGTCTCGAACTGTCCAATGCCTATATTGCTGCCGGTCTGCTGGACCGCGCCGAACGCCTGCTGAAAGAGTTGTTGAGCCACAGCAACCCGTCGCGTTGGGACGCCCTGGCACAACTGGTCACCGTCTACCAGATCGAGAAGGAATGGGGGCTTGCCATTGATGCGGTTAACGAGCTGCTGAAAAATTCCAGGTATCGCAGGGAAAAATCCCTGCGCAGTGTGGCCGCCCATTACTGCTGTGAACTGGCCGAACAGTCATTGGCCAGGGATGACACGCAGCAAGCCAGGGGCTACCTGCGCAACGCCCAGCATTTCGATCGTAACAGTGCCCGGGCTTCCCTGCTGCTGGCCCGGGTTGAGCAGCAGGCTGGGAACTCGGAAAAAGCCAGGAAAGAGTTGCTGAAAGTTGCCTATAATCACCCAAAGCTGATCAAGGATGTTGTCAAGCCACTGGGCGAGTCTTTCAGGACTGCAGATCCTGAAAGTTTCAACAGGAACTTCAAGAAAGAGCTGCTGAAGCTGCTGGATGAGCATCCGGGATCGACTATTCTGCTGGAGGTGGTGAAGCTTGTACGTGCCGATGAAGGCGAGGATGCCGCCAGACAGGCCCTGGCAGACGGGCTGCGCAAACACCCGTCACTGAAGGCTTGCAAAGCCCTGCTGGAGCTGCAGCTGCAGGCCAGCGACGATGCCGGCCGTCCCTACCTGGACCTGGCCGTGGAAACCCTGCAGGGCTATATCGATTCGAAGCCGGCCTACCGTTGTGAACATTGCGGGTTTGAAACCAGGAAGCTGTACTGGCAGTGTCCCAGCTGCCAGAAATGGGACCAGTTGCACCCCATCAAGGGTGCCGAAGGTGACTGAGCCGGCGAGGATGATCTCCCGGTGTAACCTGTTGAAATTTTCCGGAGGCCGAAGTGACCGATAGCGCCAAGCTGCAAGACCCGAACCGAATCATCGTCGCCCTTGACGTTGCCACTGCGGATGAAGCGTACCGGCTCATTGATCAGCTCGAAGCCGGCCGGTGTCGGGTAAAAGTGGGTAAACAGCTGTTCACCAGCTGTGGACCGGAGCTGGTACGCAACATCGTCAACCGGGGGTTCGACGTCTTTCTGGACCTGAAATACCATGATATTCCCAATACCGTGGCCGCTGCGGTGCAGGCAGCCGCGGATCTGGGCGTGTGGATGCTGAACGTTCATGCCTCGGGTGGACGTGCCATGCTGGAGGCGGCCTCCAGGGCATTGTCGTCACGTGGCGCGGAAGCGCCGCTGCTGATCGGTGTAACGGTACTGACCAGCCTGGCCCAGGAGGATCTCGTTGAAATCGGCATTGACTGCAGTCCTGAAGAGCAGGTCAGGCGGCTGGCAACGCTGAGTGCGGATTGCGGACTTGACGGGGTGGTCTGTTCCGCCGCGGAGACGCGTCTGTTGCGTGCAGCATTACCCGCCGATTTCTGCCTGGTTACACCGGGCATTCGACGCCCCGAAGATGCTGCCGCCGACCAGAAACGCGTCGTCGGTCCGGCTGAAGCCATTGCCCTGGGCAGCACTTACCTGGTGGTGGGTCGTCCGATTACCCGGGCTGACTCGCCGGGTCAGAGCCTTGAGGTCTTTAATGCGGCAGTTACTGGCGTTCTGGAAAATCCTGACTAGACTGGAGAGGGTAGAGGCAGCATCGCTTCTGCAAAGTCAGACCAAGTCGACCAATCAGTAATAGGGAAATTACTATGAAACCTGTAACAGTTCCGCTCCACTTCTTTCACGTTCTCTTGCTCTCCCTGCTGGTCACGCTTTCTCCCGCGGCGCTGACAGCGGCAGATAATCCGGTGGCACAGAACACCGTGCAGTACCAGGTGGACATTAATACCGCCGATGCCATGACACTTGCCGAGGTCATGGACGGGGTGGGCATGATCAAGGCCCAGGCAATTGTTGACTACCGGGAACAGATAGGCCGGTTCCAGTCCGTTGAGCAATTGCTGGAAGTCTCCGGAATAGGGCTGGCGACCCTGGAACGGAATCGCCATCGCCTGACGGTCAGTCCGCAGTGACCGCCATAGTCTGAGCAACGTCGACGGTGCCGGTGTCCTGCGGAATGGCTGCCGATCCCGGTTTCATCCCGGAATACACCGGCATCACTGCGGCTGCCAGAGCGGTAAGTCGGCCTTGACTCAGGGTCTCCAGGTCTGTCGGTGATATTCCGGCTGTCATTGTCGATCCACCAGAATTAGAATCAGCTATTTGTACTTGCGCATACCGGGGTGCAGTATTGATGATTGGCTGGGGATCGCTGACGGTTTCGTTTTGTATCACGGTACTGCTTACCTGGGGCCTCATCCGAGTCAGCATCAGCAGGCACTGGTTTGATCGACCAGTGGACCGCAGCGCCCACAAGCGGCCCATGCCCTCCGGTGGAGGCATCGCCATGACGGTGGTGTTCCTGGTGACACTGCTGTTTTACAATGGCCGGGGCATGGTGGATGCAACCACGTTGATGCTTTTTGCCGGTTGTCTGCCTCTTGCCCTGGTGGGCTACATCGATGACCTGAGGGGACTGAGCATCCGCTGGCGTCTTGCTGCCCAGCTGGCCAGCGCCCTCTGGGTGATTTACTGGGTTGGTGACCTGCCGGCAATACAGTTCGGTGGGCTGCGCCTGGAAAACTCCCCGTTAATCAACCTGCTTGCCGTGGTTTCCTTTGTCTGGCTGTTGAACCTGTTTAATTTCATGGATGGCATCGACGGGCTGGCTGCCAGCGAGGCGGTGATTGTCATGCTGGTGTCATGTCTGCTGGCTACGCTGGGGGGCGAGACCCGGGAGTTGCCCGTGGCTTCCCTGGCAATTGCCGTTACCCTGGGCTTCCTGTTCTGGAACTGGCCACCGGCGAAAATTTTCATGGGCGACGCCGGCAGCAACTTCCTGGCCTACCTGATCGGGGCGCTGGCCCTGACAGGTATCGCCAATGGTGGCTCTACCCCCTGGGTCTGGTTGTTGCTGCTGGGCGTCTTCGTGGTCGATTCAACCTACACCCTGGCATACCGCCTTATCGACCGACAGACCTGGTACCAGGGGCACAGCAATCATGGCTACCAGCATGCGGCGCGACGTGCCGGGAGCCATCGCCGGGTGACTGTCGGCGTGATTACTATCACGTTATTGTGGCTGGCGCCCCTGGGGGGGGTGGCCACGGTGAAACCGGAAGCCGGATTTTACCTGGCTGTGATAGGATTGATGCCATTGCTGTACCTGGCGAGGCGACTGCGAGCAGGGACGCCGGCAGTGGAAATGTGCGGGACTAATTGAGCTTTCGACATAAATCCAGGGCAAGCCCCGTGGGATCCGGGGGCATTGAGCAAGCAGTCCGGGCAGGTACAGTTTTTGCCGGAAGCCTAAGGAGTCCCGGCGGCCCGGCACTGGCCTTTGATCACCGGACAATTAACACCGAACAATTAACAAAGCCTGGTAGCGGCTACAGATAACACAGCCAGATTACCAAGCCTGACAAGATAGCCACCGAACACAGTCATTACGTGAGCCTGAAACCGGGAAAACAGCGTGTCGAAAAAGAAAACAGCAGGAAAAGCATTATGAATCCCTACAGTATTACCTTGTCGCGATCGGTAAAGCAGATCCTGCTGATGATGTCGGACAGCGTGTTGCTGGTTATTACCCTGGCGTTTTCCATGGCCCTGCTTGGCCAGGATTTCTTTGCCTACAATCAGTCTTTCTACGTGTACCTGGTGCTGGCAAATCTGGGCAGTATCCTGCTGTTCGGACGCATGGGGCTTTACCGGGCCATCGTACTGTATATGGGCTTTCAGTCCGTGGTTATCCTGTTGCAGGGTATTACCGTGGCCACTGCCCTGGTGGCGGCGGCGATACTGTTGAGCGGCAATCAACTGGACGCTGCCTATTCGCTGCTGGGCATCTACTGGATGATGTCCCTGTTGTTTATTGGCGGGAGCCGCTTTGCCGCCAAGATGGTGCTGCAGGCGCTGATTCAGAATTTTCGTCCCAAGGAACCGGTAATTATCTACGGTGCGGGCAGTTCGGGAATGCAGCTGGTTGCAGCGCTGCAAAGTGGTGACCAGTACCTGCCGGTGGCCTTTGTCGATGACGGACAGGAAATTGTCGGCAGCACCGTTCACGGGATACGCGTTTACAGTCCCAATGCCCTTTACGAACTCATCGAATCCTTTTCCGTCCGGCAGATTCTACTGGCCATACCGTCGGCCACCCATGCCGAGCGCAAGGAGATTCTGAATCGCCTCGAGCACCTGCCGGTGCATGTCAAGACAGTGCCGGACCTGTTCGACATGGTGACCGGAAAAGTGGGCGTGGATGAGATACGGGATGTCGACATCGAGGATCTGCTGGGACGCGATACCGTGCCTCCGAATCCGGAGCTGCTGGGAGCCTGTATAACGGGCCAATCGGTCATGGTCACCGGTGCGGCCGGCTCCATCGGCGCAGAACTGTGTCGTCAGATAGTGCTGTTGAGGCCCGCCCGCCTGGTTCTGCTCGACAACTTCGAATTCGGACTCTACGAAATTGAAAGCGAGCTGCAGGAAACCCTGGCCGGGCTCGAGGCGTCCCAGCAGGTAGAAATCATTGCGCTGCTGGGTTCGGTGTGCAATCGCGTACAGATGGAAAATGCCATGTCCGGATTCAGGCTGGACACGGTTTACCACGCGGCCGCCTACAAGCAGGTGCCAATGGTAGAAAAAAATATTGTCGAAGGCGTGCAGAACAATATCTTCGGCACGCTGATTTCAGCGTCCGCCGCCGCAAAATTCGGTGTCAGGAACTTCGTTTTTATTTCCACCGACAAGGCGGTACGGCCGACCAACGTCATGGGGGCAACGAAACGCTTTGCCGAACAGATACTACAGGCCATGTCGCAGAACGGTGGCAGCACCCGGTTCAGCATGGTCCGGTTCGGCAACGTACTGGGTTCCTCCGGATCTGTTGTACCCCTGTTCAGGCGTCAGATTGCCCAGGGCGGGCCGGTAACGGTAACCCATCCCGAGGTAACCCGTTATTTCATGACGGTGCAGGAAGCGGCTCAGCTGGTCATCCAGGCCGGTTCCATGGCGCGGGGCGGGGATGTCTTCGTGCTGGATATGCATGAACCCATCAAGATCGTCGATCTGGCCAAGAAAATGATCCACCTCATGGGTTACGACGTGAAAGATGAAAACTCCTATCGAGGCGACATCGCCATCGAGTATTCCGGTCTTCGTCCGGGCGAGAAACTCTACGAGGAACTGTTGATCGGTGAATCCGTTACCGGCACCGACCACCCCAAGATACTGCGGGCGGAAGAGGAGTTCCTGGCTTGGAGCAAGCTGGAGAAACTGCTGGAAAGACTGGAAATCGCCTGCCAGGGCGGTGATCTTGTCAACGCACGGGAAATCCTGGTGGAAGCGGTGGACGGCTTCGAGCCGGGGGACGAAGTAGCCGATCCGCTGTGGTCTGCCGTCCAGGGACAGGAACAACTTCTGCTGGAGTCCACCCCCGGTCAGGAAGAAATGTCTGAAACCGCGAAAGTGACCCGCCTGTTCAAGAGTTGAAGCGGGCCCGGGTGGTCAATGCTCCCGCCAGGCAATTGATTTCACGTCGTTAATTGTCATTCCTTGCGGGCAACCGAGGTGATGATCACCGGCTCATTCGGCACATCAGCGTAACCCCGGACCATGCCGGTTTCCACCTGGGCGATTTCATCAACGACATCCATGCCGTCAATCACCTGGCCGAATACCGCATAACCAAAGCCGCGGGGCGTTTCGTCCTGGTGATTCAGGTAATCGTTGTCCACCAGGTTGATGAAAAACTGGGAAGTGGCGCTATCCACCACGCTGGTCCGTGCCATGGCCAGGGTACCGCGGCGATTGGGTACATCCGCCCGGGCTTCGTTCTTGATGGCATCGTAGGGGGATTGCTGAACCATGTCGGTATCGAACCCACCGCCCTGAATCATGAAGCCGTTGATGACGCGGTGAAAAATCAGGCCGTCGTAGAAGTCATTGTCGGTATAGCGCAGGAAATTCTCTACTGACACAGGGGCCTTGTCCGCAAACAGTTCGATGGTGATGGTGCCCTTGTTGGTCTCCATGACCACCACCGGATTGTCCTGTGCCAGTACGGTGGTGCTGCAGGTCAGTATGAGGGCAAGAAAAAATGAACGCATGGGGAAAACTCTCCTGAAAACCTTGAAAATAGGCGGTTAGCCACGTTGCTACAACCGTCATTGTGTACTGTCAACTATACCCTACCCGCTCCGGCAGAAACCAGCCGACCACAGGGCTTCCGTCGCATATCAATGAGGTTCTGCGGAGTGCGGTGGCGTTGCCGGTTACCCCTTGCAGGTGGACGATGAAAAATCGTAGGCTTGCCCGGGTAAGCGACGAAAATCGTTGTTTTTTGCCCCGTGATCAATAACATCAATCCCTGCTGTCCCCCGCATCCCGACGGGATCCATGCACAGGCAGGAGACTGGTGTTCTGGACGTCGCTTCGATCGGGTCCACTGATCAACCTGGCGAAAAGCATCCAAAACTTCGGTACAACAACAAGTACCAATAAATAGAGTCAATACCATGAATGGAAAAACTGTTCAGCACGACAGGAATCCCAGGCTCTGGGTCGGTGGCGGCCTGGCAGCTCTGCTGGTGGCTGGCATGGCGGGTTTCCTGATCTATTCCAGCATCTGCCCCTGCAGACTGACGCCCGGCGGTTACCTGTTTGGTGAGCGCGTGGATGAGCCGGTGAGTGACTGGACCGCCACTGCGGCCAATCAGGAGAACCTCTGTCAGCTGCAGATCTGGGACGGCATCCGACCACATTCCATTAACCTGAACTGCATGGCTACGCCGGAAGGGGAACTGTTCCTGAGCTGTTCGGTGTGTGACCGCAAGTACTGGGCTTCCAAAGTTGAAGCCGATGAACCAGCCCTGTTGAGGCTCGGAGAGCTGGTCTATCCGGTCACCTTGAATCGCGAGACCGATCCCGCCGTCATGGACCGGGCCTTCCAGGCGCGTGTATTGAAGTTGCAGCATACCGATATAGAGACCATGGTGACGCCACGGCCGCCGCTGGATCAGCAGCGCTTCGATCACTGGTGGACGTTTCGAGTTACCTATAGAGGCTGACTTGTAGAGGCCGACCTGGGCTATCGCTGCCCACTGGTTTTTCCTCCAGCCCTGATCTGAACAACGCGCCTGTTAGCGGTGTGCTGATGACCGGGGCTGGTTATTCACGTTTCCGGCAGTCGCGAAGGATTCTGGATTCAATTGGGTCTGGCAAAAGATTGTTGGATTGTTATGGGACTGCAAGAGCGGAGCAACTTCATGCACCTGGCATTTCGATTTAAAGCGCCATGTATAACAATAATGGCCCTGGGAGCCTGCTGGTCGGCGCAGGCGCGGGATCCTGGCTTTGTCCGGGCCTGTGAGCAGCTTACGTCACTGACGCTGGATATGACCACCATCACTGCGGCGGAAATCGTGGCGGCGAACGGCTTTGTACCTCCGGGTACCGACACTGCGCTGACTACCCCGGCGTTCTGCCGCCTTCAGGGTGTCACCCGGCCCACAGTGAAGTTCGAGGTGTGGCTGCCCGCTACCGACTGGAATCGAAAATTCCAGGTTGTCGGTAATGGTGGCATGGCCGGTACGATCAGCTACAGCCCCATGGCTGCCGCGTTGCGCCGTGGCTATGCCACCGCGAGTACCGACACCGGCCATGAGGCGGGCCCGCCTTTCGATGCGTCGTGGGCCTCGGGCCGACCGGATCTGATCGAGGACTTTGGTCATCGTGGTCTGCATCGAACCACGGTCAATGGCAAGAAGGCTGTCAAGGCGCTTTACCAGGCTTCCCCTGACTATTCCTACTTCGTGGGCTGTTCCAAAGGCGGGCAGCAGGGGCTGATGGAAGCGCAGCGTTACCCCCATG
>Ga0070726_10000624_pt1 | contig 41879 bp, 39 predicted proteins | sample tdAd471_FD_67275 | JGI IMG/M metagenome (GOLD analysis project Ga0070726, IMG submission 67275) | Marine sediment microbial communities from the Atlantic coast under amendment with organic carbon and nitrate - tdAd47.1 | ecosystem: Environmental > Aquatic > Marine > Coastal > Sediment | place...
GGCTGCGGGCGTGGCAACCTGGGAGTACAGCAACAGTGACGCGTTCTGTACCGATGCATGCCACAGCGTCCATCCGGAGAATGCGTTTGCACACAAGGCTTCGCAGCACGCCGAGGTGGGCTGCGTGGAGTGCCATGTAGGGCGCATTTCGACATTCCCGAAAATGGTCAGGAAGACCGGCCACATGAGCCATCTATGGGCCGTAATTTTCGGCTACGAGCGCCCGCTCACGGCACCGTCGTTGCCGCCGACCAGGGAGTCCTGCGAAGGCTGCCACACAAACAAGCCGCACCCGCACAATTCAATACGCGTCAAGCGGCATTTTGCTTCGAATGAGAGGAACACTGAAACCAAGCGGATCCTGGCAGTGCGCACCGTTGGACGTACATTCCATGGCGGCCAAAGCAAGGGTATCGACGAGCATACCCGTACCACGGTTCGCTTCATTGCTACTGATCTGCAGAAGCAGAACATCCCCTGGGTCGAAGCAACACGCCCCGATGGAACCGTCGTCGTCTACGAGGACGCAAGTGCGCCGTTGAGTGCGGCTGAAAAAAGTACTGCAGAGAAACACACAATGGAATGCAAGGACTGCCACAACCTTGCCGGCCATCCCGTCAAGGACCCGGACGAGTTGATTGACGAGGCGCTAGCCGACGGCAGGCTCGATCCCCGATTTCCCTACGTAAAGGCACGCACCGTCGAGTTACTTAATAAGGAGTTCAAGGATGCCGCCGAGGCGCGGGAACTGGTGCGTGAAACCTGGGCGAGTTACGAGGAAGAGTTTCCCGAGCTCAAAGAGAAATACCCTGATGCCTGGGAACGCGGTGAGGACATGCTCGAAGATCAACAGGAAATGATGGCCGGCCTGCTGTTACGCAACCAGTTTGCAGCGGCAGATATCTCGTGGCGCTCATTTCCCGACAATGCCGGGCACAGGAATTCGCCCGGGTGTTTCCGCTGTCACACTGGGCGACACCAAACCGCCGACGGCAACCTGCTTCCGGTCGGTTGCACCCAGTGCCACGGTATCCCCATCGTGACCACCCGGGATCGTATCGGTGGTTCATTGCTGGATCTGACGGATATGCGCCGTCCCCGCAGCCACAACGCACAAGACTTCACGTTCGTTCACCACGAACTGGCCGAGGAAGAGAACGCGAAATGCGACAGTTGTCATGGCAAGATAGAGCACGGCACCGACGACAAAACCTTCTGTGCCAATTCGGGCTGTCATGACAACAGCTGGCCGGGTTTTGGCAAGGCGAACGCAGAAAACACATTTTAGCGGGCGCTATTTACCGGACATACGATTATGGAACAAAAAGACAAAGACGCGTTGATCATCTCCGCGGCACTCAATAGACTCAACAAATTCCGCCTGCCGAGAGCGTTGTCGCTAAAGAAGAAAGTGGACAGCGGTGAAGTCTTGAATGACTTCGATCTCAATTTTCTGCAACGAGCACTTGACGACGCGCGTGAATTGAATCCGATCCTGGAACGTAATCCGCAATATCTCGAGTTAAGGGACAAGGCAGTTGGACTCTGCGAGCAGATCCTGCAGAAAGACGCTGAGAATCAAGGCAGCTGAGTGACACGATCAAAGATGGCCAAGGAAAAAAAGCACAAGAAGGGCGGCAAAGACAAGTCGGCGAAGTTGCCGCGTGATGTATTCGACAAAGAGTTGCGCAAGCTCCAGACCGAGCTCTGCCATCTGCAGGAATACATCAAGAAGGAGCGGTTGAAGATCATCGTCGTGTTCGAGGGGCGCGACGCGGCCGGCAAAGGCGGTGTGATCAAGCGCATCACCGAGCGCGTCAGTCCTCGTGTGTTTCGCACAGTGGCTCTACCGGCGCCGAGCGATCGGCAGAAGACACAGTGGTATCCGCAGCGCTACATAGAGCGGTTCCCCGCCGGCGGCGAGATGATTCTTTTCGATCGAAGCTGGTATAACCGCGCCGGCGTCGAGCACGTGATGGGCTTCTGCAGCGGTGAAGAGTATGAGCGCTTTCTGACGGGATGCCCCACGTTCGAGGAGTGGATAGTCCGGTCCGGCATACAGCTCATCAAATACTTTTTCGACGTTAGCCAGGAACAGCAGGAAAAGCGCTTCAATGCACGAATCAACGATCCCATGCGTCACTGGAAGCTGAGCCCTATGGACATCGAGTCGTGGGAGCGCTGGTGGGACTACACGGCAGCGTACGAGCGGATGCTGGACGCGACAGACACGAGCCACGCGCCATGGTACCGGGTCCAGGCCGACGACAAGCGCCGCGCTCGCCTGAATTGCATCGCCCACCTGCTAAGCCTCATTCCGTACGAGCGAATGGACTGGCAGTCGCCAGATCTGGGTAAGCGCAAAAAGAAGAAGCCGGGTACGCCGGACCAATTGACGTTCAGGCACGAAGTACCGTTGGTCTATTAGAAACGGGCATCGAACAGGCTGCCTGATGAACACATCGCCGGATACGAAGAACTACGAATGGCAGGAGCTGCTGCTACCGGGTAGCTTGCCAGCAGGGAGGAAGAGTCATGCTTGAAGCCAGTCATCGATACTTTCACAAAGGCGCAGACATCTTCGACCTCGAAGACAAACTGCGGTCAATTCTTCTTACGCCCAACCGCATCATAAAAGCGGAGCTGGCCCTGGAGGGGGCCGACGGGACGATCCACCACCACATCGGATATCGCGCCCAGCACAACAATCGGCGCGGTCCCTACAAGGGAGGCCTGCGCTATCACCCCGCGATGGACGAGGACCACGCCGTAGCCCTGGCGAACCTCATGACCTGGAAGACCGCCGTCGTCGGGGTCCCCTTCGGTGGAGCGAAAGGCGGCATCGACTGCGACCCGAATGAGATGGATCCTATCGACGTGAACAACCTGACACGTCTGTTCGTCGGACAGATAAAGGACGTGATCGGGCCGACAACCGACATCCCGGCTCCCGATATGAACACCGACGGGTCGGTGATGGCCTGGATCATGGATGAGTACTCGAAGTACGAGGGATTCTCACCCGGGGTGGTCACCGGCAAGCCGCTCCACCTCTTCGGGTCCGACGGTCGAGAGGAAGCGACGGGTCGCGGTGTTGCGCACGTAATCGTCGCTGCGCTGGAGGAAGAAGGGCGTACGCCGGACGGGGTCACGGTCGCGATCCAGGGATACGGCAACGTCGGCAGCTTCGCTGCGACGACACTGGCCGGCTGGGGTGCAAAGATCGTTGCCGTCGGGGATCATCTCGGTGGTGTTGCTCGCGCCGATGGGCTGGATGTCGAGGCGCTGGCCGAGTGGGTGCGAGAGCATCGGACCGTGAAGGGCTTCGCCGACGCCGACGAAATTGATCCCGCTGCGGTCCTGACCTGGGAATGCGACGTCCTGATTCCGGCCGCGATCGAAGACGTACTGACGGCAGAAAATGCCGGTGACGTACGGGCCTCCCTGATTGCGGAAGCCGCGAATGCACCGACTACGCCCGAGGCGGACGAGATCCTGGTGGATCGTGGCGTGAAGGTCATCCCCGACATCCTGGCAAATGCCGGCGGTGTTACCGTGAGCTACTTCGAGTGGGCGCAGAATATCCAGCAGTACCGCTGGGAGCTGGAACGCGTGCGCGAGGAACTCGCCAAGACGATGAGCCGTGCTTACAACGAGGTGCAGGCAATGGCCAGGGAGCACCGGACGGACATGAGGACCGCCGCGTTTGCCCTCGCCATCCAGCGTGTCGGACGTGCCGCAGTATCGCGCGGCCAGATCCGCCGCAAGATCGACTTCTAGGAGCTGGTGGGAAACCCTGTCAGGTGATTTCCGGCCTGGCAGGGCCCAGGAAAACCGAGCGAACCTGATCGCGTCCAAATACGCGGACGAGTTCCTTCATGACACAGTAAATAAGAAGGAGTACCAACAACCAGATCTGAACAATCCAGAAACGAGACCAAACGACCTCGTCGAAGAGATGCCTGTTTGCTTCTGCGATGTCGCCGTATTCCCGAACAAAATAGAATAGTTCTTCTATATAGCGAACGAAGATCGCAGCAACAAAGTAAATGGCTGTTTTCCAGATGACGTTGTAAACGAGCGGCTTGTCAGGAAATCGATTAACAAACGGCAGTAAGTCTACGACCATTATCACCTTGGCTACGATAAGCGCTCCAACAGTTGCGGTGACGAAGGTGGAGATTTCAATATCATACTGCCTGAGCGCTAAAGCACTCGTTAACGCAAGTAACTGGAAGGCAACAAAGAAAAACACCGCTGCGGGGATGACGCCAAGAAACTCCTGCTTCAGTCGCTGGAAAATTTTATTCATTGCTTCCTCTTATCCAATTAACTGATTCCGTTTTCAATGCTTGCTCAAACCAGACGACCATATTCTATACTTCTTGTCCGCTCTGATTGGGTCAGAACAATCCGATGACCAGGACGACGCTCGCCAGCCACAAAACCAAGATCGTCGCGACGATCGGACCGGCATCGGAATCGCCCGAGATGCTCGTTCGACTGATCCGGGCCGGGCTCGACGTTGCACGATTGAATTTCTCCCATGGTGAGTTTTCCGGTCATGCAGAGCACATCGCCGGCATCCGCGAGGCGGCCAGGGCCGCCGGCAAGCGTGTCACGATCATGGCCGACCTGCCGGGCCCCAAGATGCGGCTCGGCGCGATCGACCCCGAGCCGATCGAACTCGAAACCGGCGACGCCTTTACATTGACAAGCGAGCAGATCACAGGGGGTCGGCAGCGCGTTTCCATGAGTTTCGAGCGCTTGCCGCTGGTCGTAAAGCAGGGCGACCGTCTTTTCCTCAACGACGGCCTGGTGCAACTTGTCGTCGAACGCGTGAGCGGCGTCGACGTCCACTGCAAGGTCACGGTCGGCGGTGAGCTCCGTTCCAGGAAGGGCGTCAACCTGCCTGGAATCGACCTGGGCATCAGCGCGTTCACCGACAACGACCGCGCCTGCCTGGAGTTCGCGCTTGAGCACGGGGTGGACGCAGTGAGCCAGTCTTTCGTGGAATCCGCGGCTGACATCGAAGCGGTGCGTACCGCCGCAGCAAATCTAGGCAGGCGACCGTTCATCATCGCAAAGATCGAACGGGCGGAGGCTCTCGAGTGCTTCGACGAGATACTGCAGGCGGCTGACGGTATCATGATCGCGCGCGGCGACCTCGGCGTCGAAGTACCGATTGAGGAGATGGCGATCCTGCAGAAACAACTGATCGCCCGGGCCAGCCTCGAAGGCAAACCGGTCATCACTGCAACCCAGATGCTGGAGTCCATGACCACGAGTCGCCTGCCGACCCGGGCGGAGTCCACGGACGTGGCCAACGCCATCCTGGATGGCACGGACTGCATTATGCTGTCGGGCGAATCCGCGATGGGACAATACCCCGAGGAAGCGGTCGCGATGCTCGCGCGGATCGCAGCCTATAGCGAAGCACATCAACCACGAACGCAGCGGGAACATGTCGCGGCGATCGCCAACCGGCGCCTGCCGGACACCGCGCCCGAGGCCATCGCCGAATTGATCGAGCATGCGCTGGATCTGGTGCCCTGCGCCGCAATTTTCGTGCCCACTCGCAGCGGCACCACGGCGCGCATGATCTCGCGCTTCAATCCACCCGTCTGGGTGGTCGCGGTCAGCGAGGACGAGGCAATGTGTCAGGGCCTGGCCTTCGCGTACGGCGTGCATGCGGTTCACGTCGAGAAGTATCCCGAAAACTGGAGCGAGTTTGTGCGGGCGTGGCTGGCCGAGCGGGAAATCACTGGCTGGATGGCCATGCTCGTCACCGGGCCACACGACAGGAACCTTGACGCCGACCACCAGATCCAGTTCATCCGTATCGGGGCCGGGGAACGGCCAGCCTGAGGAGGAAGAACACAATGAGGAAACCGGGAACGGGCAAATACGAACAGTTGCTCAAAAGATGCAAAGACCTGGAAGCCATTCCGACGGCGGTGGTCCATCCTTGCGAGGCATCTGCCCTGGCCGGGGCCATGGAAGCGGCCGGGAAGGACCTGATCCGGCCTGTCCTGGTCGGGCCGGCGGAACGGATAAAGGAAGTCGCCAGACAGGCGCAGGTCGCGCTCGGCGATGCCGAAATCGTCGATACACCCCATAGTCACGAGTCGGCAAAACAGGCGGTGCGACTGGTACGCGAGGGCCGGGCCGAGCTCCTGATGAAAGGCAGCCTCCATACGGACGAACTCATGGCGGCCGTCGTTTCGCGTGAGGGCGGACTGCGCACGGAGCGTCGCATAAGCCACATTTTCGCGATGGATGTGCCGACCTACCACAAGGTCCTGATCGTCACGGACGCCGCCATCAATATCGCACCCACGCTGGAGGACAAGATCGACATTTGCCAGAACGCCATCGACCTGGTCAATTCGATCGGCCAGCCTAACCCCAAGGTCGCCATCCTGGCCGCGGTCGAGTCCGTGACCTCGAGAATGCCGGCCACGATTGACGCGGCCGCGTTGTGCAAGATGGCGGAACGAGGCCAGATTACCGGCGCCGTCCTGGACGGACCGCTGGCGTTCGACAACGCGATCAGCAAGGAGGCCGCAATCACCAAGGGTATCGATTCCGAGGTGGCCGGTGATCCCGACATCCTGCTCGCGCCCGACCTCGAGGCGGGTAATATCCTGGCCAAGCAACTGAGCTTCCTGGCCAATGCCGACAGTGCCGGCCTGGTGCTCGGCGCGAAGGTGCCGATCATCCTGACCAGCCGTGCGGACAACGTCCGTTCGCGCATCGCGAGTTGCGCAGTCGGCATGCTGGCGGCTCATGCCCGCCGCGAAGCGGCCGCCGGACCGGTTTGAATGGCACCCCTCGTACTGGTTCTGAACGCAGGTTCCTCGAGCCTCAAGTTCGGTGTATACGAGCGACCGGAAAACGCTTCGCTCGCGCTTGTGGCGTACGGCCAGGTCGAAGGCATCGGTACCCGGCCGCGACTCTCTGCGAAGGACGAAGCCGGCGAAACGCTGATCGACCAGGACCTGGGCGCAGACGTCCGCGATGCGAACGGGGCGTTCGACGAGTTGGCGGCATGGCTACGCTCGCATTTCGATCGTGAAGCGCTCGCGGCAGTCGGGCATCGAGTGGTGCACGGCGGTCCGAAGTTCGACCGTCCGACCCTCGTTACTCCGGAAATCGTGCGGGAACTTAAGGAACTGTCGCCGTTGGCGCCACTGCACCAGCCGTTCAACCTCGCGGCGATCGATGCCGTCTTCGATCGCCTGCAGGGCCTGCCGCAGGTGGCGTGCTTCGATACTGCCTTTCATCGGGGCCATAGCGCCGTTGCCGAATTGATACCGCTACCGCCGGAACTCCGCGCCAGGGGGCTGCAGCGTTATGGCTTCCACGGGCTTTCCTACGAGTACATCGCCTCGGTCCTGCCACAGGTGGCAGCCGAGATCGCGGCGGGACGCGTACTCGTCGCACATCTCGGTAGCGGCGCCAGCATCTGCGCCCTGGATGACGGCAGGAGTGTCGACAGTTCACTGGGCTTCACGGGCCTCGACGGGCTGTGCATGGGCAGCAGGCCGGGCACGCTGGATCCGGGCGTGGTGTTATACCTGTTCCAGGAGCTGGGCCTGAGCGCTCGCGAGGTCGAGGACGCACTTTACCGGAAGTCGGGACTGCTCGGCATTTCGGGGATCAGCAACGATATGCGTGATCTGCTCGGCAACGACGAGCCGGCGGCGCGACTTGCCGTCGATTACTTCGTTTACCGCGCTGCGAAGGAGATCGGCGCTCTGACCGCGGCACTCGGCGGACTCGATGGACTGGTGTTCACCGCGGGCATCGGTGAGAACTCCGTTGAGGTACGCCAGCGGATCTGCGAGGCCTGTTCCTGGCTGGGCGTTCGCCTCGATTCGGAGGCCAATGAAGCGAATGGTCCACGCATTACGACGGGCGACAGCGAAGTTTCCGCATGGGTAATTCCCACCAATGAGGAATTGATGATTGCCCGGCACACGGTCGCCCAACTTGAATCGGGCTGATTTATAATTTAGTCGAATCTCACCAATGCGAATCCAATCAAAATGAGAATCAAAAAATCCGTCACTACGACGTTGGCTGTATTCCTTCTTTCTGCAATGGCAGCAAATGCGGAAATCATTTCAGCGCAAGACATGCAGACGCTGATAGAAAGTGAGGTGGACCTGGTGATCATCGATGCCAGCAAAGCCGACGCGTACCAGGCTGGTCACCTCGAAGGCGCTGTAAACATCGAGCACTCGAGCCTCTATCGGCGAGGACCTGTCGCAGGCCTGATCAAGTGCCTGGGTGAGTTGTCCGAGATTTTCGGCGAGAACGGCATCACTCGAGATAGCAATATCGTCATCTATGACGAAGGGTCACGGCTGTATTCCTCCCGTATCTACTGGATTTTGAAGCACGTGGGCGCCGAAAACGTCAAGGTGCTCCACAACGACAAGGACGTCTGGAGCAAGGCCGGGCTTGCTTTGGTCGCCACGCCCACCGAGGTAGATCCCGTGACCTTCATCCCGTATCCGAAGCCCGGGCTGTACGCATCTACGGAACATGTCCAGGATCATAAAGACGATTCGAATGTCGTCCTGGTCGATGTGCGTACCCCCGCCGAATTCGACGGGACCGCAAAAAACAGTGAAGGCCATATCGCCGGAGCGATCAACATCAACTTCACGGACTTGCTTACCGAATCCGGGGCTTTCAAAGACGCCGCCGAACTGGCAGACATCGCCAGTGCCAATGGCATTACTCCGGACAAAGAAGTCATTTTCTACTGTCGCACCAGTGTCCGGGGGACTGTCTCCTTCACTGCTTTCGAAAGCATCCTCGGCTACGACAACGTGAAGGTGTATGACGGGGCTTACCTGGAATGGAAGGTGAGCAACCCGGTCGTGCAGTAGTTAGTTAGTGCTCCTTGTACGGATGCGAACCGGCACCGGACTCTTCGCATTCGGCTTGCTCGCCTGGCTGTGTCCTGCCCTTGCAGCCAATGACAGCAGTGTTGCGTACAACAGCTGCATTCAGTGTCATGCAACAAAGCAAACCGGCTTCACCGAGCCTCACTCCTTCGGCGCCCATAGCTGCACCAGCTGTCATGCGGGTGACGATCGAGCCGACACGGTGGACGGTGCACACGCCGGGCTAATCGCTTTCCCTGGCAACCTTGGGAATGCCGACCGCGCTTGCGGCACCTGCCACGCCGACCGGGTCGACTCTGTGGCACGTAACCTGATGCATACGGGGAAAGGCCTCGTCAGCGTGACGCGAATACTCATTGATGGCGACACCGGCGCAGATGACACCGTGAACCTGCAGTCGCTCGGACATAGCGCGGGCGACTCGATGCTCCGCAAACTCTGTGCAAGCTGCCACATCGGCCAGGACAAGACAGAGCACAAGCTGGACCCGACGCGCGACCGGGGTGGCGGCTGCCTGGCCTGTCACATCAATGACTATCCGACAGACGGGCACCCGGCGTTAAGCACAAAGGTGTCCGATGCGCGCTGTTTCGGCTGTCACTCGAGATCGGGCCGGATCTCACTGAGCTACGCCGGGCTCGCCGAAGGACTGGCACCTTCGTCTGACGAAACGGCTGGAATCCTTCGTCTCGCGGACGGTCGACACATCGAACGCATGCCGGCGGACATTCATTACCTCGCTGGCATGAGTTGCATCGACTGCCATACGAGCATCGGAGTGATGGGCGCTGCCGGCGAAGCCCGCCACCAGCGTGAAGCTGTCGACATCGCCTGTGTCGATTGCCACGACAACAGTAACCCGCGGATTCGGCGATCGGGCTGGCCGGACGAGTTCACTGGTCTCGCGAGACACATACCATTCCCGGCCGACGACGACACCGAGTTCCTGCAAACGGGAAAGAACGGGGCTCCGTTGTGGCATATCCAGGTTCGTAACGACGGCGCCTGGCTGCACACCAAGAACACCAATCGCACGTTGAAAGTACCGGTAGTCAAAAGTGACACGCATGGCACGGACGACCGTCATGACAGACTCACCTGCGCCGCCTGCCATAGCCAGTGGGTGCCGCAGTGCTTCGGTTGCCACATGGATTACGACACCGACGGCTCGCAATGGGACCACGTCGACCAGGCCGTGACGTCAGGGCGCTGGAACGAACGGCGATCAGACGTAAGGAATGGCCTCGGTTCGCTCGGCGTAAACGAGCAAGGCGGCATCGAGACATTCGTACCCGGAATGATCATGACAGTCGCTCATCCCGATTGGGAAGAAGAGAAGTTCTTCCGCATATTCGCGCCGCTGTCACCGCATACGACGGGGCCCGCGAGAAGTTGTGAATCGTGTCATCGATCGACCGTTGCGGTCGGCCTGGGGGAAGGAGAAATCGTCGAGCAGTCCGGCAAGCTTCATTTCCTCCCAGCCCATGAGTCGCTGCGGGACGGACTGCCCAAAGACGCATGGACGAACATGGATAGCTCATTGGGCGGTGACACGCCGCTGCCGGGACAGCGATCGTTAGACGCTAACGAGATCGAGGCAGTACTCGGCGCGCCACTACGATAGTGCCGAGCCGATAGTGCCGAGCCGATAGTGCCGGGCCGATAGTGGCCTCAGCAGCCTTCTTCCGCTGGTGGTGGCGGCAGTTCTTCCTCCGCCTCGGGTTCCTCGAAAACCGGTGGCACGAAGGGCTCGGTGTCGGGTGACGGCGCCGCGTCCGATCTCTCGCCCACGAAGTAGCAACTGTAAGCACGTTGCTCGGAGACCCGCAGGCTTTCCCCGTCGAGCTCCTCGGCGGAGATGTCGGGATTGAGAATGTGCTCGTGCCAGGCGTTGTAGCCGCCAGCCATCAGGTGCGCGTCGATGCCCTTGAGCCGCAACAGCACTACGGCCTTCGCGGCGTTCTCGGAACCGTTCGAGTACACGATGACCATTCGATCTCTCGGCAAACTCCGTAGTACGTCCTCGGCAATGAGTCGCGTGACAGGGATGTTCTCCGCTTCGCCAATCATGCCGTCTTCGAAATCGTCCGGGCTGCGCACGTCGATGAGTTTAAAGTCGCCCCGACCCTCGATCAGCCAACCGGCGACGTCTTCGACGCTTACGCGATCGTCTTGCCGTGCCGCCGCCTGCGCTACGTCAGCGAGTGAAACGTCCGTCTCGTTGGACGGGCCGCAAGCAGCAATGGATGCGACCAAGAAAGAAAGCAATGTCGCCTTGATGGATATTTTCACTGCGCTTTGTACCTCTGAGCGTATTTTTGTAAAGGATACTAGTCTGATCGATGTATTCGCTGTAACACTTCGGAACTGTACTGGGTGTCGTAGTTAGTCCATGTGCTTTCCTGGCCCGCATCCATTACGACCTGCCGCAACGCGTAACCGCCGATCAGAACGAGAACCGGGGCGAGCATCGCCAGCGACTTGTTGACGCCCGATATTTCCAGGGTCTCCAGCAGCATTGGTATCAACAGTCCGATCCCGACGAATAACACCCAGAACGGGATGGTATAGGAGCCTCCCATGACGCTTTCCAGCGCCTCGAGGTGCTGGGCCGACCCGGACGCCAAGCTGATCAGCAACAGCGCGACCAGCCCTATCTCGGCAAGTATCAGCACCAGGTCGATCCGTGTGAACAATTCTTTCTCGCTATGCTGCCGTGCCAGGAGCACTACCAGCGCGGCGGCGGTCGACATGCCGGAAATCAGGAACAGCACTCCAAGCACCCCGTTGTTCCAGAACGGCCTGGCACTGAACGCGCTCAACAAAATGCCAGTGTAGACTCCGAGCATCACGGCGAACGGAATGACGGTCAACGCGATTTCGTAGCGGTAGCGCTCACACCAGTCCAGGATCAGCCGCCCGATCGTCAATCTGTCGACAAACCCGGCAAGAAACGAATAACCGGTGCGCAAGGTCGACAGTATCTGCAGGACCGATACGGGGTAAATGATGATCAGGATCCAGGCGCCCCATGACATCGGTGACGTGATCTGAAACGACGTATAGAAACGGTAGACAAAGAGTTTATGTTCCAGGTCCATGAACAGGGTTGTCATTCCGAGAGACAATACGATGGGTGCAAGCAACGCCAGGCGCGCAGCGGTGAACGGTGCCTCCTGCTCCCTGTTCCGCACGATCGCCAAAGCAGCAAAAATCATTATTCCCGCCGTCAGTCCGCCCAGGAACAGGTACATCGCTACTTCCCAGGTCCATATGTGCAGACCCGGGTCGATCAGCGCATTGTCTCTGGCAGTAACGAGTAGTTCTTCCGACATTCCGACTCAGCCTTCAGATCAGGTAGAAAACATTCGGGTCGTTGCCCGTTTCCGGGTTGAGGACCTTGTGCTCGCGAGTCTTTAACAAATGACTCACTTTGCTGTGGGGATCATCGATCAATCCGAAATGCATGCAGCCCGTCGGACAGCTCGACACACACGCCGGGTCCAGGCCTTTCTCGACACGGTGGTGACAAAACGTGCACTTGTCGATGTAACCATCCGGGTGCATGACAAGCCGGGCATCGTAGGGACACGCGGCAATACAGGCTTTACAACCCGTACACTTCTCCGGCTCGACCAGCACGATATTCGTGTCATTCCAGAGATGGCTCGCGCCCGTCGGGCAAAGAGTCACACAGGTCGGGTTGGAACAGTGATTGCAGCGCTCGGATCGGAACTCGGTCTTGAGGTCAGGGTAGGTCCCGCTGGTTGCCTCCACCACCCAGTCCCTGTTGAGACCCTCCGGTACGTTGTTCTCGGTCTTGCACGCAACCACGCAATCGCCACAACCGATGCAGGTTTTGGTATCGATCACCATGGCGAAGCGGGTCACGCGTCAGCTCCGGCCGATGCTTCTTTCACGAAGGTCACGAAGTTCCCGCGCATCCCCGTGCCGCCCATGAGCGGGTCGATCTTTATATTCGTCATCAACGCCGAGTCATCGGCTCCCACACCCGCGGTCAGACGCAGGCGCTTGGACTTGTGGCCAAAGCCGTGCGCCATGAAAACCGAGTCCGGCCCGATCCGCTCGGTGACCCGGACCCTGATCTTGTTGCTGACGGCGCCTTCCCGCGACGCGACGCGCACGTAGTCTCCGCTCTTCAGCGAGTGCTCGTTCGCGACCAGGGGATTGACCCAGAGCTGGTTCTCAGGCGCAAGCTCGAAGAGCAACGGGTTGTTCGTCGTCTTGCCGAACGTGTGCGCAGGCATGCGACCGTAGTTGAGCCGGTAGTAGCCGGCCGGCACGGGCTCCGGCGGCGTGTACACCGGTATCGGGTCAAAGCCCTTGTCCACCAGTTGCTGCGAGTAGAGTTCGATCTTCCCACTCGGCGTGAAGAAGCGCACGTTCTGGCCATCCCGGAAATACAGCGGGCGCTTGCGCGGGAAGTTTTTCACGCCAATTTCCTGCATCTCTTCGAGCGAACTCCCGACCTGCCTGAGCTCCCAGTCCAGCTTCTCCGAATAGTCTTCCCACGGAAAATACTTTTCCAGACCGAGGCGCTGCCCCAGCTGTTTTGCAATCCACCAGCCCGGCTTGCTGTCGTGCTTCGGCTCGAAAGCCGGCATGCGCAGCGCCAGGGACGGGTGTCGCTCGCCCGAGTTTCGCAGGTCGTCGTAACGTTCGAGGTACGTGCACTCCGGCAAAATGATGTCGGCATAGCCGGTCATTTCGGAAGGCATGGTCTCCACGACGACGATCAGGTCCAGTGATTTGGCGGCCGCTTTCAATTTGGCTTCGACGTTCGGAATCGTCTGCGGGAGGTTGGTGCCGTAAACCAGCCAGCCTTTGAAAAATGCGTCCTTGCCGATAGAGGCGTCGATAACGCCGTTTGTCACCCCCTGGCTGGCAAACGGCCACTTGCCCGGATAGGCATCGGCGGTCTTCCGCTTTGGCTTCGGGTATTCGGGCAGCGGGTAACCGGGCAGGTCGACCTTTTCCGGAATGTAGAAACCGCCCTTGCGGTTCCAGGAACCAAGCAGCGCATTCAGAATTGCGATTGCACGACTACGTTGCGCGTCGTCCCCATACCAGGTCGCATGGCGCCCGGGGTGGACGACCGTTGCCGGCGCGGCTTTTGCCATCTCCCGTGCAGTTTCGCGAATAACTTCGGGACGAATTCCCGTCTCCAGGTAGACCCACTCGGGTGTGTAACCCCTGGCGTGCTCGGCCAACTGTTCGAAACCGATCGCATGCCGGTCGACATAGTCCTTGTCGTACAGATCTTCCTCGATCAGGACATTCATCCAGGCGAGGAGCAATGCGATGTCAGTCCCCGGCTTGATCGGCAGCCAGTGCTTCGACTTCCCGGCCGGCACCGAGAATCTCGGGTCAACAGTGATCAGGGTTACATCGTTGTTGATCGCTTCGGCGAGCGTCTGTACCTGTGCATTGTGGAGGTTCTCGCCGATGTGTGAGCCAATCAGAACGATACAACGGGCATTGGCCATGTCCGTGCGCTCGGGCGAGCTGGCCGACTCACCGAAGGTCAGCCGGAAGCCAACGTCGCGCGGGCCGCGGCATTGTGCAAAGGACGGTTCGGCGCGACTGTCGGATCCGTACGCACGTAACAGGTGACGGAAATGGCTGGCTCCCGCACCATGGCTGAGCATCACCATGCTCTCCGGACCGTCGCAGCTGGCGATCGACTGCATCTTGCCGCCGATGAAATCGATAGCTTTTTCCCACGACACCTCCTGGAAGGTCTGCCGGCCGTCGACGGTCACTCGCATCAACGGTTTCTTCAAACGGTCAGGATCGAGATACGCGCCGGGCCCGCCGGTGCCACGCGTGCACAATCGCCCGCCACTGTGCAGGTCCTCGGAGTTACCCGTGATCTTCCAGATTTCGCCGTCTTCCTTGTAGACGTCGCCGGCGCATTTCCAGAAGCACATGTCGCAGATCGTGGGCGTACGGGCAATGGCACCCGTGCCGGGCAATGGGCGCGTCGTGCAGCCGCCCAGAAATAGTGCCGGCGAGACCGTCGCGCCCGCGCCGAGCAATGTTGAAACCTTGATGAACTCGCGTCTTTTCACTGGTTCTTGGTCGCCGTGATCAATGCAAGCCTGCTCCCCTCGGAACGATATAGTACGGCGGCTCGCTTGTATATCCGATAAACGCCTCGGTCGGGAAGAATGCGAAGACGATGCCTATGAGGATCGCGACAGCGATCAGGGAACCCTGGAGTTTGATGAACTGCGGCGAATGCGGCTCCGCATCTGTCGGCCCCCAAACGAAGTGCTGCACAGCCAGCATCAACAGGCTGCCCACAACGGACACGATGATGACGATGAGCACCATGGGCCCCAGCCCGATACCCAGCCACTGATCCAGCCGGAATGCACCCATGTAGTCGCTGTTGTAGAAGTCGCCCCAAACCGGAAAGAAATCGCCGAACACGAGGCTGCCCACCAGGAATCCGCCGATGAACACGGCGGCGTCGAGCTTGCCCGTCGCAATCGAGGCGATCGCCGTCCCTGGACAGTAACCGCCGATGACCATGCCGACGCCGAACAGCAGGCCGCCGGCCGCCATGGGCAGCAGGTACGTCGGCAACATGTACACAAGCGAAATATCGAGCCAGCCGATGAGGCTCAGGCCCCAGAGGCCGATCATGCCGGTTACGATCGCGGAGAACATGACGATGGGGACCCGGACGCTCTTGAAGTAGAACGCCCACGCGATACGACGACCGTCGGTGAATCCGGCGTGAAACAACGCGAACCCGAATATGAAGCCAATCGGGATGGCCAGCCACAGGTTGGTGACCTCCGAAATGACGCCGGTCTTAACGAGGGGGGCGACTATATCCATTGTTTTCTCACGAACCAGGCTGCCATCCAGCCGCCGATGAAAATACAGATCAGGAAAGCCCACGCGCCAACCGACAGTTCGGCGCCTCCAACCAGGCCCTGACCGCTCGTGCAGCCCCGGGCGAGCCGGGCCGCGAAACCGGCGATTACGCCTCCGCCGAATGCCAGCGACAGGCGGTAGCCGATCGAGCTGCGCGGTCCGCGCAGCACCTCGACCCGCAGGCGACCGGCAAGCCAGGCAGCGACGAAACTGCCGATCAACAATCCGATCAGCAGGAATACAACGTAGTCATTCAGTGGGTGTGCGCCATCGGCGAAATACTTGCCGAAGTACGGGCTTTGCTCAGTCGCCACCGGTGCGAGAAAGTGCTGAACCCACGCGACCAGTCGCGTCATCGCGCCACTCGCGCCGATACCGCGCCCGGCGATGACAAAGGCAAGCAACATGCTGATCCCGATGAGAATACCGGCGGGCACCGGCGGCCAACGAGGTCCGAACTTCATCTTTATCTCCCAGTATTGAGCTAACGAACCCGGATGCGCGTACTATACATTAGAAAATTCTAATTTAGATGTTTTGCGAATAGGTAGTTTCGCGTACCTTTTCCCGGCGACCAGCCGAGGCTAAATTGCCGGTGCCATGCCAGCCCAACTACATGCTAATCTGAAGACGATGTTCAAACATGATTTAGCCGCACGCTGCTTACTCGCATTATTTTCATCGTTGTTGTTTCTCTCAGCCGTTCAGGCTGCAGAGCAGATCTGGGGTGTGTCGTTCTTTGCGGAGCCGCTGACGCTCGAGGCCGTAGCAGGCAAGCAGCGACACCTGCTTGCTGTAATTCCCCAGCCCAAAATCAGCTCGTCGGTATACGCGCTCAAAGGCAAGATTCGTTATGACAGCGTGGAAGGCGACGCCTACCTGCAAATGAATAATGATTTCGGCGATAAGGGCGTCTTTTTTACCAAGGGCCTGGAGCCGTCGGGACCCATGGGCAAGATTTCAGGTAGCTCGAACTGGCGACCGTTTATTCTGCCGTTCTATACGAATCAGGGCGATCAGGCTGGCGCTGCGCCAGTGGGGCCCGGCAAGCTGACGCTCGAGCTGTATTTGCCAGCAGCGGGCACGGTGACGATTCGCGATGTCAGGCTTTATCAGTACGCGGGCAACGAGGATCCGCTCGCGTCGGTCGGTGAGGGATTCGACTTTCCGAACCCCCAGGTCCGTTCGGCGCTGAATATCCTGATCGGCCTGCTGTTTGTCGTCGCGCTGATTATCCTTATTAGTCGAAGCAGGCGCGGGAGCAGTTGACGAATTTCGGATATACAAGGGCGTCCGCCAACTGCTATACGTGATTCGCTAATGAAATTTCTAATTGCGTTTGTACTTGCACTGTTACTGTCTGCGACAGCGTATGCAGAAATCACCCTCCATGATGCCAATGACAACATAGTCAGAATGAAGGGCTGGTTCGACATCCGTGCGGTCCATACACAGGATCAGACCGAACTCGTCGATGGTGTCAGCCGGCTCAACCTCAACTTCGCGCGCGACATGGGGGATGGCTGGGAGGCCATCGCAACGTACGAAACGGGCATCAACATGGTCGGGCGAACGAGCATCGCTTTCGCTGGCGGCGATACTTTCCAGACCCGTCGGACCGATCTGCTGAACCTGCGCCTCGGCTACCTGGGTGTGAAGCATGCCCGGTGGGGACAGTTGACATTAGGCAAGCAATGGGGCGCGTACTACGACCTCGCGGGAATCACAGACTGGGGACGTACCTGGGGCGGCGCGGCCTCTGGCGTCTACAATTTCAATGGCGACGGAGGTCTGTCGGGTACAGGCCGGGCAGAGCAGGCGATCCAGTACCGCAACCAATGGGGTAATGTCTCTCTCGCGCTGCAGACCCAGCAGCAAACATCGAGCGACGAAATTGACGAGTTCGACCTGCCCACCACCCCGGCCGGGCGCATCACGGAAGTCAAATACGATTCGACGGAAGGAGCAACGCTGTCATACAAGTTTCTCGAAGATCACTTTGTCGCGGTCGCGTTTAACCGGGGCACGTTTGTCGGGACGCTCGAGATTGGCGGCAGTATCGAGAGAGACGATCGGATTGCCGCAATCGGCTATGCATACGGCGAATATGCAGACGGCATCTACTTTGCCGCAATGTACGCCGATGCTGATTTCCATGAGGTCGACAATCTCGGTCGATTGATGCCGGAGTCGACGGGCATCGAAGTGTTCGCGTCATACCGCGGGAACAGTCGCTTTATGCCTTACATACTCTACAACTCCCTGGAAGCCAAAGGCCGTTACGCAGACCTGTACGCCGGGGACGAATTCCACCGCCAGTTCTTTGCTCTGGGCGCCATTTATTGGTGGGGCGAACAGACGAGCTTGTACCTGGATATTCGAATTGATTCGTCGAGCATTAGCGGGCCCCAGAGTCAGTTCGAGGATGATGGCGTCGGTCTCGGCATGCGCTATTCTTTTTGATATCGAAAATGGCCCGTGAGGAACCATAGATGACCCTGGATGAATCCGGAACCCAAGCCGACCTGAACCAGCCGCATCCTGATGAGGAAAAGCAGTTCCTGATCGGGAGCCGCGACAACCCCAGCGAGCTGGCCACGGCCGGCCGCGTGTTTCTCGAGTTCGTACGCGGGTTCGAGAACCTGGGCGGCCTCGGCCAGTGCGTCACGGTATTCGGCTCCGCGCGGTTCAAGGAAGACCACCCCTACTACGAGCTGGCCCGCGCTCTCGGGCGGGCGCTGGCCGAACGCGGCATTGCCGTGATGACGGGCGGCGGGCCCGGGATCATGGAAGCCGCCAACCGCGGCGCGCGGGAAGGTGGGGGGGTGAGTATCGGTTGCAACATCGAGTTGCCCACAGAGCAGGAGCCGAACCCCTACCTTGATCGCTTCGTGGAGTTCGAGTACTTCTTCGTTCGCAAAGTGATGCTGGTGAAATACTCCCAGGCCTTCGTGGTCATGCCCGGCGGATTGGGAACGCTTGACGAGGTTTTCGAGACGGCAACCCTGATCCAGACCGGTAAAATCGAGCGCTTCCCCATCATCGCGATGGGATGCGATTTCTGGGAGCCGTTCCGGGAGTTTTCCACGGGCTCCATGATTCGAGAGGGAACCATCGCCGAATCGGACCGCGAACTCTTCACGTTGACCGACTCCGTCGAGGAGGCTGTGGCGGCGATCGAGAGCGGTATGTGACCGTCGAGCTAAGTCGCCGATGACATACCGCCTGCTTCGATGCCGTTGCAGGTTCCTGCCTTCGGAACAAACGTATTGAAACTGGCGTACCACGGATCGATAGTCGTTTCGATGGTTCCGGTTGTCAGCTGGATCGTATACGAGCAGGCGAACCAGGCTGCATCGACTTCCAAAACCGGAGAACCGGGGCCACCCGTTCGGGCTGCTCTCATTGGAGGTCAAAATGACTACGCACCAACCAGGAACAAAGGTTTGGCCCAGACGCGACCTGTTAACAGCATCGGCGGCTTTGCTTGCAGGCGGGGTTGCCGGAAGCGTTGCGACCGGCGTTAGTCAGGCGGCGAACCCCGAATCGTCTTTCGAGGCGATACCGCTTCCATGGCCATGGACGACGCTCGAGCCGCTGGACGCCGGGCGGCGCGCGTATCGTCTTTACAAGGACCGGACAAAGGGCCGCGGCGGCTGTGGCACGGCGTCTTTCCTGAGCTTACTCAGTTTGCTGAAGGAGGAGGTCGGACATCCGTGGACAACGCTGCCCGACATGATGATGGCGCATGCTGCGTCTGGCTTTGGCGGTCACGGCACCCTGTGCGGTGCACTGGCTGGCGCCTCCACGATTATCAACATGGTCACCTTCGGCGAGGAGCGCGACCATATCCTGCAAAATAGCCAGATCGTCGACCGGCTGTTCTGGTGGTACGCCGAACAGGAATTCCCGCCTAAACGATTCGACGACATTTCGCCGATTCCCGACCAGATACAGGTCAAAGCCATGTCACCGCTTTGCCATACGTCCGTATCGAAGTGGGTACATGAGGCAGGCGTGGAAATCAAAACTGAAGACAAGATCGAACGTTGCGCAAAGGTGGCAGGTGAAGTGGCCTATACGGTGACACTCGGACTGAACGAATTTTTCGCAGGTAACTGGGTTGCACCGTCCTGGAATCAGTCAGATGAAACTGAGCATTGCATCAGATGCCATGGGCCCGCCACCGAAACCCAAAGGGCGCGTAAGTGGGACCAGCAGGGGCACATGGAGTGCATGATGTGTCACGAGGACCACGACTAGGGCGCGAACGAAATACCGTTGCCGGCCGAAAGACGACATTCAGTCTGTTACTGAGTTTGTTCGTGTTTCGGCCGTCTTCGTATCGATCACCTCGAGTGCCTCAACGTCTGCCTGAAATCTGATCTCGCACAGCCGCTTGAACCTGTTCAGGATATTCGCTGTCACCCGATTATGGATGCGCTCCCAGGCTGTGTTGACGATGTGGGTTTCTGGCCAGTTCTTCTTGCCGTAGAAGTTGAAGCCGACCGCCATGAAGACCTGTGACCGTTCTATCTCTCCCATTTCATCGATCGACGAGCGCACATAATTACAAAACACTCCTACGGGATAGCCGCCACTGCATTCGTAGAGCAGGTACCTCGCATTGTCGAGTTCTGACGTGTCCGGCACACGCTGCGCCTTGATCGCCTTCATCGTAAATAGCGGGACGACGTTCAAACCGAACAGATCGTACTTGAGGCCGAGAAACCTCTTCTTTCGGCCAAGCAGGTAAACGTGCAGGTGTTCAAATCCTTCGTTGACCCGCTCCAACGTCGCGATGTGTCCGGGCCAGCAACGCAGCACTGCGTCCCAGTCCATGAGTTCCTCAAAAACATAGCTGGCCGGGGCAGCGATGCCGATTTTGTGGATATTCAGAATCGCGTACTCGGAGACGCTGAGCCCGAGGCGTTGCCTGATACGATGTTCGTAGTCCTCTCGCACTGCATCGGACGTGTGCTCCATTAGCGTCGGGATAGTTGGCCTGTGAAACACGAAGCGCCATATATCGGATAGGAGCGCGCGACTCCGTTCCGGAAGTCCGTGAAGTTCGCCCCTATCGCGTTGGCCCTTTGCGTGCTCAGTCACGAGGTGTAAATAGCAGTCGTTCGGGAAAGCTCGTCATACCGATTGTATTACGTTTTCCGGCCGATACAGGATGATCTCTCGCCGGCGCTCTTTCTACAACGAACATCTCGGGATACGTGTGGTATTTTGCTTATTACGTTTCCCGGCAAGCTGAATTGAAATGACAGACGACCTGAATCCACAGTGGGAACGGCACTTCCAAGCCATCGCCGATGAGCTTTTACCATTAGCTATTGCGTGTGGCGTGAAGTTGCGCGAACCCGGTGTCATCGAACGGGTACTGAAGAATGATGCATCGGTATGCGGTCGCAAGAATGAGCAAGGTTTCCACAAAATGCGGAGCCTGCTAGTGGCCTACTACAACTCCCTCGGCAAGGCTATCGACCGCATCGGGCCGGAGGAGACAAAGAAGATCATAGACATCATTACTGAGGAAAAGAAGAAGCTCAGGGATGCCGCTGGCAGGTAAGCCACTGCCGGCCGACTTCAGCTCCCTTGCGCGTCACGCGGGTTGCGGCGTGAATGGGCGCAGTTTGTGCTCACCCTGCAGCACGATGCTGCAGCTGGCTTCCGGCATCTCGTTCCAGACGCCAGCGAGATCCCCAAGCGGCTCCGAGACAACCAGCCGCGACTCGGCAGATAGCTTGTGCAACACGGGGTGATCCGGGTATTGGGCACGCAGGGTCTCGACGTCGGTGCTGAAAAAAAGCGAGCGGGAATTTCGTTCGCTGGAGTAACGGAACACCCACAGGCTCGCACCGTCGGTGGTCGCCACCGTCATCATGATGGGATGTTCGATTCCATGCGCATGCCCGGCTGCCTCGATCAATCCAACCGCACGTGCGACGGCTGCCGGCGGATCGTCTTGCAGGCCCAGGCTCAGTGCCAGGTAGAAAAACAGCTCCGTGTCCGTGGAACCCTCAATCAACGGGTACAGCGAGGGATCAACGGCGAACGCCAGGTCGCGCTTGACCGAACTGAACTCTCGTATCGCGCCATTGTGCATCCAGAGCCAGCGGCCGTACCGGAACGGATGGCAGTTCGTTTGCTGGACTGCACTGCCGGTCGACGCGCGAATATGGGCGAATACCAGCGGTGATGTCAGGTGCTGCGCAAGTTCCCTGAGGTTGTGATCATTCCAGGCCGGCTCGACGCTGTGGAAGACGCCCGGAGTCTCCTCCGCACCGTACCAGCCGAGCCCGAAACCATCCCCGTTAGTCGTCGTTGCGCCGAGCTTGGAATGCAGGCTTTGGTCAATCAGCGAATGATCAGGTTTGAGCAGGAGCTCCTCGAGCAGTACGGGGGATCCTGAGTAAGCAAGCCAACGACACATTTCCTATCCTCCGATCAGGTCAAAATCGCCACTCGAAGGTGATTGTACCCCCTTCATTTTCGGAGTCTCCCCTCGGCGTCAGGGACTCCTTCTTGACGGTATCGGTCGTTTTCCAGAATGACATGCGGAGCGCCCACTCCGGGCGCTCCAGGTTCAGAACCAGGAATCCCTGGGCAACGAAGTCTTCTGGTTCGATCGTGTTCAGTTCGGTCCATGGATTGTCATTCACGAACGTATTGCCTTCACGCAGCATGTCGACGGCAAGCCCGGTACCACGTGCGATGAACGACACGTAGAAGGCGGTCCCGCTGTCCCTGGGGAGCGAAGCCTGGTAGTGCAGGCCGTGCCCGATCGGATCAGGGACATAGGTGAAACCCTGCGGCAGGCGACCGAGCCGCATCTCTACGGCCAGCTCGCCGTAAGTAATGAAATTCGAAAGACTGCCGTTAAATGCCAGCGCAGCGTCGAAATTACGGCCTCTCCAGATCTTGCGTTTCCTGGTGTAGATAAGACTCAGGACCGGCTCGTTGTCGAGCTGGTTGGCCCAGCCCAGCGGATCCGTGCCCGGAGTAATCTTGTGCACCGCTTTCTGCACGCCCTCGGCCAACGACGCCGGGCCCACTACACCGACCAGCCAACCGAAGCCTGTCAAGCGCCGGTCGTCAAACGCGATGAAGGAGCTCGACCACGCCAGCATGCCCAGGTACGGGACGTCATCGAGAACCAGGTCCGGGCTCTCTTTATCTTCCGGCGTTTGCATGTTCTGTCCGAATGACCAGGCCTCCCGGTAATTCAGGCCGTCCGCGTTCGGCAGGAAGACCCGAGCAAGCGCCTTACCGAAAGCAGCTGTGCCACCTGTCTCCTCGAGACTCGGGGCGAGGGCGCTATGCTTCTGCAGCGCAAAGCCGTTCGTGAACTGGTTGTCGGAATCGAATACCGCGTCGTTCGCGAACTCGATCCGCCAGGTTGATGACTGCTCGAGACTCGGCGTTTCCTGCGCACAAACGCTGCCCACTCCGCACGTAAACAAGAGAAACGCCAACACTGAAATTGGAACTCCCCACTTCATCGTGCCCCCCCTTAACCAACGCGATCTGAGCAGAAAATTCCGACCAGAGTCCGATCTAAGCGTTTGGCCTACTATCCCCTATCCAGTTGATGCTCTCGGGAACCACCATCCACCATAGGTAGAAACCGTGGGTGAGCGGTGTGACTCTGAGGCTATGATGGTACTTGCGTCTACCTAAGGTCGATGTCCGATTTTCGACAAATTTCAATGTGACCATACTGTTAGACTTGGTCTTAAAATCAGGCGAGGTGGGGAAAGATGGCTAAACGACATGTCCTTTTCGTAACGATCGCAACTGCCGTATTCAGCCTGGCTGTTTCCCTGGGTGCTGCTGCCCAGGCCGTCAACACGCAGTGCCTAACCGAGGTTCTGGCTGATGCCGACGATTCAACAACTGTTGGCGAGCTGCGTACGCTGTGTCGGGAGCGGCCGTCAGCAGCAGAGGCCCAGCCAGCGACGAAAGCGGTTCCCGTCTATGAACAAAGCGTACTTGCAGAGCGATTGGCGGCCGAGGATATCGACGCAGACCGGCCATTCACGATCACTGCACATCAGCCGAGTTACATCATGTGGTCGGCGGTTGACGAGCCGAATGTCGCACCGTTCCTGCCACTGGAGCCGAATGCCCAACTGGACGACAGCGAGATGGTGTTCCAATTCAGCGTCAAGGTGCCGATCTGGCGCAACATGTTCGGCAGCGATATTGATGGCTTTTTCGGCTACACAACGAAGTCCTATTGGCAGTTGTTCAACGACGATTTTTCGGCACCGTTCCGGGAAACCAACTACCAACCCGAACTCTTCGTACGCAAAGTCACTAATCGAGATCTCCTGGGCGTCGGCTTCCTCGGCTGGGACCTGAGTCTCAATCACGAGTCCAATGGTCGTGCGGAGCCGCTGTCGCGGAGCTGGAATCGCGTGATGGGCAGGGCAGCACTACAGCTGACCGACAATCTGACCGTATTCGGCCGCGCCTGGTGGCGCATTCCCGAAGACGACGAGGACGATAACAATCCGGGCATGCATCGCTTCTATGGCTATGGCGACGTTCGCGCGGTCTGGACACCGAATCGCAACACATTTACCGCAATGTTACGACCCGGAACTCAGGAGACCAGTTATGAAGTCACCTGGAGCTACCCGATCAGCCGGGTCTTCCGCGTCTATGCACTCTATTACAACGGCTACGGGGAATCCCTGATCGACTACAACTACAAGAATGAGCGCATTGGAATTGGTATTGCGCTTAACGACTTCCTGACCCGGCAGTAGCTCACCAACGGTGTCGATGGGCAATAGTTGAAAAAAAGCACCTGGTTGAGGAGATTGCATGACGACAAACAACTCAACAGATTCTGGCACAAACGGTCAGGATAATTTGCCGCACATCGAGCAGTTTCGAGCCGTCGAGATACTGAACGACTTCTACGCGGCAAATGGCTGGATGTCTGACTACGTCCAGGTGAAGCCGGGTCAGTTGACCATCGAGATTAGCAGCCTCGCATTCGGTGACATCATGTTGGGCCGGGAAAAAGTCGATCAATTGGTTGTTGGCTCGGCGCAATCGGCAGACGCAATGTTCAGTATCCTGATGTCCCTCAACGGTGGTGAGCCGCGTGTAAGTGGCCACAAGATTAGCAAGGACAATTTGCTCATCATCGCGCCAGGCACCGATATGGATATCGCTATGGACGCGGGAACGGATGTCGCTACGATTGCGATTCCGATTGATACGCTCGGAAAGTATTTCACTGCGATCGGGAACGACGATTCTCTTCTCGAAACGCAGGACATTGCGTCGCTGCAAGTCCACAACGGGCACATTGAGCCGCTTCGACGTCTCACGCGTGACCTGCTCTCCGGACGGTCAGTTGGGAACGCGCTTGATTCGACATTTGCATCTCGGCTTGCCCAGGCGATGGTCCCGGAGCATGCCAGGACGGTGGTGGGCGATCGTTATCGCGGACTGAGCAGGCACCGAATCGTCGAACGTGCGCGAGAGTATATTCACGAGCACCTGGCGGAACCCATTCTCATACCGGAGCTGTGCTCTTGCTGCGGTGCCAGCCTGAGGACGCTCGAGCGTGCGTTCAAATCCGACTTCGGTACGACACCCAACAGATATATTCTTGCGGCGCGGTTGAATGCGGTGCGTCATGATCTGCTCAACGCAGATAATGTCAGTTTTCCGATAGCCAAAGTTGCCATGTGGAACGGCTTTACGCACATGGGTCGATTCGCAAAAGAATATAAGAAGCAGTTCGGCTTATTACCCAGTGCGGATCGTGAATTGGTCCAAAAGAAGAAGCATTAACGGGGTCCAGTGTTCTTTCGGCCACCAGGAATGTCCGCGAATCTATGATAATTCGACCCATTGCGTGTGCCTGGCTGGCCCTGGCATGTGTGCAATTCGATGCGCTTGCGGCCGAAGGCGGCTATAGCAATTACATTCCCGGGACGTATGGCGACTTCGGCATGGCCTTTGCGCCCGCCGAGACGTGGACACTGCGCAACGACGTCTACTTCTACGATGCCAGCACGGATCAGTCGATCCGTTCCGGGAATCTGCAGCTCGATATCGAGCTCGAGTTCCTGATGAACTTCACCACGCTGTTGTACAAACCGGACGTCGAATTGTTCGGGGGCCAGTATGCCGCGGGCATCTTCGTGCCGCTCGTCGACCTGGACCTGGGTGCGAATATTTCCATCTCCGATATGGTGATTCCGACCAGGGACAGCACGTCAGGCCTCGGCGATGTAATCCTCATCCCGATCGCACTGTACTGGAACACGGATAAGATCCACACGTCGTTTGTGCAATCGATCGTTACACCCACGGGCGACTACAGTGTCGACAATGCCATCAATAACAGCCTCAACTACTGGAGCTTCGACACGAACTTCGCGTTGACATATTTCAATCCCGAAAACGGCCGTGATGTTTCCTTCAACATAGGCCACATTTACAACGCGAAGAATGACGACACCGACTACCAGACCGGCCAGGAGATCCACCTGGACGTGGTCTTCAATCAATTTCTTTCAGAAACGTTTGCGATTGGTTTGCAGGGTTTCTACCTGAAACAGATCACGGGTGACAGCGGCAGCGGTGCCGTGCTCGGTGATTTCAAGGCCGAGGCTGCCGGCGTCGGCCCGGCGTTGATGTACGCGACGCAGTTCGGCGACCAGACGGTTACGTTCATTGCCAAGTGGTTGCACGAGTTCCACGCCGAGAAGCGGCTCGAAGGCGATCATTTTTTCCTGAGTTTCGCCCTGGACTGGTAAAAGGTGCCGGATTTGTTTTTGCCCAGATTCGCAAAGTATCTGGGCAAAAATAAATCCGGCACCTTTTACTATTCAGAAGTTAGCGAGGAAGAACGGGATCAACAACGCGTTAGCCAGGTCGATAAAGAACGCACAGACCAGCGGCACGATGATGAACGCCAGGTTCGAGGCGCCGTATCGTTTGGTCACCGCGGACATATTGGCCATCGCGGTTGGTGTCGAGCCCAGGGAAATTCCGCCGAAGCCGGAGCACACCACCGCGGCGTCGTAGTTGCGGCCCATGGCCGGGAAAACGATGAAGATATTGATGGCCACCGCTATCGCGAACTGGGCCGCGAGGACGGTAATGATGGGCCCGGCCAGGTCGATCAGCGACCAGAGCTGCATGCTCATGAGTGACATCGCCAGGAAGGTGCCCAGGGCAATGTCGGCGATCAGGGCCATCGACGGCGTGCGGGTCGGCCACTTGGTTCCGGTCATGCGCGGGAAGTTGCTCGGGATCAGGTTGGTGACGAGGATGCCGGCGAACAGGCAGGTTACAAACAACGGCAGCTGAAGTCCCAGCTCCGCCAGGCCTGTGTTCAGGAGTAATCCGAGGAGGACGCAGATATGGATGGCGAAGACGGCGTCGAGGAAGTCCAGGTAGCCGATACCCGTCTTGCGATCTTCCGTGGCCATGCCCACATCCGGTGTCTCGACTTTGTCCGGCGTCAGGCCGTGACGCGTGATCAGAAACTTGGCAATCGGACCACCCATCAGGCTCGCCAGGATCAGTCCGAAGGTTGCGCAGGCGATGCCGATCTCCATGGCATTTGCGACGCCGTAGTCCGCCGCAAACCTGGGTGCCCAGGCGATTGCGGTGCCGTGTCCTCCGATCAGTGACACCGTACCCCCCAGGAGGCCCGTGGGCGCAGTCAGGTCGAAAAGCGCCGCCACGGAAATGCCGGTGAGGTTCTGGACGACCATGTAGCCAATGGTGATGACCAACAGGACCACGAGAGGCTTGCCGCCCGACAGCAGGTCCTTGAGACTGGCATTGATGCCGATGGTGGTGAAGAAATAGACCAACAGGACATTCCGGGCCGCGAGTTCGAATTCGACCGCCACACCGATCGTCGCGTATACGATTGCGAACAATACCGAGAACAACAGTCCGCCCGTGACCGGCTCCGGGATGCTGAACTCGCGCAGGAAGGGAACCGCGTCATTCAGGCGCTTGCCCACGAACAGCACAATGATGCCCAGAGTCACCGTGAGGAAGGTCGGAATCCGCAAGACCCCATCCACCATTTCCATTGCAATACCTCCTATCCTCGACTCGGCCCCGGCAGGGGTCGCCTGCCCTGGGCGACATCATACCGGGTGTGTCGATCCGAAAATCACCATACATGGTACAGCGAACTGTAATAATTGCGGGATGAACGTACGTCTGCTCCGATTCGTTCTTATAGCAGTCGCGTTGGCCTCGACCAGCGCCGCCTATGGCGCCGAATACCAGCAAGTCGAGAACCTCGCGCCCGAGTCCGCCGATGCGGCGCCGGTCTCCCTGGAAACGCTCCACGAAGCACTCAAACGGGGCCCGATGCGACGCGTTCTTCGCGAGCGCTTTGCGGAGAGTCCGCCGTTCTGGCGTGACGCCTCGCTGGATTTTCGATTGCGCGTTTATGATTTTCGACGCGACAACGGTCTCGAGACCGTTGCCGATTCGCTCGCCGTCGGCACGGAGCTGACGTTCTCGTCGGGAGAATGGCGCGAACGCCTGTCAACGGTCGTCACCTGGCACACCAGCTTCGGAATCGACACGAACGTGAGTTCCGGCGGATCAGGCTTACTTGGCGTCAACGAGTCCGACCTGTCCGTGATCAGCCGCGCGTACGTGCGGTACAAATTCGGGGAGGTATTGGCAGCCCGGCTGTATCGGCAGGACTTCAACTTGCCGTACATCAATCGGCAGGACTCCCGCATGATTCCTAATACGCACGAAGCATACGTACTGGCGCATCAGGGTAAACGCATGGAGTGGCTTGCCGGGCACGTTACGAAAATCAAGAAACGCGATTCCGAGGATTTTGTGCCAATGGCAGAGGCAGCAGGCGTCGACGGCGATGACGCGGGCACGTCGGTCGTCGGCGCCAGGTACACAATCGCGGAGAAGTCGACGATCGGCGCATTTGTTCAACACACGAACGATCTGTTCACAACGGCCTACTCCGAGACAAGTTTGCGACGCACGCTTTCGGAACACTGGGGTCTGCAGCTCGCCGCGCAGCTCACCAACCAGTGGAGTGTCGGCGGCGAGAAACTCGGTGACTTCAGCACGTACACCTGGGGCCTGCGCGGAATGCTGAGCTATCGCGGTGCCGTACTGACAACCGCGTATACGAAGACGGGTGATACCGCGATTCGCAAGCCCTTCGGCGGCACGCCTGGTTTTACCTCGAGCATGATCTTCGATTTTGACCGCGCGAACGAGGAAGCCTGGCGTATCGGTTTGTCGCAGAACTTCGCCAAACGCGGTTTGCCGGGTGTCAGCCTCATCGTGAATTACACGGAAGGGCGCAACGCGACCAACGATATCGGCGAACTACTGCCTGACGCCGACGAGCTCGACATTACGGTGGACTTCCGACCAGAGAAAGGCTTCTTTAAGGGCTTATGGCTTCGCGTGCGTTATGCCGATGCCAATCGCGGGTCACCCGTGGCGGACCGGGAGGACTGGCGAATCATTCTCAATTACAGTGTCAGTGCGTTGTAATAACCACGCAAGGGGCACAGCCTCTAACTCGTTGGAGTTTGACCGGAAATGAAACGAACCTGTTGTATAGCGCTCACCTGTCTCTTCCTCTCCTTTCCTGCACTCGGACAAGAGCCCGAGACACAAACCGAATCGAGTGGCCAAGCTGGCTTTGGTGAGTTGCCCCAATTCGGCGGGCCGGAGAGCACCACCGCGCAATTGCAGCGCGGGGATGAACTCCGCGACTCCCTGTATGACTGGCCATTTTTCGACGGCTACTTCGACTGGAAACGCCAGGTCAACGAAGACTACGGCGTATCGTTCGGCCTGCACTTTTACGGGTTGTACCAAAAGGCCAGCGATAGCCTCGCCGGGCAGGACGACGATGCCTTCGGTAACATTTTCCGTTTCCTCGGCAACTGGACCTTGTGGAAAAAGGACAACGGCAACCTCGGTCGTATCGAGTGGCGCGTCGAAAGCCGTTCCGACATGTTCGGATTTGAGGCCCCGGGCTCACTCGGCGGCCGGACCGGAATCGCGGCTCTCGCACCCGGTTTCGCCTACTCCGATAACTTCGACATGGACCTTGCCGTCATCAACTGGACGCAGGGTTTTGCGAACGGCAAAGCCGGATACGCGGCCGGCCGCCTCGCGTTCGATGTTTACCTCGACGCTTTTCCATTCCAGACCTTCTCGAAGGGATTTCTCAACCGCTCGTTCATTCTTAATCCGACGTTGCCCACGACGGGCGTCGGCGCGTTGGGCGGTGTAGTGAAGGGCTTTGTCACGGACCACCTCTGGCTCGGTGCACAGATTCACGACGCCAACGCCGCCAGCGGCAAGTTCGACTTCGACACGGTGCAGGAAGGTGAGTGGTTAAAGGCCGTCGAGATCGGTTACACGCCATCGTTCGGGCAGCGCAAGACGCATCTCATCCAGTTCACCTACTGGGATAAAGACGAGCGCACGCTCGCAGGCGTATCTGATGGCAGCGGTTGGGCCGTCAGCACGGCGTGGCGACTGAATGACACCTACTTCCCGTTCCTGCGTTTCGGCCATTCCGATGGTGGTGGCGGTGTCGCTGCCGAGGATGCGGTGAGTGCCGGCGTGGAAATCAGTCGCCCGCAAGGCGAAGTCTGGACAATCGGCGCCGGTTGGGCCAAACCGTCCGATGATACCTTCGGCCCGGGTCTCGATAACGAAACCGTGCTCGAGATGTCGTACAAATTCCAGATCGCAAAGAATTTTTCGCTCACGCCCGATGCGCAGGTGGTCTTCAATCCCGCGAATAATCCCGGCAAGAGCTCGATCTGGGTGATCGGCGTGCGCGCTATACTCACGCTATAAAACAACAAAGGGGGGCGCGACCTGCGACCCGTGATCACCAAGCTGGTAGCGCCAGTTCTCTTCTTTATGTCCTGCGCTGCTTTGGCCGAAGAGGCAACAGAGCAACCCGAAGAAGATTCGGAGGGTAGCAATTGGCTCGTCGTGCCACTCATCATCACCGAGCCCGCGATCGGCGAAGGGCTTGGTGCGGGTCTCGTCTATTTTCACGATACACCGGACCTCAAACCCAAAGTCACGAGCGGACGCAGCCTGGCCAAAACCGGCCGTAAGCAAAAACCGCCGCCAACCGCGACAGGCGTGTTCGGGTTTTATACCAACAACGATACGTACGCGGTGGGCCTCGGCCACTCGCGGACGTTCAAGGACGATACCTGGCGCATGACGGCGGCTCTCGCCGATGCAAGAGTCAACGCCACCTATTACCTGGGCGACTTTCCGTTCGACTTCTCGGTTGAGGGAGCGCTCCTGTACGGAAATTTCAAGCGTCGCATAGCGAACAGCAGCTGGTTCTTCGGTTTCTCGGCGTCACTCGCCGACGCCGACGCCTTCTTTCGTGAGACCGGTTCCGGCATCCCGGATTTCAAGTTCACCGACGTCGGCATCGCGGCCATGGGCATCTATGACACGCGCGATGACAGCATGATGCCCTCGAGTGGCCTGCTGGCCGACTTCACTGTCTGGACTTACGATGAGGCGATCGGCGGCGACTTCGACTACTGGACCTCGCGACTGAAGGTGAACTCGTTCCACAAGTTTGCCGAGAAGTTCGTGCTGGGGCTGAGATTCGAAGTCGGTACCGCGGATGGCAACGTACCATTCTATGCGGAGCCGTTTGTGCCCCTGCGCGGCATTCCTGCATTGCGTTATACCGGTGAGATCGCCGGTGTGGTCGAAGCTGAATTTCGCTACCAGTTCGCGACGCGCTGGGCCGTACTCGCTTTCGCGGGTGGTGGGTTTGTCGACGATTTCGATCCTACAACCGGGACTGAAGACGACATCGTGGCCTGGGGCATCGGCGCCCGTTGGCTGGCACTAAAAAAACAAAACGTCTGGGTCGGCCTCGACCTCGCACGGGGGCCCGAAGACGACGCTTTTTATATCCAGCTCGTGCATCCGTGGTAGCGACTATTCCGTTGCGTAGGCGTGACCGAACGCGAGATATTGCGGACTACGGTGACCGTATCAGACCAACTTACCCGACCTTGCGCAGTTCCTCGCGCAAGATTCGACGCAGAGTCTTCGCATCCACCGGACCAGGTTTTGACTTCAACGTCCGCCGAAGTGCCTCATTGATCAGAGTCTGATACCCGCACCCCGCATCGTCTCCCTTTTGTCGATACGCCTCGAGGACGTCATCATCGAGGTAGATAGTAATGCGGGTCTTACCCTTGTTGCTTCTAATCGGCCCACGTTTTCCCTTACTGAAATCGTATTCCTTTTCCATAGTCGTTCTGCTCTGATTTGGTCGCACGACGCGCCGATATAATCCTGATCCTGTTTCTTCGATACGTGTAAACAACCACCAATATGCGGCCGCGCGCGTCCGTGCCAGTCAAAACAAATCGCCGTTCCGCGTGTGGCCCCGAATCGGGAATCGAGATCGCGAATTCGTCATCAATAACTGCTTCCGCGTCGGAGAAACTGATCCCATGTTTCGCCAGGTTGGACCTCGCTTTGGCGGGGTCCCACTCAGCTTCCACGGGAGTAAAGTATGTATAATATATGCATAAGTCAAGCAACTGTGTCGCGAGTCGATCCAAACGCTTATGCACAAACGTAAACGGCCAGGCAGAGCCTGGCCGTTCGCAAAAATGAGGAATAGTGTTAGTTACAGGGTGCTCTTGTAGATCATGTCGTCCTTTATCATGGGCCGCTCTGCCGGGGACGGCGCCGGCAGCGTATCGATCCGCGGCCCATAGTCCCCGACCGCAGTGTTCCCTCAAATTTTTCGTCAGTCTTTCCGGGGCCCAGTATTCATCCGACTCGCGTATGCATCAAGGCAATACGAAGACTGTCGGTCGAGTACGCGAAATGACTGATAAGTCGCTGCCGCTCCGTCCGGCGCGGGCGTAACCGGATTGCGCCGACATCAAGTGGACAGACGCGCCTCCCTCCGTTTAGGCTGCGAGACATCACCTCCACTGAAAATCTCCGTCGGTCGGATACCGGGATGAAGAAACTGCTGATAATCCTGCTGCTGGGGGCAAGCCCGGTAGCGGTTGGCCAGGTCGTCGACCCTGCCAATGTCGTCATTCGCAACGTCCACATCGTCGCGCCGGAAGCAGAGGACGTCACGGTCAACCTGCTGATACGTGACAACAAGCTCGAGATCATATCGAAAGACAAGATACCGACGCCCGCGGGTTTTGTAGCACTGGATGCCGAGGGCGGTTACGTCGTCGGCACGCTCAGACTCGAGGAGTCGCCGAGTTTCATTATCCTGGACGGCGACCCTCGCGAGGACTTCGACGTGCTCCTCGATACCGAAGCACACGCCGTTTTCGCGGTGCACGCCGGTAAGCTGCGCAAGAACAGCTTATTGTATGCGGAGGGCACTCTCGAGGAGGTCGAAGAAGAGCCGACTCCCCGTGGCTGGCTGGCCTACACACCGCCGCCGATGGCCATTCCAACAAATTTCGGTGACGAGTCGAAGTGGAACCAGTGGAAGACAACTAACACGACCGGAATTTTTCTTGCCGCCATAGTGCTCGATCGCCAGCACTGGCCATCGCAAGACTCAAATAGCGAACAGCAGGTCGGCGATTTGGAATTCTTCGAGGGTGGCGAGATCCGCGGCTTCCGTATTGGTACGGTCGGGTCCCTGAACTACACCGAGCGTCCCTGGGTGTATACGGTCTTCGGTGCAACGAACGCTTTCGACAAAGGGTTCGAAGTTGATCGCAAGGATGACTTCACGTGGTTCGACTATCGGCTCGATATCCCGGTTGCCGAGACGATGACACTGAGCGTCGGCAAGCAGAAGGAGCCCATCTCGATGGAGCGTGTCATGTCAATGGTGCAGCTGCCGATGCAGGAACGCACGTCGGTGTCGGACGCACTACTACCATCCCGCAATTTCGGCGCGGTGTTGAGTGGCAACGCTCTGGATGAGCGGATGTCATGGGCGGGCGGCCTCTTCCATAATTTTATCGACTCGGACGATAACCTCGGCGGCACGCCAACTCAATTGATCGGCCGCGTCACCTGGGTGCCGTGGGTGTCCAACGATGGCAGCAACCTGTTTCACCTTGGTGGCGGCCTGCGCTATTCAAATGGCAAGCAGGGTGCCCGGTATTTCACCGAGCCTGAATTCAACAAATCACCTGACTTCGTCGACACCGACTTTATCGATACGGACGACATCAACCAGTTCAATCTCGAGGCCAGCTGGCGCAAGGGGCCCTGGTGGGTTCATGCCGAGTATGTCGGGACTGACGTCGACTCGGCGGCGAGCGGCGATCCCGACTTTACGGGTTACCACATCACCGGCTCCTGGATTCTGACCGGCGAGATGCGTGATTACCGGTACCGCTCGGGCATTTTCGGGCCTGTGCCCGTGGCTCGCTCCGTCTACCAGGGCGGCATCGGCGCATGGGAACTCGGCGCGCGCTATTCGAGCGTAGACCTGACTGACGGCCTGGTGGATGGTGGCGAGATGGACATCCTCTCGGTCGGCATCAACTGGTATCTCTCGCCAATATTCAATGTAAACTTCAATTATCGATTCATAACAAACGACAAGGGTGGGCTCAGTGGTGACACGCAAGGGGTCATGGGCCGGGTCCTTCTCATGTTGGAGTAACGGAGCGTTCCAATGCGTAATCGTACCTTGAGAAAAATACTGACTATCGGGAGTGCCCTGGCGATTGCAGCAGGCGCGAGCGGTTGTGCGAGCGACCCGATTCGCTCGGACTACGATCCCACTGCCGACTTCAGCCAATACAGCACCTACAACTTCTTCGCGGACGCCGGCCCCGAGCAAACCAATTACCAGAGTTTCTTTTCGCAGTACATGGTGGCCGCGATTACTCGCGAAATGGAAATGCGTGGTTACAGCAAGTCCAACGACCCGGACCTGCTCGTTAACTTCAACGCCATTCTGCAAGAGAAGACCGATGTCAGGACGACACCGGCCCCCTCATACGGGGGCGGTTATTACGGCTACCGCGGCGGTTTCTATGACCCGTGGGGCGGCTACGGCTACGGCACCGAAACTCACGTATCGCAATACACCGAGGGTACGTTCAACATCGACCTGGTCGATGCCCGGCGGAAAAAACTCGTCTGGGAAGCGGTCGGCACGGGGAGGATCAGCCAGAAGATGCTGGAAGAACTTGAGGAACGCGTTAATGCGGGCGTGCCGAAATTCTTCGCCAAGTACCCGTTTACTGCGGGCAGCGGAGTGCCCATAACCACCGAGAAGTAGCTAGGCAATGGGGCCGCTCAACGGCTTCAGGATCATCGAAATCGCGGGCATCGGGCCCACCCAGTTCTGCGGCATGCTGCTCGCGGACATGGGTGCGCGGGTCATTCGCGTTGCTGGGCCGCATGACCACGATCCGAACATTGCGATGCCTTCAAAATACAACCTGATGAATCGCAGCAGGCCGACGATTACCGTCGACCTGAAGAGTGACGAAGGCGTCGAATTGGTTCTCCGATTGTGCGATGACGCCGACGCGCTCTTCGAAGGCTTCCGGCCCGGCGTCATGGAGCGGCTCGGGCTTGGCCCCGATAAGTGTATGGCGAGAAACGAGCGTCTGGTCTATGGCCGCATGACCGGCTGGGGCCAGGACGGACCGCTTGCCGAATCGGTCGGCCACGACGCGAACTACATCGCTTTGGCCGGCGCGCTCGGCAGCATCGGCGACAAAGACCGCCCGCCCCCTCTCCCGTTGAATTTGATTGGCGACTTCGGTGGCGGCGCTCTTTACCTCGCGCTAGGGATGCTCGCGGCAATGCTCGAGACCGGGCGATCAGGAAAAGGCCAGGTCGTCGACGCCGCGATGGTAGACGGCGTCGCGTCCCTCATGACGTTGTTCTACGGCCTGCTCGCCGGCAAGCAGTGGATCGACAAGCGCGAGAGTAATCTTCTTGATAGTGGTGCACCTTTCGCCCGCTGTTACGAAACCAGCGACGGCGAGTTCGTTGCGGTATGTGCCCTCGAGCAGCGCTTCTACCTGGAGCTGCTGAACGCACTCGGTATCGAGGAGATCGATCCGGCCGATCAGTACGATGTCGCGAAGTGGGACGAACACAAATCGATCTTTATGAAGGCTTTTGCTTCGAAGACTCGCGACGAATGGCGCGAGTTGCTCGAGGGCACCGATGCGTGCGTCACACCGGTTCTGAAGATGACTGAAGCACCGGAACACCCACACAATGTGGCCCGAAACAATTTCGTAACCATTGACGGCATCCAGCAACCTGCACCGGCGCCGCGATTCTCGCGAACCCAATCCGGGATTCAGCGCGCACCCGCCGAGAGTGATACTCGCGAGGTGCTGCAGGATTGGGGTATCAGTGATTCCGAGCTACGAAAACTGAAGATCTGATTCAGGCTTGGGGATGATGATCCTCGCGCCGCTCCGCCTCGATGAAGACACGCTCAATCCGGGTATCGACTCCCTTGATCCGCGCATTGAGTTCCGTGACCGCTCTCTCCAGCTGCTCTGACGTAATCGCATCGACGAAGTCGGCCGAGACCGTGACGACAATGAAATCCGGTCCCATGTGCAAGGTTGCCACTTCGTTAACGCCGACAATCCGGTCGTCGCCACCCAGCATCTCCTGAATTGCCGCCACGATCTGCGGCTCCGCACTCTCGCCAATGAGCAGGTTCTTGCTTTCCACGGCCAGGAGAATGGCCGTCAGTACCAGAACGACGCCGATACTGATCGATGCCAGCGCGTCAAAGACAGGATTGCCCGTTACCTGATACAGGACGAGTCCAAGGAGCGCTAAAAGCAAACCCAACAGCGCAGCAGTGTCCTCGAAGACGACGACGAACAAAGTCGGGTCCTTGCCGCCGGTGATTGCCTCCCGAATACCCACAGATCCGCGGCTGCGATTAAACTCCTTGACGGCTACCCACAACGCAATAGCTTCGAATACCAGTGCGAGGCCAAGCACAACGTAGTTGATCGATATGCTCTCAATTGCCGCAGGATGGCCCAGGTGCTGCCAGCCTTTGTACATCGAGATCATGCCACCGAGCGCAAAGATCAACATGGCGACAACAAAGCACCAGAAATAAATTTCCTTGCCGTGGCCAAACGGAAACTCTGCGCTCGCAGGCCGGTTGGAACGCTTGATGCCATATAAAAGCAGCACCTGGTTACCGGTATCGACCAGCGAGTGGATGCCCTCGCTCATCATTGCGGCACTGCCTGTATAGCTGGCAGCTGCAAACTTGGTAACGGCGATTAGTGAATTGCCGACCAATGCGGCGTAGATTGCTTTTTTCGAAGATCCGGCCATGCGGCATTGTATCCGGCTTTGCTTGCGGCGGTTATGCGAATAGAATTTCGCAGCTGATCCAATGCGCCTATTTGTACTGACATTACTGCTGGCGGTGACTTTTGCCGTTCATGCGGATGATTCCGAATCGCCGGCGGAACGGGCAGCTCTGTCTCCTGCTGAGTCCGGGAATCCGCTCCCTACGCGCGACGACCAGTGGCGATTCACGATCGCCTTTCCGATGATCTGGACGCCGGACATCAACGGCACGATTCGCAACGGTGAGCAAATCGAATTCACGATACCGTTCGATGACATCCTCGACAGCCTGAGTTTCGGGTTCATGTTCGAGCTTTACGCCAACCGTGGACCGTACGGGCTCGCGTTTCGCAGTAACTACATGCGCGTCGATGATGAGAACTCTCGATCCGGTATTCTCGATACCCGCATCGAGACCACGCTCGACATGGGCGTCAACGATCTGTTGGCCTCATTCCGTGTTCATGACAAGGTGCGTTTCGTGACTGGTATCCGGCACGTCTTTGCCAAGCTGGAACTCGATGTCTACAGCACCCTTGGCGGCAACGAGATCTTCGACGAGAGAATTACGGTCACGGACGACAACATGTACGACCTGTTGCTGGGCATTAACGTCAACCACTGGTTCAACGACAAGTGGGGCCTGATGCTGAACGTGGATGTCGGCGTCGCCGGCGACAACGATCGAAACTACGGTGGCGATTTTCGCGCGCTCTATCGCATTAACGACCTGCACAACTTCTGGTTCGGCTACCGCTACCTGAAGATCGGCAACGATTCGACCGAGGACGGCATCACCTACGAAGTCGACATGGACCAGCAGGGCCTGACGCTGGGTTGGGCGTTTACGTTTTGACAACTTTCGATCAAGCGAAGTCTGCTGCTTGTCTTAGTTTCAGGTGCTCATGAAACGGCTGAAAGTCACGGTCCGAATGCAGTAGTGGCAGCTTGTTCTCGATGCAGTAGGTCGCGATGATGACATCGATCACTTTCCGGTCCGTTTATCGTCGAGATCACCATCCCAGTCGAGTTTGCCGCGGAATTCGCGGATATTTTCCTGTTTTTTCAGTCTGAGAAGTGCCTTGAGGCCCATTTCCACGGCCTCTCTCTTCGTACGGATACCGGTGGTCTTCAGGACCTCGGCCATGAGTTCGTCGTCGATTACGATGTTCGTGCGCATGATGACTCACGATGTATATAAGTTTGGGGCATTTAGCATATTGGATCATGGGCGCTTGACTGACTCAACTCACGACATTGCGTCGTGAATGGACTTCTCGTTTAACTGCCAAGCAGCCGATCAATCAGAAAACCACCCTGCCCCGCAGGTTGAACATCCAGATCGAGCTCTCGAAGGGATTGATGGCGGGGTCCTGGATGTACTGGAGGTCGACGGTCAGGGCGAGCCGTTTGCCGGCCGCCGCGCGGTAGAAGACCTCGAGCGCGAACTGGTCGTCAAGGTCGGGGCCAAACGTATCTTCGTTCGGGCTGCCCCAGTTGACGGCTGCACCCAGCAGGCCGCTAAACGCCTCGGTGTTATAGCCGATACCGGCACTGATAGAGGACTCCAGCAGAGAACCGGCGTCTTCAGTAAAGCCGCCGCGCACGAACGGCATGAAATTGTCGTTCAGGTAGCGCGAGGCCGAGAACGCTACGCCCCAGCCCGACGGAATGTTGGCGGCCACCTGCCGGTCCTTGTGCCAGACCGTCACGTGGTAGTTATCGAGGATGATCCGCTCCTGCGAACTCGTGTAACCGAGCTCGACACTCGTGAAGTACTCGTTATCGCTGAAGAAGTTATCGAAACCCTTGAACGGCTCGGAGGGGTCACCGTTACTGTCCGTGATCCCGGCGATGAGATAGAACCTGTCGGTCAGCATCGTGCCATACGCGACGCCCACCGCTGCATCGTTCGGCAGACCAATCGTCGCGCTGCCCGTACTGAATGCGAAATTCATGAAGTGCAGCCACGGACTCGCCATTGCATAGGCGTCGAGGTAGTCGGTCGCATCGAGTACACCGGCGATCAGTACCGAACGACCGTTGTTCATCCGTTGGCGCCAGTAAAGATTTTGCGTACGAAAGTCCGAATCGTTGAACGGTGGCTCCTGCAGGCCGACGTAACCGATCTGCCCGAGCGAGAAATCGAATGGCGACACGCTCCCGTAGGCATGGCGGTGCTCGAACTTCCAGACGAGCGTGCCATTCTCGATATTAAAGAGATCGAAGGTACCGAAGATACGCGCGATCCCGCCGGTACCTTCCTTGTCATCGAAGGTCTCGTTCGCCGTCAGCATCACTGCCGTGTAATCCACGCTTAGAACGACACCGAAATCATCCTTGAGGTTCTGCTTCCAGTCGTCCCATATCTCGCCGAAATCGCTCGCTACCTGGTTCTCGACGGCGTTCGGGCCGCCGAAGCCCGGGCCGGACGATTCCTGGGCCGAAGCCGGTGAAACCAGCAACGCCGCGCCAGTGAGAAACAATACCACTCTGGTAAAAATTGCCATGTGCCGAGTCATTCCCTTGCGTCAGGCGCAGAATATAGGCTGGTACGCGCACAAAGTTGGCATTTTTGTCCTAGAATCTTTCTAAAGTCGGAAAAAATGCCAACAACTTTAACCGCTGCGTTGCTAATTTGTGCAGCCCGTATTTAGCCTTGCTGCGGTCAGGGATACAAGAATGAAGAGCCACCTGCCGCTCATCCGCTTGAGCGCCATCAATCCGTTCCTGCTGGAGCTGCGCCGTCGTGGCGCGAACGCTGAATCGTTGCTCCGGGAACTCGGCCTGCCGACGGACATACCTGCATCACATGATCTCTTTGTCGCATCGTCCGCCATCTACGAACTGGTGGAAAGGGCCGCGGAACTGGCAGGCGATCAATTCCTTGGATTTGCCGTTGGCAGTGCGCTCGACCTGAGGGCCTGGGACCCCATCGCCATTGCCACGGAACGAGCAAGCTCCGTTGGTGAGTTGCTGACCATGTTCTCGGTGAACGCGGCTGAGCACTCTACGGCGACAAGGTTTTATCTCAGCACCGACGGCGAACGATCGACCTTCGGTTTCGAGCGCGTCAAAAAGCCGCCGTTCCAGCCGGGGCAGAACGACGCGTTTTACATGGGTTTCATGTTCCAGCTGTTGAAGCAGGCCACCCGCGAACACTGGGATGCGGCACAAGTCCTGTTCAGCGTCGCCGACCCGGAGTGCATTCCGGGCAACAGCGAGGCCTACCGGGTTAGCAAAGGCAGCAGGTCCGGTGTGAAGATCACGTTTCCGTCGCAATGGCTGTTCGAACGATTCGAAAAATCGCAGTTCCACGCAAGCGTCGGCGAAGAAGTGTCGAGCGAGATTCCTCAGTCGCTGGTCGAATCGGTTCGAAGTGCATTGCGACCTCATCTGCACAATGGAGATCTGACCGCGGACAAGGCGGCGCGAATTTGTGGTTACGACAGGCGCCGTCTGTCGCGCAAACTTCGCGAGAGCGGCACGACGCTGTCGAAAGAGATCGCAAAACTGCGCGCAGAAAAAGCTTCACAGGATCTCGCAGGCACGGATCATCGTGTTGCGGACATTGCGCATACCGTCGGTTTCACGGATCCGACCGTGTTTTCCCGGGCCTTTAAGAACTGGACCGGACAATCACCACAGCAATACCGGCGCACTCACAGGTCGCCGAGTTAATTGGAGATAACAATGAAGAGAGTATTGAAACTGGTTTGGGCACTGTTTGCGTCAGCGGTTCTGTGCATGCCGCTGGTAGCATCCGCACAGGACGCGCCGAAGCAAGTCTTGTTCACAAATGTAAACGTGTTCGACGGCCACGCCGACGAACTCGCGATGAATATGAGTGTTCTCGTCGAGAACAACCTGATCAAGCAGGTATCCGAGGAACCCATATCAGCGCCGGGAGCGGCGGTCATTGATGGCGGCGGTCGCACGCTGCTGCCAGGGTTCATCGAGGCTCACGCACATCTCATGCTAATGGGACCGAGCTTGCCGGCCATGGAAGCCAACACGACCTGGGAGGATTTCGCTATTCACGGTACGCGGATGGCCGAGATGTACCTGATGCAGGGCTTCACGACCGTACGCGACGCGGGCGGCGGCAACGCCGGCCTGCGCCGCGCGATCGATGCTGGGCAGATCCTGGGGCCACGCTACTATCCGTCCGCCGCGTTCCTGGGCACGAGAGGCGGACACGCAGACTTTGCGAATTTCTCGGCGCCTGTTGGGGAATCGACCAATTTTGGCCGTCTCAATATGGCGCAGGAGGTCGACAGCGTCGCCGACGTGCAGAAATTCGGGCGCAACAACTTCCGCATGGGCGCCACGCAGTTAAAGTTTATGCAGTCCGGCGGCGTCGTGTCGGCCTTCGATCCCTGGCAGTTACTTGCCGGATCGCAGGAAGAGATCGAGGCGGCTGTGCAGGTCGCAAATGAATATGGCAGCTACGTGATGGCGCATTCCTACAGGAAAGAGGCCATCATGACCGCGCTGAATGCGGGCGTGAAATCCATCGAGCACGGCTTCTCGTTCGATTGCGAGATATCCAGGCTGATGAAGAAGAAGGGTGCCTACATCACCACCAACCTGACGGCATTCGATCCCGGTCTTCTCGACATTCCTGCTGTCGCTAATGTCCCGGCGAGCCTCGCCAAGGCGAAATCGGCGTCG
>Ga0070726_10000628_pt1 | contig 41661 bp, 31 predicted proteins | sample tdAd471_FD_67275 | JGI IMG/M metagenome (GOLD analysis project Ga0070726, IMG submission 67275) | Marine sediment microbial communities from the Atlantic coast under amendment with organic carbon and nitrate - tdAd47.1 | ecosystem: Environmental > Aquatic > Marine > Coastal > Sediment | place...
CAAACAAGCCACATGAATTATCCTTAACGGCGTTGCCCGCTGGGGTTGATGGAATGGCTGACCGTTCACCCGGGGTACGCTGCGCGACCCCGGGCTTTGATGTCGGACTGCTTCGCAGTCAAATCGCAGCGGGCTGTGTTGCCGGACTGCTTGGCAATCAGGTCGCAGCAGGTTGTGTTGTTGGACTGTTTGCCAGGCAAGTCGCAGTACGGCACCGGGTGGCGATGCTGCACCGGAAGTAAATCACCATGACGACTTCAATTGATACAAACAAACAGAGTACGCCGTTTCTGACTCGGATCGTCGAGGTCTTTCTGCGGGGCGATATCGCGATTCTCCTGACGGTCGTCTCGTTGATTCTTGGTGGCGTTGCGTTGTGGCTGACGCCTCGCGAAGAGGAGCCGCAGATTGTTGTGCCGATGGCTGATGTGCTCATTTCTGCTCCGGGATTTTCGGCGGAAGAGGTCGAGCAGCAGGTCACTTCGCGACTCGAAAAACTGCTCTACCAGATCGACGGGGTCGAGTATGTCTACTCGATGTCACGTCCGGGCCAGTCGGTCGTCACCGTGCGGTTCTACGTTGGCGAGGACCGCGAAGATTCGCTGATCAAGCTTTACAACAAGGTGCACTCCAACGCCGATCAGATTCCGCCGGGCGTGCAGAACTGGGTGGTTAAGCCGGTCGAAGTCGACGATGTTCCGATCGTGATCGCGACGCTCTGGACCGATCGCACGGTCCTGTATGGTGACCATGAACTGCGACGGCTGGCCGAGCAGATTCAGAACGAGCTGCAGGCGATTCCGGACACTAATCGAGTCTCGCTGGTCGGCGGTCGGCCCAGGCAGATTCGCGTCGAGCTTGATCCGGCAGCGCTGGCCGCTCGACAGGTTTCGCCACTGCAGGTTGAGTCAGCCTTGCAGGCCAGCAACGTCAATCAACGGGCAGGCGGGTTCGATCAGCAGGAGCAACGGTTTCTCGTCGACGCGGGGACGTTTATCCGCGACGCATCGGATCTCAACCGCCTGGTTGTGTCCGTCACTGACGGTCGACCGGTTTACCTGCAGGACGTTGCGAGCATCAGCGACGGACCCGCTGAAGCCGAAAGCTACTCGTGGATCGGCTTCGGTCCGGCAGCAGGAGATGACGCTCCGACCGCAGATACAGCAGTCGGCGACGTCTATCCCGCCGTGCAGATTGCCGTCGCCAAACGAAAAGGTACGAACGCGGTCTGGGTCGCCGACGACGTTAAGGAGCGACTCGAAGAACTGCAGCAGTCGCTGCTGCCGGACGGAGTGCATTACCAGATCACGCGGGATTACGGCGAGACGGCTAACGACAAGGTCAACGAACTCGTCGAGGGCCTGGCGGTTGCCGTGCTGACGGTCATCGCGTTTATTGGCGTCTTCCTCGGCTGGCGAGCGGCACTCGTCATCGCACTGGCGATCCCAGTCTGCTACAGCCTGACGCTCTTCATCAACCTGATCGCCGGCTACACGATCAACCGCGTGACGATGTTCGCGCTGATCCTCGCCCTTGGGCTGCTGGTCGACGATCCGATCACCGACGTGGAAAACATCGCCCGCTATTTCAGCCTGCGGATCCTGCCGCCGAGGCAATCCGTTCTGCGGGCGATTCAGGAAGTCCGTCCGGCGTTGATCCTGTCGACGCTGGCCATCATCGCCAGCTTCCTGCCGCTGGCGTTTATCACCGGCATGATGGGGCCGTACATGGCTCCGATGGCACTCAACGTGCCGCTGACAGTGTCGGTCTCGACACTCGTTGCCTTCGTACTGACGCCGTGGCTGGCGATGGTCGCGCTGCGAAAGCTCATCGAACAGCCGGACTCTGAGGACGAGTTCGACATCGCGAAACGACCGCTGTACCGATTCTTTCGCTGGCTGCTGACACCGATGCTCGACCGCCGCTGGTTGAGCTGGAGCGTGCTCGGCGGAACGGTGGCGCTGCTGGCCGGAGCGCTGCTGCTGCCGGCGCTGCGGCTGGTGCCGCTGAAAATGCTGCCGTACGACAACAAGAACGAGTTCCAGGTCATCGTCGACATGCCGGAAGGCTCGACGCTCGAACGAACCGACGCTGTCGCGCGGGAGCTTGGTCGGCATCTCGCAGGTGAAGCCGAGGTTCGCGATTACGAAGTGACCGTCGGCACCGCGTCGCCGATGGATTTCAACGGGATGGTCCGGCACTACTTCATGCGCCGCGGCTCGAACGTCGCCGACATCCGAGTGAACCTCGCGCCGAAGGACTTCCGGGTGCAGCAGTCACACGAAATGATCCTGCGGGTCCGCAACGGACTGGCGAAGGTCGCCGAGCCGCACGGAGCGAACATCAAGCTGGTTGAAGTTCCGCCCGGCCCACCGGTGCTGGCGACGATTACCGCCGAGATTTACGGTCCCGACGACGCGAGCTACAGCCGCCTGATTGCCTCGTCGCGGATCCTGGCCAACCGGATGCGGACTGAGCCGGGAATCGTCGACGTCGATATCAGCGGTGAAGACGACCAGACCGTCTGGCAGTTTGAGACGGACAAGCCGAAGGCGGCTCTGTCGGGAATCAGCACGGACACGATCGCGCGAACGATCAGCCTGGCTCTTGATGGTCTCCCGGCAACGGTTCTGCATCTGCCGCAGGAAGTCGAACCGTTGGCCGTGCAGCTTCGATTGCCGACGTGGCAGCGTTCCGCGATCGACGACCTTGAAGAGATCTACGTGCGCGGCCAAGGCGGCCAGGTCGTCCAGCTGGGAGCCCTCGGCGAGTTTCACCAGAAGACCGACGACAAGACGATCTACCACAAGAACCTGAAGCGTGTCGCATTCGTGTACGGTGAAGTTGCGGGCCGATCGCCAGCTGACGCGATCATCGACATGCAGCTCGACCGTGACTCGACACAGGCCGCGTCCCGACCGCTCGAATCCCGAACGTGGCTCAACTCCGGCGGTGGCGAACCGTGGTCACTGCCGGAAGGCATGCGTGTCGAATGGGCCGGCGAGGGCGAGTGGAAAATCACGCTCGACGTCTTCCGTGATCTCGGGCTCGCGTTCGCCGCCGCGCTGGTCGGCATCTTCGTGATCCTGATGTTCCAGACCGGTTCGCGCGTCCTGCCGGTGATCATCATGCTGGCGATCCCGCTGACGCTGATCGGCATCATGCCGGGCTTCTGGCTGCTGAACCTGATCGTCAACGAGCCGATCGACGGCTTTCAGAATCCGGTCTTCTTCACCGCAACAGCGATGATCGGCATGATCGCGCTGGCGGGAATCGTTGTCCGCAACTCGGTCGTGCTGATCGACTTCATCCACCTCGGCCAGGCCGAGGGGTTGAGTCTGCGAGAAGCGATCATCCGCAGCGTCGCCGTGCGCACGCGACCGATTCTGTTGACCGCCGGGACAACGCTGCTGGGCAACTGGGTCATCACGCTCGACCCGATCTTCTCCGGCCTCGCCTGGGCAATCATTTTTGGCATCCTGACGTCGACGCTCTTCACACTGATCGTCATCCCCGTCGTCTACTGGCTGCTCTACGGACGGGGTGATGAACGTTGAAAGCCACTGCCGCAGCACATCTCTGACTGGCTGAACGTCAGGAGTCCTCGCCGTCATTCTGCGACGCCGTGTCGGCGTTCTGCGACTCGCCGTTCGAGGGCTCATCGCCGTTCTGCGACGACTGGTCATCGATGGCCCGCGCCTGTTCGAGAGCGGCGGCGACGATTCCGGCTGGGACGGCGACGACGCCCAGGCCGACCATCAGGACGAAGAACGTGAAGAGTCGACCGCCCGGCGTCACCGGATAAACATCGCCATAACCGACCGTTGTCAGCGTCGCGACGGCCCACCACAGGCTGCTGAAGATCGACGAGAAGGCTTCCGGCTGCGCTTCACTTTCAAAGAAGTAGATCCCCGCTGCTGCGAAGTAGAGCATCACCAGGGTCAGGATCATGTAGAGAACCAGCTCCTCGCGTGCCGCGACAAACGCTCGTCGAAATCGAACCAGCGCGCTGCTGTAGCGAGCCAGTTTGAAAACGCGGAACAGTCGAAACAGTCGCAAGGCGCGCACGGTGCGCAGATCGACGTTCCGCCCGAGGCCCGCAAACAGCGTCACGTAGAACGGGAGAATCGCCAGGAAATCGATGATGCCATAAAAGCTGAAGACGAACTTCAGCTTGCGATCGGCCACTGTCAGGCGCAGCGCGTACTCGAAGGTAAAGACCGCGACGGTGACAATTTCGATGAGTGTCAGCAGTGTGGTGACGACGTTCGGTGTGCGGTCTTCCATCGCCTTCCGAACCGACGGCAACGTTTCAATCGAGTACGCGACCAGCGACGTCACGATGAGGGACTGGATCGTCAGCTCAAAGATTCGTCCGGCCCGTGTTTCGGGCTGTTCGACGAGGTGTTTCAGGTCGGAGAACTTCATGTGGCCGTTTCGTCAGCGGGCTCGTCGGTGTCTGCTGTTGCGTCGTTCTCGCGATCGTCGTCGTTCAGTTCCGGCGCGGCGACAAACCGGTAACCGGTGCCGCGGACAGAAACGATGTGCCGCGGCTCGGACGGGTTCGGTTCGATGAGCCGCCGCAGACGCATCACGAAGTTGTCGATCGACCGATTGCTCATCGCCCCGGAGTCCGACCAGACATCGTCCATGATCTGAGCGCGGGACAACACCCGGTCGGCGTGCTCGATGAAGTAACGCAGCAGCTGCATCTCCATTCGAGTCAGCTCGGTCGTCTCGTCACCGACGGTCACTTCGAATCGATCGAAGTCGACCTGGACGTTGTCGCCGAAAATGACCTTCGATGGTTGCTCGTCGGCATCTTCCTGGCCCTCAGAAGGACGCATGACCCGGCGGCGTTCGAGCAGGCTGCGCACGCGGCTGATCAGTTCCGGCAGAGCGAACGGTTTCGACATGTACTGATCCGCGCCACAGTCGAACGCCATCGTCCGGTCCTCGCTCAGCGTGCGGGCACTCAGCACGAGCACCGCGACAAACGGGTCGCGCTTCCTCAGCTCGCGGCAGGTTTCGTAACCGCTCATGCCAGGCAGCATCAGGTCGAGAATCAGCAGATCAAAGGGGGGATCGGCGGAATCGAACAGCGCGAGTGCCGACTGTCCGTCGCCAGCCATTTCGACTTCAAAGCCTTCCTGTTCGAAGTTGAACTTCAGCCCCTTGGCCAGAGCCTGCTCGTCTTCAACGATGAGAATTTTCACGCCACCGGCCTCCCCGGAAGCTCGACCTCAAACACGCTGCCCGGACCATCCGGTCGTTCATGAACGGAGATCGATCCCTTGAGAATGTGCGCCAGCGTTCGGGAAATGTACAGCCCCAGCCCGGTGCCTTTCTGGCGGCGTTCGAGTTCCTTTCCGCCGCGATAAAACATGCCGAAAATCTGTCGCCGCTGATCGGCGGGGATGCCTTCACCATTGTCGATAATCTGCACGCGCACGCGACCGCGGCCGGTCATCGACGCGACGACCTGCACCAGCGGCGGTTCGCCCGCGTACTTGACGGCGTTGTCGAGCAGGTTGCCGAAGATCATCTCCAGCACGACCGACCGCGCGTGAACGATGATCGGATGCAGCTCGAAGGTGAAGACGTCGTCCATGGACTGTTTGTGATGGGCACACGCTGCGATCGCGCAACGTTCGAGCAGGTCGCTGAGCACGATGTCTTCTGGATCGTACTGTTGGCCGATCGCGTCGAGCCGTCCGACTTCGAGCAGCTGATTGATCAGGTGTTCGAGCCGGTGCAGCTCGGCCTCCATCGTCCGGTAGAAGTCGGCCCGCTGCTCGGTAGCGAGATCGCGGATCTGCAGCGTCTCCAGATACAGACGCAACGCAGCGATCGGGGTCTTCAGCTCATGGGTGACGCTGTCGACGAAGTTTGCCTGCCGCTGGTTGAGCCGCACCTCTTTCACCATCACGAACAGGTAGACGATCAGGCCGACCAGAATCAGTGCGAAGACGACCGTGCCAATTGTGAGCACGCTCCAGGATCCGCTGCGGGCCAGCAGGATGATCCAGCAGACCATCAGCGTCACATTCAGCGTCATCAGAATCACGCTGAGCGTAATCGGCAGACGCAACGTGCGCGGTCGGCGAACGTAACCGTGTTTTGGATCGGACTGAGACATCAGCTAGCAGGCCGCCTGTGAACGCTGGCCTGTCGGCGGTGGAAGAAAGTGGAGACACACGGATCATATCGACTGAGCCGTTCGTGCAGGCAGCGATCACACGGTTTTCGTCAGCAAACCGCGGACGCGACCGGCCGGCAGTGCAATTCGTACGGTATCCCATACTGGAGCGATCGTGCATACGCACCGTCAGGGAGCCCTTGCGCGACATTTTCGGCGAGCCACCGGCTGCCGTCCTCAATTCAAAACTGTTCCTGGTAGACTTTCTGCCAGCCCGCGCTCAGACTCGTGCCGCTTTATCACCCCGCTGGAACCGCGTTTCCATGCCGATTCGCCTGATCCCAACATCCTCCGGTCAGCCCATCAAGCTGGACAAGCCTGTCCTGCTGATTGGTCGCAATCCGGATTGTGATGTCGTGCTGACGGAAAGCCGGAAGGTCTCGCGCAATCACTGCCTCATCGCCTGCGTCGATGACAAGCTTTTCATTCGCGACCTGGGCAGCACCAACGGCGTCTGGATCAACGGGCATCGTGTCGAACGCGAGGGACGCATCCGCTCGGGTGACGAGCTATCGATCGCCGATCTGAAGTACGCGGTGCGGCAGGTCGATCGAAATGGGATCGCGAAACCGGACAGACCAGGACGGCCGGCGTCACAGCAGCCGGTCAGCGACGAAAACGAAGCCAGTGGCCGACGGGTTCGGAAGGTTGGCATTGAGGCCCGGCCCGAGGGAGACCAGCCGGTCGCTATTCCGGACGAAGACGACAGCTTCGTCGTCGAGGCCTCGGCTCCGCGTCTGCCCCGAGTCCGCCCTGACGACGTTGAGGCCGAGCACGGCGAGGCTCCACGCAAACCGCCCCGCAGGAAGGCACCCGCCCCGCCTGCAGACTCCGGAGTTCTCGAACTGGCGGAACCGCTGAACCTCGACATGCCACTCGACCTGGGCGCCGCGCTCGACAACGAGTCGAACGAAGCCGACGTGCCCGATCAACGAGCCGTTGCCGACCAGCTTGCTTCCGACGACGGAGCCACTCCGCAGGGAGACCTCTCCGACGCGTGGCTGCCCGCCGGTGACGATGACGATCTGCCGATCATCCCGCTGGATGATTGATGCCTGAGGATCGTGCTCCGCAACGCGCAGCGCCGAGCAACCATCAGGTCTCCGATCGCGAGCGAATGCCTCGTCTGCTGATCGGCCTTGACGTACGCCGCAGGTGTATTACAGTCGTGCGACACTAATGCGAGCAGGCTATGCTGGATCCCTCTTTTCAATTCGCTGTGAATCCGTCGTCCGGCGTGCCGATTTACCGGCAGCTCATGGATCAGGTTCGCGCGATGATTGCCAGCGGCCAGCTCGTTGCCGGGGACCTGCTGCCCAGCGTGCGCCAGACGGCGGACGAGTTGAGCATCAACATGATGACGGTTTCCAAGGCGTGGAGTCGGCTGGAATCCGAGGGACTACTGGAGCGGGAACGCGGGACCGGCATGCGTGTCGCGCCGCCACTCGCCAGCGGCACGGTGCGGGAGCGCAAGCTCGATCTGACACCGCTGGCAGACCCACTGGTCACGCGTGGTCAGCAACTGGGGCTCACGGACGAGCAGATTCTGGACGTTGTTCGCTCCGTTCTGCGGGGGAAGAAACGATGAATACCGAAGAAGTCGTGCGTGTGTCCGGTCTGTGCAAAAGTTTCGAAGCCAGGCAGGTGCTCAATGAGATTGACCTGACGATTCCGGAAGGCTCGGTCGTTGGCCTGCTGGGCAAGAACGGGGCCGGCAAGTCGACACTGCTGAAGTGTGTGCTCGGACTTCTGAAGCCGACGTCGGGCTCGATCCGTGTCTTCAATGAAGAGCCGTGGCACCTGAGCAGCGAGAGCAAATCGCGGATCGGCTACGTCGGGCAGGACATCAACCTGTATCCGTGGATGAAGGTCGGCAACGTTGTCGACTATGTGGGTTCGTTTTATCCGAACTGGAACTCCGGTTTCGCGCGCAAGCTGCTGAGCCGTTGGGATCTGCCGGTCGACGAACGCGTTGGTCCGCTCTCGCAGGGCCAGCAGCAGAAACTGGCACTCGTTCTGGCGCTGGGTCACGAGCCGCAGTTGCTGATTCTCGACGAGCCCGTGGCTGCGCTTGATCCCTCCGCGCGGCGCGAGTTTCTGCGAACGCTGCTGGAGATCGCACACGATCCGCAGCGATCAATCGTCTTTTCAACGCATATCACCTCGGACGTTGAACGCGTGGCCGACCGGGTCGTCTTCGTTAAGGACGGGCGGATTGTCTACGACAGCCCGCTGGACGTAATGAAGGATGGCGTCAAGCGGCTGCGCATCTCGGCCAGCAGCAATCTGCCGGACACGTTTGCGATTCGCGATGCTCTGCGGTGTGAAGTCAGAGGCCGGCATGCGCTGGTCGCCGTGCCCGACGCTTCGGATTCGATGCTCAGGGAACTGGAGGCTCGCTGGGACGCCGAAGTGCTCGTCGAAGATTTGAGCCTCGAAGAGATCTTCCTGGAACTGCACTCAACCGAGCCTCTCATGGCAGCGGCGACCGGAGAAGCATCATGAGCCACGCTCCCCTTTATCGTCGCCGACCGCTGATGTTCTGCCAGCAGCTTCTGGCGGTCATCTCGACGTACACGTCGCGCCGGACATTGCTCCTGGTGTTCCCGGCGTTCCTGTTCATGCTGTTTCCAGCTTTCCAGCTCGGCGAACAACTGAAGGCACCGCAGGCTTCACCACGGACACAGAACGCTCAGCCGGACAGCCCGTCAACGATCGGCGTGCCCGACCAGTGGATGGTCGATGGCGAGGGGTTTCAGCCCTTCGAGCGTGCCACGGCCCGACTGCCCGAGGGGACTCGGCAGCTGGCATTGTCCGGGAACGCCGTGACCGACGATGCCGTGATTGAACTCCTCGCAACCGGCGGCGCTTCACTTTTCAGCGTCGACCTGACAGGAACGGCGACCGGCTCGCGCGCGTTGCAACGAATCGCGGAGCTGCCCTCGTTGATCAGCCTGCGACTGGAATGGGTCTCCGTCACAGCGGCGGATCTGCAGATGCTGGCGTCAAAGAAAGACCGGCTGAAAGCGCTCGCCTTACGAGGCGTTCCGCTGGACCTGGCCGGACTGTCCGCGATCACGAGCATGGCCGAACTCTCCTCGCTGGTCCTCGAGGATCTGCAGGTCGCAGCAGGATTTGATCTGTCGAGCATTCAGCGGCTGCGATCGCTGACCTCGCTGCGGATTAAAGATGTCGCAGTCTCCGACGAAGCGGCGCAGTGGCTGTCCGGGATGACGCACCTGAAGCATCTGTCGCTGAGAAACTCGAACCTCTCATCGACAGCCATCCGCCAGCTGCACACCGCACTGCCGCAGACCGAATTCCACCACTCACAGAACAGGCAGTCCGTGACCGCGGAAATGGAGAAGCGGCTGAAAGGCGGCGGGTCGGCACTGCTGATGCTTTTCTGCCCGGTGTTCATGTTCGTGCCCACGCTGGCCATGCACGTTCGGACGCAGGTCGTGGATCCGCGGTCGCGCATCATTCCGGGATTCCCCGCGCCGCACCTGACGGTTGCCGCTTTGATTCTGCTGGTCCTGTGCTGCGGCCTGGCGTCGGTCGTCACGCTGGGGAACGCGGGGTCGTTCTGCGGAATGCTGTCTCTGGTGATGGCGGCGACCGTCCTGCTGTTTGGGACGGGCTATTTTCAATCGGCCCTGCTGACGTTCAGCGTGATCGGTGGAATGATGTGGCTGTGCTTCGGCGCCCCGGAAGCTGCACTGCTATGGGTTGCCACGAACTTCGTTCGCGAGACCGCCTCGCCTCCAGCTGTCGTCCTTCTGCTCGGATCGCTGGTGGCGTTTGCCTTGCTGTTGCGACGCATGTCTCAGATCCACGAGGGCATGAGCGAGTACGGTGTGACGGCTGACATCGAGAGCTTCTGGAGCCAGCGTTCCACATCGGCGAAACGTCAGCAGCAGCGTATGCACGCGTGGTGGGTCAGCCGTTCGAGGATTGGCGTGTTTCTCTGCGATCACGTTTCAGGCTGGCTGATGCGTCACCTGCCGGAACGGCCAGTGCCGCGACGTCTGATTCAGTTTCAGGTTGCGCATGGAATGGCCGTCGTCACACTGCCGGCCATGCTGATCGGCATGTTTCTCATGATGAAGATCTTCTCGGGCATGGGCGGAGACGCAATGGGCGGACCAGCCTCAATGATCGGCCTGATCATGATGCTGCCGATCATGGCCGTGTCGATGATCCTTGGTTCGTGGATGCAGCACTGGAACTGGTTTGCGGCCGAACTGATGTTCCCGCTCGATCGCCGCACCTTTGTCAGATCACTCCTGACCGGCATTCTACTCGACGGCACTTTCGTCCTGGTCATGGCAGAGGTCCTCATTGCCCTTCAAGTCGCCCAGGGATTCCAGTCCAGTGAGATATCGAGCGCCGACTTCTGGCTGGTTGCGGCGGTGCTTTGTGCGGCAAACATCATGTCCGGCAGTGCCCTGCTCGCGCTGGTTCTTTCCTACCGCAGTTTCTGGTGGTTGGTGGGCGGGATCCTCGGTCAGACCGCACTGTTCGGCGCCATCACGGCCATCGTGATGGAATCCCTGGAGAATGGATCTGCCGCGGTCCCTGTCGTGCTCGCAGTCGGCTGCCTGGGATGCGGTCTGATGGCAACGTGGCTGACGCTGGCCTGGCGGCGGTGGATCAACCTGGAGTTCGGCTGATCGGGGATGCTTCGCAGCAGACGCAGCTCTGTTCCTGGGGGAAGACGCTGGCCTGCTGTCGCGATCGTCGCCAGGCGATGGATTTCCACGCTCTGGCGAGCGTAGCTACGGAGTGGGTTTCCACGCTCTGGCGAGCGTAGCTACGGGGATTCTCGCAGGCACGGGACGCTATTGCGTCTCAGCGTCTGTTGCACTCTGCAGAAATGGTCGCACCAGATTGGCCATGCGGTGCGGGTGCGTCAGGAAGGCGAGATGGCCGGTGTTGGGAATGTCCTCGTGCCGGCTGTTGGGCAGACGCTCGTTGAGCAGCCTGGCGGCGTCGCGATGCCGTGCCACTTCGCCTTCCGAGCTGATCAGCAGGGTGGGCGTCGCGATCTCGCTCAGTCGTGACGAGAAGTCCGTGCCGATCAGCATCCGTCCGCGACGCGCGACATCGGCGATGCGCGGTTCCGTCAGATCCTGCTCGGCAAACTGCCAGCGCGTCGGATCGACCGGCGGAAACCATCGCGCGTGATTGCCTCGAGCAATCGAAGCAAACATCGGCAGGCGGCGCATCTGACCCGGCAACCAGCTGAGCAGTCGGGCTCCGGTGCGTTCCGCGGAACTGAGTCTCATGCCGACCAGCGGCCCCTGCAGCACGACGTGCGAAATCCGCTGTGGCGCTTGGAGCAGCGTGTGCAGCGCGACCAGTGAACCGAACGATGCCGCGTAAAGATCGAACTGGTCATCGCCTGCCGCATCCGCGACGGCGAGCAGCGCGTCTGAAAGATCGCCCAGCGATCGTGCCCAGGACGGGTACTCAAGAACGACGCAGCGGAAGTCGTCGCGGAGCAGCCAGACCAGCAGCGAGAACAGGTCCGGCGTTGCGCTGATTCCGTTGAGGAAGTACAGCGGCGGCCCGTCACCGACCGCGTACGCTCGCACTGCCCGACCGCGAACGACAGCGTCAATGACGACGCGCCGCTCGCCAATCTCGCGTACCACATCGGCCCAGCCCAGCGGCGGCGGACAGCCCTCGCCAGGCTTCGCCGGCGCGAGCGACGGATCGTTCAGCTCCTCCTGCGTGGGCGGAGTGACTTCGACGGTCGGTTCGGATTCGGGGACGTCGGACATCGAACTACTCAACTGGTCTCGTCAGGCAAAGCGGCATCGAAAATGTCTGTAGCTGGATTCGCTCGTTTAACGCCCAGCCGAAGGCGCCGGCAACCACAGCGGGGCAAGTTGTCTGGTAGCCGGCGCCTTCGGCTGGGCGTTAAACGAAAGATTTCGGAGCCATCCCAGCTACGCAAAACCGTCAACCTCGGGGACGGCGATAGAACGGCAGGTCAACGGTTCGAGCAGCGACGCGTTTTCCACGAATATCGATTTCGAGGGGCAGGCCGGTGTCGGAGTAGCGGCGGTCGACGTAGGCCATTGCGATCGATTCTTCGAGCGACGGCGAAAACGTGCCTGAGGTCACTTCGCCAACGACATCATCACCGACGACAACGGCGGCCCCTTCGCGGGCAATGCGGCGGCCTTCAAGCTTCAACCCGACGCGAACGCGAGCGGTCGCCGTCTCGCGAATCTTCAGCAGAGCGTCGCGGCCGATGAAGTCTCCGGCGTCGAGCTTCACTCCGAAGCCGAGTCCCGCCGTGAGCGGATCGGTCTGTTCGTCGAGTTCGTGCCCGTAAAGCGGCATGGCGGCCTCAAGCCGCAACGTATCGCGACAGCCGAGCCCCGCCGGCTGCAACCCGAGTGGCTTGCCGGCCTCGCAAATCCTGTCGAGCAGCGCGAGAGCCTGGCCGGACTCGATGATCACTTCAAAGCCGTCCTCGCCGGTATAGCCGGTCCGGCTGAGCAGAACATCGAAGCCGCCGACCGTTGCCGGGGTGACCGAGTAATACTTCATCGCGGCCGCCGGTTCGCAGTCGAGTGCCCGCATCAGGTCAATGGCCTTTGGCCCCTGCAGCGCGATCATGGGGTGCGACTGCGTGCGATCGTCGATCGTGACGTCGAAGCCGCTGCGGTGAGCTTCCAGCCAGGCGAGAATCTTCTCCCGGTTCGACGCATTGACGACGAGCATGTAGCTGTCATCGAGCCGGTAAACGAGCACGTCGTCGAGAATTCCGCCGGCCTCGTTCGTCACCAGCGAGTACCGCACCTGACCAGGCTGCAGCTTCGTGACATCGTTGGTCAGAACGTGATCGAGAAACCGGCAGGCGTCGGGGCCGTCGAACCGCAGGCGGCCCATGTGGGCGACGTCAAAGAGGCCGAGTGCATTTCGGACGGCGTTGTGCTCGTCGACGATCGTCGAATACTGCACCGGCATGTGCCAGCCGCCAAACTCGACCATCCGCCCGCCTTGAGCGACGTGCCAGTCATGAAAGATTGTCTGCAGCAGCGTTTCGTCAGTCATGGGACCGTCCGGGGAGTTTGAGTTTGTGCCGATCAGTTTGCGGAATCGTCGATGCGGAAGTTGACCGGGACTTTCACCCAGCAGGGGGTTGGTTTGCCGGCCCGCTCGGCAGGCTGAAACTTCCAGGTGCGAACTGCCGCTGCCGCAGATTCGTCGAGCGACTGAAAACCGCTCGAAGTCAGCAGCCGAACCCGCGCGGCCTTACCCTGCTCGCTGACCAGAACCGCCAGCAGCACGCGCCCTTCATGACCGGCCTGCAGAGCGTCGGGCGGATATTCAGGCTGAGCATTGACCGGCAGGATGCGGGGGTACTCGTCAACGCCCGCCGTCCGGCTTGAACCACCAGTGCGGGAGGGAGTCGAGGACTTCGACTTTGATGGCTCCGCGGGGGCCGCTGTCGGCTGATCCGACGTCTGCCGTTTCGGGGTGGGCTTCGTCTTCTCGACAGCTGCTCTGTCCGGACGCTCAACTGGTCGAGGCGGCAGGGCTGGCTTCACGGTTGCCTGATCCGGGCGCTGAGATTCAGCCGACGGGCGCGATGGCGGGGACACTTCCGGACTCGGCGGCGCTTCTGGCTTTGCCTGTTTCCGTTTACGTTGCGGTTCGGCAACCGCTCGACTGGCAGGCGTCGCAGCCTGCTCCGCGAGCGCTGCAGCAACGAGTTCCGCGTTGTTGATCGGCAGAGGCGTCGGCCGATCGACGAGCGGTGACTGGCGAATGCGGCTGCGGACTTCAAGGACCGGCAGCGTCTGCACTGCAACATCGACAACGTCGACGGCAGCCTCCTGCTGAAGCGGCAACCGCGTCTGTTCCGGAGCGAACGCGGAATCCGGAAGCGTATCGACGGTCAGTGGTTCTGCGACTTCGAATTCCGCCGGGACTTCCTGACTGCTCGACGCGCTGGCGGCGACCGCGTTCAACAGCGCCCCGACTTCCACACCACCCGAGGTGACCGCAGACTGTGGCCGCAGATATCCGGGGGCAAATGCCAGTAGCGCAAGGCCGGCCGCATGGATTGTCGCACTGACAATGTACGAACCAGCCTGTCGCATTGAATGCTGCCTTCAAGGCTCGACCGAGCCTGCGTGTTTCGCGGTTGCTCCGCTGCCGAGGGTTACTCGCCCCGCAACCGCTTGCCGAGGGCTGCGATCATGGCTCCGCATTCCTTGCGGGCTTCGGCGAGTCCGGCGGGCGTCAGGTTGCCGCCGCTCTTCAGGTAATCCAGAACGACCTTCTCGGCAGCCATCAGTTCCTTGCAGGCGTCGGGAACTTCCGAGGCGATCTCGTGCGGGATCGTTGAGATTCCGTTGACGTCTCCGTGCAGCAGGTCGCCGGGGAAAACCGTCAATCCGCCGACCGTTACGGGCACGTTGACGGCCAGCGTGTGACAGTAACCGTGAGCACAGATCGTCCCGTTGGTGAACGCGGGAAAACCGAGAGCCTGAACTTCCTTCAGGTCGCGGCCAGCTCCCGAAGTGACGATGCCCTTCGCACCGAATGACTGATACGTCGTGCACATCACCTCGCCGAACGTCGCCGATGCAACCGGGTTGTCGATGTCCTGATAAACGACGATCGGCGGTCCGGGCAGTTCAGAAAACGCGGCCACCTGCTGATCCATGCCGGCATAGACGTCTCCGCTGCGTGGCGGTGCCTGGCTGCGGAAGGTCGACGTCAGAGCGTAGCCGACCATTGACGGCATCTCGGGAAAGCAGCACTTGATTGTGTCGTCCATGTAGCCGGTGTTTCGTGGGCGAATGTTCCACAACTCGATGACGTTGCAGACGGTCGGCGTATCGCAGGCGACCAGTCGTTCGTACGTTTCCGGAGAGACACCCTGGATGGCGGACATGGCGGGACTTTCTGTCGAGTGCTGGGTTGAGCGGAGAGAAAACACGGTCGAGAGGGCGATGATAGCGACGCCCAGTCCGGTAGCGAAACTCGCGCAGAGTTTCGGCGAGAAACCGGGGGCGATTGCCTGGTTCCAGCGATGAACGTCGGCTGCCGAAACTCTTCGCGAGTTTCGCTACAGACAGAGCGAGGTTCGCTGCAGACCAATTCAGCCGGTCACCAGCGGCAGCGTGAAGCTCTGCTGCCGCAGCTTCGACCACGGAGCCCGTTTGTTCGGAGGCAGCATCGCTTCGGCGTACTCTTCAATCTGTTCGGGTGTCTCAAACAGCTTGTCGTAGCCGGAATCGATGTCGTACTCGCATTCGTCCGTCGTGTAGTCACGGCAGATCTGCGGACGAGTCTCGTAAATGCCGCACCGGTTGTCCGGCAGCAGATGGTTACAGTCGGCGTAGACCATGATGTACCAGGTGCCGTCGTCGACGAAGATCGCCGCCTTGCCATGCACCAGGTACCAGCGGATGAAGTCGAAGTCGCGCCACTTCTTCGGCTTCGTGATCGGAAACGCGTAGTAACGGCAGCACTTCGCCGTGCAGTAGTCGCACAGGTTCTCACCCGGCTTGAGATCTTCGCGCTTGATGGCCTGCTTGACGCTGGTTTCCGGCATGACTGATTTCCGAGATCAAAAGTCGTTGATCGCTCCGCGATCGAAACGCCGCTGCTGAATCGAGATCAAAGCGAGCCAGCCAGCAGCATGCATCCGCAGACGATCGGATCAATACGAAGGTTGGCGACGGCTGACAAGCGACTGCCCATCAGAGCGGGGTCTCAGTCGCGTTCGAGCAGCGTGACGGATTCGATGTGAGCCGTGTGGGGGAACATATCGATTGGCTGGATCTCGCGAACGCGGTACCCGGACTGTGTCAGCACGGCGAGGTCCCCGGCCAGAGCGTGCGGGTTGCAGGACACGTTGATGATTCGCCGCGGTCGCAAGCCGCGGCCGAGAATCCGGATCGCCCACTCCGGACAACCGTCACGAGGCGGGTCGAGAATGACTGTGTCAAATCGCGTGTCGCGTGACAGCTTCTTGAGGTACTGCTGCGACCGGCTCTCCACAAAGCGGCAGTTGCCGATCCGGTTCTTTTTCACTGACGCAATCCCATCCGCGACCGAGCGAGGGTTCTCTTCGACGGCGGTCACCTGGAAACCGGCCTTTGCCAGCGGCAGCGAAAAGAGCCCGACACCGGAATACAAATCGAGAATGGAATCCCGCCCGCTGGCTGCCCGACCGCGACGCGGCGATTTCCCAGCCAGGTTTTTCGGCGCGGCACCTGGAGCGTCACCGGCGAATCGCAGGACGACGTCGAGCATCTGCTGAGCGGCGTGCGCGTTCGTCTGGAAGAACACGTCCGGCGACACATGAAACTCGACGCCGCCAACCTCCTCAATCAGCCGCGCGTCACCGCCCAGACATTTTGTCGTCGCGCCGACGTAAGTGCTCGTCGCATCAGGCTGCACATTGAGATGCACTCCGGCAACGCCCGGCAACTTGAGGACGGACTCGACAAAGCTGTCGTCGAGTCCCTTGACCGGGTTGCCTGTCGCGACCAGCACGAGATGCGACTGGCCTGATTTGCCCGCCGTGCGAACGAGGATGCTTTTCAGTCCGGCTCCCTTGCGATGCGGAGCGGCGATCGGAACGTCACGCTCGCGCAGCCAGAGAAACGCCTTGCGGGCCAGCTCCTCGCCCGCCGGGTGATGCACCGGGCACTCGCTGACGGCCAGCAGCTTGTCCGAGTTTGAGAGATGATGCCCCAGCCCGAATCGACGCGACTTGCCACGACCATATTCAACGACGCTGTAATGAATCTTGTGCCGCGTGCCCCACGGATCCGTGACGCCCAGCATCGGTCGGATCGGCAGACGAACGCGCGGCAGCTTATGCGCGAGCACGGAGCGCAGCAGCTCTTCCTTCCAGGCAAGCTGAGCCGGGTAGTCGATGTGCTGCCAGACGCAGCCGCCGCACTCGCCAAACTGCCGGCATTTCGCGTCAACCCGGTCGTCGGACGGAGCCGGCACGTCGACCGTTCGCGCCCGACCATAATTCGATCCGAGCGATTGGACTTCCGCGTCAACGGTTTCGCCGGGAATCGCACCGGCGACGAACACAACGTAGCCATCGACGCGCGCGATTCCCTGTCCTTCACTGGTCATCGACTCAATGCCAAGCGGCACTCGTGCGCCGACATCAAGATCCGACCGCATGAGTCCCGCCGGGGATTCCGCAGACGGTGATTGCGTCTGGGACGCCGGGCTTGAGCCTGAGCGAGCCTCAGGTCGCGAGCCTCTGTTCGACGCTCCCGGCGTTCGGCGTTGCCGGTCTTTCTGTGGCGACTTGCCGGGTCTGCGTGCTCTCTTGTTTGCCATGTCCGTCGTGCTTCCGAGTCGGCGGAACTGGCCGCCAGTCTGATCTGTTGAAACGAGTCGATCGGTCAAAGTTGCCAGTCGTGATCGAGGTGGCTGGAGTCGAGGCGCGAGGCGCGAGTTCCCGGTCGCTCTGCTGGCCTGAAGGGCTCGCGACACGCGCCCTCCGTCACCATGTCATCCAGTCACTCTGTCATGCCGGTTCCGATTCTCCGGCAGCGCCCGCCGGACGGATTGACTCCGGCCCGAACGCATGCGGCAGAAGTTCGCTGAGTGACGTCTCAAGTCGACCCGGCCCGTCGCAGACGCAGACAACCGGCAGCGTCGGAGCAAACTCCGCGAGAACCTGCCGGCACGCTCCGCAGGGCGATGTCGGCTGCGAAGTCGGCGTATAAACAACCAGTCGCTCGAAGCGTCGCTCTCCCACTGCGATGGCCTGAAACACCGCGCTGCGTTCCGCACAAATCGTCAGCCCGCTCGAAGCGTTTTCGACATTGCAGCCGGTGACGACCTTTCCTGTTGAAGTCAGCAAGGCGGCCCCCACCGAGAATCGGCTGTACGGGCACCACGCATTCCCGGCAACCCGTCGCGCGTCGGCGATCAATTCATCGAGCGATTTTCGGGGATCGGCCGAGGCGGGCATGGCTTGCTTCCTGAAGAAGTCGAGTTCAACGGCAAACGGCGGCCGAGGTTTGTAACCGAAACCACGCCCCAACGCCTGGGCATCGCGACAAGCACACGAGACCGCAGATCGTGAACCTCAGCACGGCAGCGGGACGAGGTGTCGGCAGCAGGACCGGAGATATGCACTCTCCGCTGCATCCTGCTCTCGATGATGCCACCAAAGAAAAAGGCCGCAGAACCCACATCGGGAACTGCGGCCGGTCGCTGAAAAGCGGTGCCTGCGAATGTTTCATCTTGTTGCGAAAAACTCGCGGGCTGGGATCAACTACACGGTTGAAACTTTAGCTCTACTGCAGGATTGTGCAACTCTTTCGAGCACACTTGTTTCAGCAGGAAGAGAAATCGTGAGAACCATCCTCGGTCTCGATATTGGCACGAATTCCGTCGGCTCGGCCTGGATTGACACGGAGGCCGGAACCGTTGAGCTGGGCGTCGGCATCTTTCCGGCAGGAGTCGACGAGAAGCCGGACGGGAGTCGTGGAGCGCCGATCAATCAGAAGCGGCGGCAGGTGCGGGCTCAGCGGCGGAGCATTCGGCGGCGGGCGTTGCGGAAACAGCAACTGCGTCGACTTCTAAACGAAAGCGGACTTTTGCCTTCGGCCCCGGACGAGCTGCAGTTGCTGTTTTCGAAAGAACGCTTTGATCCCTGGACGTTGCGTCGTGACGGGTTGTCGCGGGAGCTGACGCCGTTCGAGTTCGGTCGCGTGCTGCTGCACATGGCCCAGCGCCGCGGAGCACTCGGTGTCGATGCGGAGGCCGACGAGGACGCGGGCAAGGTTAAGGAAGCCATCGACCGCCTGCGGCAGGAACTTGATGGCCGCACGGTCGGGCAGTTCATGGCCGACATGCGCGATGAACGCCGCGACACAATTCAGGGCACGCAGGCCGAGACAGTCAACCAGCCGATCCGCAACCGGCTCGGTGAATTCCGCTGGCACGCGGATCGGCAACTGGTCCGCGAAGAGTTCGACCGGCTCTGGCAGCAGCAGTCGCAGTACGACGGACCGCTGGCCGCACTGCTGACCGACGACCTGCGACAGGCGATGGACGACGATGCGGCCACGGAGACCTGGCGCCATCGCGGAGCACTGTTCGGGCAGCGGCAGACCTACTGGGACACCGGTACGCTGGGCCGCTGCGATCTCGAACCGTCCGACCATCAATGCCCGAAGTGCGATATGGACGCGCAGGAGTTCCTGGTTCGCGAGTACGTCAACAACCTGCGCATCGACCGCGACGACGGCAAGGGAATGCAGCTTCTTACGGACGCCGAACGCGAAAACGTCGTCGACATGTTGCGGCGTGAAGAGAAACCAACGATTTCCAAGGTGAAAAAAGAACTGAAGGCTGACGCTGCCGCACGACGACGTCAGGGTCTCCCCAATACCTGCAAATTGAACGTCGAGGTCGATGCAGAGCGAAAGCTGAACGCCGACGACTTCTATCGCACGTTCGTGCATGGCGTCTTCGGCGAGGACTTCTGGAACGAAGCAACCTCGCAGTTCCGCGACGACGTCAACCGAACAATCCTGCGTTTTGATCCTCAGGTTCCCGAGCACGAAGGAAAACTGCGATCCGTGGCCGAGCGGTTCTGGAAGCTCGACGAGGCAACGATCGACGCATTCGTTGAGGGCTGGAAGGACCGACCGAAAAAGGACACGCGCGTCAAACTCTCCCGGCGAGCGATCCGCAATCTGCTGCCGTATCTCCGGAAGGGATTGAGCATCTCGGAAGCGCGCAAAGAGTTTGCCGAGAATCCAGAAAGCGGCGCCACTCGCGACCAGCGGGCTCGTTATGCCATGGCCGGCACCCGGCTCACCAAAGCGGACCGGCATTACATGGCCAAGCATCCGCACGAACTGCCGCCGGCACCGAACCTCAGCAACCCGGTCGTCCGTAAGGCGATCCACGAAGTCCGTCGGCACGTCAACGCCTGGATCAAACGCAAAGGCGAGCCGCCTGAGTGCATTGTCGTCGAACTCGCCCGCGAAGCCTCGCAGCCGACGAAAGTGAGGAACGAACAGCTCGCGAGAAACCGCCGCCGCGATGTGATCCGGAAGAAGATTGTCGAGAAGTTCTCGCTGGAGAACCTGCGGAAGAACCAGCAGTCGCGAGCCATTGAACGCGTGCTGCTCTGCCGCCAGCAGCGCGGCGTGAGTGCGTATTCGGGCAAGCCGATCACCGAGCGGATGGCCGCTGACGGGACGGATCTCGAGATCGACCACATCGTGCCCCGCAGCCGGTCACAGGACAACAGCATGGCCAACAGGGTGCTGGTCTTCCGGAGCGAGAACCGCGACAAGGGCAACAAAACGGTCAAGGAGTGGAAGGCGAACGATCCCGTCGGTTTCGGCACGATCGAGCAGGCACTGCGGCACCTGACGGACGGCACGCCCGACCCCTACTTCACGCCGCGTGAGTGCTCGCGAAAGTGGGAAAACCTGCACCGCGACGCGCCATCGACAGACGAGTTTCACAGTTCGCAACTGACCGACACGGCCTACGCTGCTCGTCAGGTCGTCGGGTATCTGAAGAACGCGCTGTACGCCGACGCTCCCGAAGGCCGCCGTTATGTCTTCACGACGAAGGGCAAGTACACCGCCATTCTCCGCCGTGACTGGGGACTGATGGAAAGCCTGCTTGAGCAGGACAATCAGCTTCCTGGTCGGAGCCTCGTTCCGGTCGATGACCGGGAAACGGCCCACGGAGAATCCGGCGTCGCCCGGCGCGGGCTCAAGGACCGGCGAGACCATATTCACCACGCCATTGATGCCGTGGTCGTTGCTTTCTGTCGAGAAGAAGGGCAGGTACTCAGCAATCTGGCCCACGCTGCCAAACGTCAGGAAGAGGCTCACGCGGAAGGCGGCTACTGGCCATCGCGGGAAGCCGTCCCGCCACCCCAACCGTGGAAGACGATCGACGAATTCCGGCAGTGTGTCATTGATGCCGCGAAAGATCTGGTCATCAGCCACCGCGCCGTCAAACGCCGGCTGGTGGAGGCGTTTCATGAGGAGACTCTGCTGGGACCAGTCGTCAATGACCTTGCAAAGAACGAACGTCACCGGACCGAGGATCCGAACACCTTGTTCACAAAACGGATTTCGGCGGAAAGACTGACGTCGAATCACCTCCGAGTGCCCGACGGGTGGGCAGAAGAACGTGCAAAGCTCGATACTCAAGGACTGACAAAGGCTGCCAAGAAGGCAATTCGTCGACGCTTGAATGCAATGGCAGACCCTCGTCCAACGAAGAGCGGAATCGTCCGAGACCGGGAACTTCGAGATCAGATTCGGCGGTGCTTGACCCAGAATGCGGTTGATCCGGATTCCTTTGACGCAAACGAGTTGAAGTCTCTCGTGGACAACGGGGCGATCTGTATGGACAGTGGCGTTCCAATAAAACGCGTCATCTTGTTGGTTACAGCGACCGATCCAGTCCGAATCGATCGACGACACTGGGATGAATCAATTGGGAAGTCAGTGCCGTCCGAGGACCGGTCAATTCGAGAACGCGAGCAGCGAATCTACGTTGGAGGAAGCAACTTTCACATAGAGATCCGTGAAGACGCGAAGACCGGAAAATGGTCGGGCATTGTTGTAACCACATTTGAATCAGCGAAACGTGTGAGACAACAGAAGCTAGATGCTGTCGATCGATCGCAGATTGATGGCAAAGATTTCGTCATGTCACTTTCCGAGGGTGAAACGCTCTTCTGCAGACGAGCTGATCGACCTGATGAACCGGCATCGTACTTCATTGTCGCGAAGCTCGACCGGAAAGCGGGAGGTCGTCAGGACGTGATTCATTTCGCACCGCACTGGGATGCTCGCCGTCCCCTTCAACTCAAGAAGAGCTCGACCGATGAAGACCGTGCAGCGGCTCAGGACCGTTGGAGTGCTACGTCGTCTACATTAAGGGGCCTCGGTCAGGAACCGGACGAGCCTCCGTACAAGGTTCAGGTCGGGCCGCTTGGTGATGTCCAGCGGCGAAACGACTGACTCTGAAATCGCTCCAATCCAAAGATTCTTCGTGAGGTTCTCACCAACAAACGGTACGATCACAGGCGTCCTGGTCACCCGGCGGACCGGACTGCGTCGCACGGAGGTGCCCGTTTCCGTATCACCGGAAGGCACCCGCGATGATCCGACACACGATCGAGATCTCTCAGCAGCCTGTTCACCTGGCCGCGAAACGCAAGCAACTGCTGCTTAAGCGCCGGGGCGATACGACGCGCTTCTTTCCGTTCGAGGATCTCGGGCTGGTCATCGTCGACCACCCCGCCACGACGTACTCGCATGTCGCTCTGCGGTCACTGGTCGATGCCAACGCGGCCCTGGTTGTTTGCGGCCAGAATCATCTCCCCGCGGGTCTGCTGCTGCCGCTGGGAGAGCACACGGAAATCGTCTGGCGTGTTCAGGATCAGCTCGCTGCGTCAAAGCCGCTGAAAAAGCGACTCTGGAAGCAGCTTGTCCAGGCCAAAATTCGTGCTCAGGCCGACAACCTGCCCGATGACTGCGCTGCCCGGCGGAAGATGCTGGAGTTGGCTCGGACGGTGAAATCCGGCGACACGTCCAATCACGAAGCACAGGCCGCTCGCATCTACTGGTCCGAGTGGCTCGAAGACACGGCCTACGAGACCACCGATCCGTTTCGACGGTCAAGAACCGGGCCGGCTCCGAATTCGCTGCTCAACTATGGCTATGCAATCCTGCGAGCTGCCACGGCACGGGCCGTCGTGTCAGCGGGCCTGCTGCCGATGCTCGGGATTCACCACTCGAACCGATCGAACTCGTTCTGCCTGGCTGACGACCTGATGGAACCTCTGCGACCGCTCGTTGACCGCGTGGTGCGACAACTGGTCAACCAGGACGAACTGGAACTGACGCCCGAAACCAAGCGTCCCCTCCTTGAACTTCTGACCTGCGAAGTCGAAACCGGCGGGCGTTACGGACCCCTGATGGTCGCTTTGCACTCTCTGGCGGTGTCGCTGGTCCGCTGCTTCCGCGGTGAATCAACGCAGCTGGAGATTCCTGTTCCGTCGGCCGCTGCCGCAGAAACGCAGGAAACCGGGCCACACGAAGGACAAGCGGATGACGGAGGGACTGAATCGTGGTCGTAAACGGGTATCGCTGTATGTGGCTTGTCGTCATGTTCGACCTGCCGGTCGACACGAAAGCGGCGCAGAAGGCAGCCGCTGGATTTCGCAAATCATTGCTGGAAGATGGTTTTCAGATGCTCCAGTATTCCGTCTACGGTCGCTGCTGCGCGAGCAAGGAAAGCGCGGAGATGCATCAGCGCAGAATCGAATCCTGTCTGCCTCCGGATGGCGAAGTCAGAATTCTGCCGGTCACCGACAAACAGTTTGAGCGGATGAAGGTTTTCTTTGGAAAACGGCGAAGGGCAGTCGAAAGTGGTCCCCGTCAGTTGGAGTTTTTCTGATGTTCTGCGGTCGCAAGTTGTTGTGCGAAAAAGCCTTCGGCAGGGTCAGGTGTAGTTGATCCCAGCCCGCGACCAATCCGCAACTTAACGACGACCGGTACCTCGCCTACATCTGGTGTAGTTGATCCCAGCCCGCGACCAATCCGCAACCCTGGCGACCGCTTGCTGCATCGGACGCCGGGTGTAGTTGATCCCAGCCCGCGACCAATCCGCAACTACGCCGCTCCGCGTCGCCGTTCCTTGACCGGTGTAGTTGATCCCAGCCCGCGACCAATCCGCAACTTCCATTGTCCGATGTATGCTCCAATTGTCGGTGTAGTTGATCCCAGCCCGCGACCAATCCGCAACTGCAGCATGACGATCCGAACGCCGCCGCTTGGTGTAGTTGATCCCAGCCCGCGACCAATCCGCAACGCGACGGGGACTTTGCACGGTTCGCGGAGTGGTGTAGTTGATCCCAGCCCGCGACCAATCCGCAACAGCGGGAAACAGAGCACGAACGCCGCGAGGGGTGTAGTTGATCCCAGCCCGCGACCAATCCGCAACGAAGCGACGACGCGATCGAGTCCGTGTTCGGGTGTAGTTGATCCCAGCCCGCGACCAATCCGCAACGGAGACTCGGGACACGAGCGTCAGTTCGCGGGTGTAGTTGATCCCAGCCCGCGACCAATCCGCAACCTGGCGTAGACCTGACGCTCGGTGCCGTTGGGTGTAGTTGATCCCAGCCCGCGACCAATCCGCAACCGCTTCCGCGATTGTGGCAGAAATAGAAACGGTGTAGTTGATCCCAGCCCGCGACCAATCCGCAACCAGTAGCTTGTGACGTGGTTTCGATTCGTAGGTGTAGTTGATCCCAGCCCGCGACCAATCCGCAACCCTCCAGTGAGTTCGCTCGCTGGAGGGCGTGGTGTAGTTGATCCCAGCCCGCGACCAATCCGCAACCTGACGATCGGGCGGAACGGCAGGGCTCCGGGTGTAGTTGATCCCAGCCCGCGACCAATCCGCAACGTCGCTTCGAGCGTGTAGTCGCCTTCATAGGGTGTAGTTGATCCCAGCCCGCGACCAATCCGCAACATCTGCAGGACACTGCCCGGCGGGAGTGTGGGTGTAGTTGATCCCAGCCCGCGACCAATCCGCAACTCTGGCGACACGGTGCTGTCGTCCGACCACGGTGTAGTTGATCCCAGCCCGCGACCAATCCGCAACTCGCCACGAACGCGTCCGGTGTCGGCTCACGGTGTAGTTGATCCCAGCCCGCGACCAATCCGCAACAGCACCGTACAAGGCACGGTCTCGTCAACGGGTGTAGTTGATCCCAGCCCGCGACCAATCCGCAACTCTGCAGCCGGAATGATTCGTAGGTGAACTGGTGTAGTTGATCCCAGCCCGCGACCAATCCGCAACCGCTTCCGCGATTGTTGCAGAGATTGAGACGGTGTAGTTGATCCCAGCCCGCGACCAATCCGCAACGTCAACGACGACATCAGCTATCTGTGCGGGGTGTAGTTGATCCCAGCCCGCGACCAATCCGCAACCAAGCGGTATTTCGAGGGGCGGTGTCGGCTGGTGTAGTTGATCCCAGCCCGCGACCAATCCGCAACACGACGACGGAGCGGCCCCGGCCGAGTCGCGGTGTAGTTGATCCCAGCCCGCGACCAATCCGCAACAGTAAGTTGGCTGAATCATGGAGGTGTCTCGGTGTAGTTGATCCCAGCCCGCGACCAATCCGCAACGGCCGCAGTCGGATCGGCCAGCGTGACGGAGGTGTAGTTGATCCCAGCCCGCGACCAATCCGCAACAGTCGCGGGGAGCGGCGTGAGGGGATCGGCGGTGTAGTTGATCCCAGCCCGCGACCAATCCGCAACGCGACGCCGACACCTGCTACTACCTGGCCGGGTGTAGTTGATCCCAGCCCGCGACCAATCCGCAACACAGGGGACCAAAGTGATTGACTGGCAGAGGGTGTAGTTGATCCCAGCCCGCGACCAATCCGCAACAGCGAGTCGCGGGCAGCGGGCGATGATCGAGGTGTAGTTGATCCCAGCCCGCGACCAATCCGCAACAGTCTCACCCTTCGGCGAACGCCGGGAGTGGGTGTAGTTGATCCCAGCCCGCGACCAATCCGCAACCCGGCACGGTCACGCCTTGCATCGACAGGCGGTGTAGTTGATCCCAGCCCGCGACCAATCCGCAACTCCCTTGTCTTAGAGTCCCATTTTTCTGCGCCCTCCTCGCGGTTTTTACGCATGCTTCGCGTAGTCAGGCGGCGGGAGCGTGGGCGTCGTTGTGGAGCCTGAGAATTGTGCCCATCGTTCTGTACCCATCGGCGGTCACGCGCCAGCGACGACGCAGTGATCGGTGGGTTGCCGAGCCGTCGCCAGGTTTCTCTGAAACCTGGAGCGACGCAGAGGGCGGCTGTTTTCTGCGTGAAATACCGGGCCACGAACGCTTGTCTCCTGACTCTGTATTGCTGCGAGTTTCGGAGAAACTCGCCTGCGGCTGGCTGTCGTGGAGAGTGGCCCGCAGGCGGCGTTCGCTTCATCGCCCTGGCCGGAGCCCTGCTCAGCTCAGCCTGCGCACAGACTGCTGGTACACAAACAGGCAATGACATGAATACACATGTTCAAGGGCGAGAAGTGGCATCGAAATGTCTGAATGAATGGCCACAAGCTGTGTGCAGAGAAAGCGGCAACCTGCAGCGGTAACCGGGCATGCTGTGGTCGATCGGGCGGTCGGGTGGCAGCAGGGCGATTAGTCCGAGTTGAGTTTCAGCAACGTCTCGGCCAGCGACTTGCCGAGGCCTTCGGCGTTTGATTGCCAGCGTTCTTCTTTCAGCTTCCCGTCATCGTCGAAGGCGTCGGATGCGCTGCGAATGGTGACCTGGTCGGGCAGCACCAGCACGCCGATGTTGCTCAGGATCGAGCGGAGGTGCACGAGGCCGCGCAGGCCGCCCAGTGGTCCGGGGGACGCCGCCATGATGGCTGCTGTCTTGCCGTGAAAGCCGGCCAGCGTCGCATGATCGTCGGTCGGTCGAGACACCCAGTCGATCGTGTTTTTGAGCAGCGGCGAGATCGAACTGTTGTACTCCGGCGAGGCAATCAGCAGGCCGTCGTGATCGATGAAGAGCTGTCGCAGGGCGGTCAGTGGGTCCGCGTTGAGGATTTCAGTTTCAAGGTCCTGATCAAACAGCGGCAGTTGAAAGTTCCGCAGGTCGAGCAGCGTCACCTCGGCACCGGCCTGGCGGGCACCTTCGGCCGCGAGACGGACCAGTCGAGCGTTGAAGGAACCGTTTCGCGTGCTGCCGGCGAGGGCCAGGATGCGGGGCGTCGTCATTGTTCAGTCTCCCGAGTGCGTTTGAAGAGTTGTCTGATTCAGGTGCTGTGTTCTGATCCGTGGATTCAAAGCCAGCGTCCTGAAACAGTGAGCGACGTTCGAGGCGTTGTCGACCGAGCGCTGCGGACGACGCTTCCAGTCAGGCCAGATCGAACAGCATGATTTCGGCGTTGTTGAGACCGGTGATGGTGACGGCACGTTCGTCGCTGACCGCGGCGCCATCGCCGGCTTGCAGTTCGTTGCCGTCAACCGACACCTTGCCCCGCAACACCTGCAGCCAGGCGTGGCGGTCAGGTTTCAGTTCGTGCGTGATCTCTCGGTCGACGTCAATCGACGCCAGAAAAATCCTCGCGTCCTGATGAATCGCGAGCGACCCGTTGGCAGCGTCGGGCGAGGCGACCTGCCGCAATTGATTGAGCTGTTCCTGCCCGGGGAATCGTTTCTGTTCGTAACTCGGTTCGATTCCTTTGCGTTCGGGCAGCAGCCAGATCTGGTACAGGTGCGTCGGCTCGGATTCGGACGGATTGAATTCGCTGTGCGTGATGCCCGTGCCGGCCGACATCCGCTGAAACTCGCCGGCGTTCAACACCTCACCATTGCCCATTGAATCGCGGTGTTCGAGGGCGCCCGAAAGAACGTAGGTGACGATCTCCATATCGTGGTGCGGGTGCGTCCCGAAGCCGGCTCCGGGGGCGATGACGTCTTCATTCATCACGCGGAGCGCCCGAAATCGCATGTGTTCCCGGTCGTGGTAAGTCGCGAAAGAAAACGAATGGCGCGTGTCGAGCCACCCGTGATCGGCGTGGCCTCGGTCCTCTGCTTTGCGAATCCGGATCATTGGTCGCTCCTGTCGTGTTCGGGTGTGGAACGGGATCGAAACAACGTCCCGGTTTCCGAGGCCGCCCCTGCCAGGTGTGGCGCGGCGGCGGACTCCTCGACCGCGTTCTGATTGAGCTGTGGATCAATGCCGGTCGAGGCCCGTGAGCTGGTGTTCGACCTGGTCGGCGTGGTGGGCGATTTCGAGAACGGTGCGGCGGATTTCGTCCGGGTCGACGGTCGCTCGCGGGTACGTATCGACGACGACGAAGTACGGCTGGCCGTCGATTTCCCGCAGTGCCAGGCTGCCGTGCAGCATTGACGAGTTCAGCCGCAGAGCCTGCTCGTAATATTCGGGCTCGGCCGGGCAGCAGATACTGTAAAACAACAGCAGGCGGTTGCTGACGTCGTGGCTGCTGGGCTCCAGAAAGACGCGCTGACTGCGATCGCCGGGCAGCGTTCGTGTCAGGACGTAGCCGTCGCCGTCGCGTTCCCAGACAACGCTGGTTTCGTGGCGGAAGGCTTCGATGAACAGGCTCTCAAGATCGCGTTCGTGCCCGAGCACCGCGTGCAGCAATTGAGCGACTTCGATGGCGTCGCGCGGACGGTTGGCCGGCACGGGATCGGTCATCGCCGCGACGGCGCTGGCGACTTCGAGTCCGACTTCCGGTCGCTTGTCGCGAAGGTTCGGGATGGCGGTTTCGTTGCGACCGCGGAAGCGGAGTTGTGCCAGCGACTCGGCACGGTATGGCAGTTCGCCGGTCAGCATCAGGTACAGACAGATGCCGAGCGCGTAAACGTCGCTGGCGGGGCCGGCCGGTTCGCCGTTGAAGAGTTCCGGAGCCATGAAGTTCGGTGTGCCGCACAGGCCCTCGGCGATTGGTTTGCCCTTGCTGTTCAGAACGCGTTTGGCGAGTCCGAAGTCGCTGAGCTTCGGCGTGCTGCGGCGGTTCAGCATGATATTGTCGGGCTTGATATCACGGTGAACGATGCCTTCGCGATGCGCGGCGGCGAGGCCGTCGGCCGCTCCCGAGGCGAGGACCAGCGAACGTGTGACCGGCAGGGCTCCCTGATCGTTGATCAGTTCCTGCAGCGACCGACCGGAGATGAATTCCATCTCCAGAAAGTGAGTGCCCTGGACCTGCCCAACAGCGTGGACGGTGACAATGTTGGGATGAACGAGCGCGGCCGCCGCTCGGCCTTCCTGCGCGAAGCGCTCGATGAACTCGTCGTCAGCCGGTCCGTGTTTGGGCGAGAGAATCTTGAGGGCGCAGCGGCGCTGCAGGTCGTTGTGCAGTGCGAGATAGACACGGCCCATGCCGCCGCTGCCCAGCAACGAGATGCACTGATAAACGTGCAGAGACTGGCCGATCAGCGCGTCTTCGGCGTCTTTGACGTGAGCGACCTGACGTGTGGCATCCGCAGGCTCTTCTCCGAGTCCCGTGATGATCGTTTCCTGAGCCGACGTGTCGTTGTACGTGCACCGCTCGCCGCAGTTCGGGCAGACGCCGCCTTCCGCGAGCTGCACGAAACGCTCGTTGCAGCCGACGCAGAACAGCGTCAGCGTTGTCGACAGGGAATCGATGGGCGGATTACTCAAGCGGACTCTCGAATGGAGTGGATGGTGGCTCGAACGATGGTCGTGTCATGATGGGAAGCTGGCCAGGCTGGTGACACCGTCAGTTCAGTTTGCCCGAATCTATCGCGAATTTCGAGTTGTCACGCAAACACAGTCGCGAGGCCCCCGTCTCGGATGGCAACATGCCTGTTCGGACGCCGCACGAGATCCAGCCGGCATCGGAGCGAGCGGCGGTAAGACTCGTACTCAGTAGCTACGCTCGCCCGAGCGTGGAGTCCCACCGTCTGGCGACGGTAGCTACGTTCGAAATCGAGTTTTCAACAAACGCAGAATACTCAGTCAATTGACACCGGGAGTGGCGAGTGAATTCTGAGCGTGACACAGCCGACGGCCAGACCGAGGCGGAACTCCGTGACGCGGAGACCGTTCGATCGAACGTTGCCGATCAGGTCTCTCAGCCGACGGCGAGCGACGTCAGTGACCCGGAAATGGCTGAGGCCGCAGCGTTTCACGACGCCTGGGAAACCGACGCTCAAGCGGAAGCGCATCCCGCTGCCGCGCCAGCGTCAGGGCCAGTGCCGAGCGGCTCGCGGCGGCGTGGCAGGTTCGGCATTGGCCTGCCGGAAGCCGTGCTGTGGACGCTTGGCGTTCTGCTGATTCACCTGATCGGCGGCATTGTGTCGATGGTCTGGATTCTCGCGTCGCACGTCATGGAGGCTGCCGTGCCGGGCGATCCGGCGGCGACTCAAGCGGCAGTGATGGCGCTCTTCAAAGACCAGGTCGCGCTGCAGACGCTCATTAATGACAACGTGCTGACGTTGCTCGTCGGCGAGATGGGGATTTTTGTGCTGTGTGCCGTGCTGTTTTCTCTGCTGCGGACCGGACGCGGTGCGGGGCAGAAGCTCGGACTGACGGCGATTTCCGCGAAACAGCTCCTGCTGATTGTGGGCATGACGGTGCCGCTGTCGCTGGTCTGTGGCACGCTGCACCAGTGGACGACCGCCGGCTGGGAAACCTTTGCCGAACAGTTTCCGGCTCTGCAGTCGATGTTCGAGGGAGCCGACGTCAACCAGCAGCTCAAGCCGCTCAGCGATCAGGCGCCGCTCGGGTTGCTGATTCTGGTGATCGCTCTCGCGCCGGCCATTGGTGAGGAAATCGTGTTCCGCGGCGTGATCGGTCGCGGACTGGTGGCGCGGTATGGCGTTCTGCCCGGAGTCATCTTTACGTCGCTGCTGTTTGCGAGCGTGCACCTGCATCCGGCTCATGTCGTCGCGCTGCTGCCGCTGGCCTTTCTGATTCACTATGTCTATCTGGTCACACGCAGCTTCTGGGCTCCGGTGCTGCTGCACTTTGCGAATAACGCGCTGGCGGCAATCCTGTTGAAGGTCAGCTCGCAACTTGAAGGAACTCCACTGGCCGAAGACCAGGGGCTGCCGATCTGGGGCTTCGTGGTCGCGAGCGTGCTGGTCGGGCTGGCGGTGCGGGCACTGTGGCAGAATCGCGTTGAGTATCGACTGCCGGATGGCGATGTCTGGTCGCCCGGCTATTCGTCGGTCGAGCGGCCCGCGGCGGAAACGCGAGCGATCCCGGTTCGGCTGCAGGGCGAGCCTGTGCTCTGTGGTTTCGCGCTGGCGTCGACGTTCCTGTTCACCGGCGTGTTTGCAGCGAGCCTCGTCGGCGCCCTGCAGGACGCGGCGGTTCTTGCGCAGTGATTCCTGCGCAGGCAGTTGCCAGGTCCTCAGAGAGCGGGTGGCTGGCGGTCGAGTCCAGCGAGCCCCCAGCGGATGCGGGGCGTTCCTGATCCACAATGCGACAACCGGGGGCTCATCGCTCGTACTCGCTCTTCGGCCCCAGCCACCCGGCGATGCAGTGTTGATCGGTCACCTGGCCAGGCTGCCGCGCGACGCAGAGGGCCTCGTCCCACCGCGTCCTGTGACACTCGTCGACCCTGGTTGAAGCGGTCTGGAGCGCCCGATAAGATGCCTCGCCGCAACTGGAAGTGTGCGATGGAGTTCCGGCACGGATCGCCTTCCCGTTCAAGCTGACGACGCGCGACTGATGGCTGCTCGACGCGTTCGCGATTGATCCCGGCGGACTGCCTTTCGCTGAGGATGCTCGAAGACTGATCGACCGACAGCCAGGGACCGACGATTCATGGCGGAGATTCTGCGACCCGACAACGGAGACGATCTGCAGGACGCCGTTCATCAGGCCGTTCAGCGACTGGCGAGCGGCGAAGTCGTTGGCATCGCCACGGATGCCGGATATCTGCCAGTCGCTCTGGCAACGTCTGAATCGGGGGTGGCCCGACTGTCCGACTCGGGATCGCCAATAGTGCTGCTGGCGCGGACTCCTGACGAGGCCTTCGATTTTCTGCCGGGCCTGTCGCGGATTGGCTTGAAGCTGGCACGTCGCCTGTGGCCGGGCCCGATTGTGCTGCAGGTTGGCGAGGCGGCGACTCAGGATGGCGTGCTGACATCGCTTCCCGAACCGACAAAGTCGGCTTTGATCCGGGATGGCGTGCGGGTTGCCGTTCCTTCCGGAGAGATTGTTGAGCATCTGGGCCGCCTGGTGGCCGCTCCGCTGGTCGCCTCGCTTCCTGATGCGGTGCTCGATTCCGCGAGCGCCGTCGGCGACGAGTTTCCCGGTGCCGGGCTGGTGATTGACGCGGGGAATGTCCGGTTCGCCGAAGGTCCGACGCTTGTCTCGCTGACCGGCGATGCCTGGTCGGTCGATCGGGAAGGTGTTGTTCGTAAGGAAACTGTGCAGCGGATGACGGTCGAGGTGGTCATTTTCGTCTGCACCGGAAACACGTGCCGCAGTCCGCTGGCCGAAGCTCTGCTGCGTGGAAAGCTGGCGTCTCGACTGAAGTGTTCGCTGGACGATCTGCCGGAACGTGGCTGGTATGTCTCGTCCGCCGGTCTGGCGGCGGGTTACGGGTCGCCAGCGAGTCCCGAATCCGTGCAACTGGCCCGCGAGCACGGGGTCGATCTGAATGCTCACGAAAGCCAGCCGCTGACTGAACGGTTGCTGAATCACGCCGACTTCGTCTTCACCATGACACGGGGTCACCGGGACGCGATTCTGTCCCGGCGACCGGATCTGGCGGAACTGGTCGAACTGCTCGCTCGCGACGGTTCTGACGTTCCGGACCCGATCGGTGGCGGTTTTGACGAATATCAACGGTGCTGTCAGACCATCGAAAAACATCTCGACGACATCCTGTCTCAGTTCTCTCTGCCGTGACCGGGCGCTGACTTTTCGCCTGCCGCCGCACTCGTCACGATTCTCTCTGTCGCCCGAAATACGACGCTCGAAAACCTGACGTTTCCAGAAGCCCGGTGCTTTCAGCATGCGGTGCGCACTGATTCTGAAGCGGTCGTCCGAGGCCGCAGGTGGACCTGAAGATGAAAATTGCCGTCGCCAGTGATCATCGCGGTGTCGAGGCCAAGGCCCGCATCCTCGAAATGGTGCGCGAGCTTGGTCACGACGGGCTCGACTACGGTCCCGAAACCGACGAGAGCGTGGATTACCCGGATTTCGCGGCGAAGGTCGCCGGCGATGTTGCCGCCGACGCTCTTGATCGTGGCATCCTGATTTGTGGCACCGGCATCGGGATGTGCATCACGGCTAACAAATTCAGTGGAGTTCGCGCGGCGCACGCCCGCGACGATCTTGATGCCCAGCTCAGTCGCCTGCACAACGATGCCAACGTCCTGTGTCTGTCAGCGGACCTGATCGGGGACGCTGGCATCGACCGCATCATTCAGACGTGGGTGACCACCGAGTTCGAAGGCGGTCGACACGCCCGCCGGCTCGACAAGATCGCCGAGATCGAAAAGAACGGTGCGTGCTGCGATCGCGCTGACGAGTAAGCAGCCGCCGGGAAACTGACCAGAGAACCGCTCTCCTGACGCATGGGGCACCGCGATGGACCTGACAGCACTGAAGTACGCACGCACGCATGAATGGGTGGCTGTGGATGGCGACGTCGCGACGGTCGGCATCACGGATTTCGCGGTCAAGGCACTGACCGATCTGGTCTATGTCGACCTGCCCGCCGCGGGGACCGAGGTGGCCGTCGGCGACAACTGCGGCGAAGTCGAGAGCGTCAAAGCCGTCTCTGACCTGTACGCACCCGTCAGCGGTGAGATCGTCGAAGTCAACGAGTCTGTCGCGGACGACCTCGACGCCCTGTCGGAGGACGCTTTCGGTCGAGGCTGGCTGCTGAAAATCCGCCTGGCCAATCCCGCCGACCTCGACCAGCTCCTCGACCGAGCGGCGTACGAAGAACACTGCCAGTCGGAAGAGCATTGAGCTGACTCAGAAACGCAGATGAGACGGCGCAACGCGTCCGGTCGGTTCAGGCCCAAAGGGCCGGCCCTTCGGGACTGAACAGGTAATGGCTCGTGGGCGTACCGTCTGGAGTCACCGGATCTGAAACTGCTTCTTCAGCTCGTCGTTCCGTCCAGCGACTCCTTGGGGCAGCGTCCAGGCTGCGGCGTCGGTTTCGTAAAGAACAACCCGGCTGGTCGGGAGGACCTGCGAGACAGTCAGTGGGACGTCGGTGAATCGCAGGACGTTCAGAAACGTCGGGCCGTCGTGGTGTGACGGCGGCAGGTTGTAGAGGTCGAGCCGCTCGACGCTGCTACCTTCAAACAGTGCCGCGTACAGACTGACGCCGGCCATCGCGCCGTTGCTCTGCAGCCAGACCGGTGTCTCCTGACCGTCCTCGATCTGCCGCAGCGCCCGGATGCCGGCTCGCACGTCCCAGACTCGCATCGAGTCCTGCGTCTGGCCGAGCAGCATGAAACGGCGGCGATGCTGCGTCTGCTTGCGTTCGGACTGGTCCCACGCCGTCGGACCGATACCGCGAGGAAACAGCCAGGCCATGCCCCACGGCTGAGCTTTCAGCATTCCCGTAACGCGCTGCCAGGCTTCGGCGTCGACGTCAGTGGCGACCTCGTCACGGAAATTGTTCGCGAAGCCGGCGCGGATCGTTCTCAGGAAGTTTGTCCAGCCCGCTTCGTCCTGCACGTTGAGGACCGTCATGCGGAGCTGTCCCGGTGTCTTCCCAATGGGCCGCAGCAGGCACAGCGTCAGTTCGATGTCCGGCTCCGGCGTGATCGCAAACGCGGACAGATGAACGCCGTCGTGCTCGGCGTCGAACTGGCGACGAATATTGAGTGTGCTTTCGTTGGGAGCATCCGCTGGCCAGCCGCGGAAACACTTCTCGCGCAGCATCTGTCGGTAGTTCGCGAGTGACTCGTCGGTCAGAGGAACGTCGTCGGCCTGTGGCAGAGTTGCTGCCGGCACGAACGATTCGTCGATCGTCGTGTTGAGTTCGTCGGCGGGCAGCTCGTCGAAAACCCGCAGCTGCTCGGGTTCGAAGAACTTGACCGCCGCTGTTTCGATGAGCGGATCGTCGCCCTTCAGGAACTTATTGAACCAGTGAAACGCGTGGACCCGCAGTTCCTGCGTGTCCTTGTGAGGCCCCTCGGTGATCTGCAAGCCGACGTTTCCGACCTCGCCGTGCAGTTCGTAAATGCGGCGGACTTTCGAGTAGACATCGACAACGCCGTCCAGCGGAAAAATGCGGTCCTTGTCGGTGTTGGAAATCAGGAGCGGCCGTGGCGCGACCAGAGCGGCGACCTGCGCGTAGTCCCAGCGGTAAGTGTTAACCATAAACATGCAGTCGCAGTGGCCCTCGACGCAGCCGTCGACGACATGGTTCTGCAGGCTGGTAATGCCCGCGACCGGGACGGCCGCTTTGATGCGCTCGTCGAGGGCCGCGATCCACCACGAGTACGCTCCGCCGCCGGAGCGTCCTGTCACGCCGAGCCGTTCGCCATCGACTTCGTCTCGCGACTGCAGATAGTCGAGTGCCCGGATGCAGTTCCAGGCTTCGACGCCGGCCGACGTGTAGCCGCGCGAGTTCCACCACCAGCGGTTGTGGTTGTACGTGCCGTGATGAATGCCTTCGATTTCGCCGAGCTGCAGCGTGTCGATCGTCAGGCAGACGTAACCGTTGCGCGCGAACCAGCCACCGTGGTGCTGATAGTGCGCCTTGTTTCCGAAACTGACATCGCCCTTTTTGACGCGACCGTGCCCGCAGACATACAGGATCGCGGGCAGCTTCTCGTCCCGCTGCTTCGGCACGTAAAGATTGCCGGTGACGTACAGTCCCGGTCGCGACTGAAACTGCACTCGTTCGACGGTGAATTCGTCGTGATTCGTCGTCCCGGTCGTCTCAGCCTGAAGCGGCGTCTTCTCTGGTAGCGGATCGAGTCCCAGCATCTCGAACAGCTGACGCCGCCATACGCCCTTCTTTGCATCCCAGTCGTCGAGCGTCTGCACGTCGGCCAGGCACTGTCGCGACAGCTCGGCAGTCCGCGACGCAAAGTAGCGAGCGATCATCGCATCGCCGCGCGACGTGTCACGTTTCGCGGCGGTATCCTGTGCCGCCGTCAGGGAAACGCTTAAAGCAGAAACAAGCAACGCAACGACGCAGGAACGAAAGCAGCGGGCAGGTCGATTCATGGCAGTCCTCGCGAGACAGCGATTGGAAGAGTTCGCTCAGTTCGCAAGGCGTAACGAGTTCAGCCGCTGGCTGCCAGTATTTGGATTTGTGCGTCCTTCGGCGCAGCGTCCGCAGACGGCTCCCCGGGGAACAACGAGTGGCCGCTGATTTACCACTAGCCCTTTCACCGCGCGACGCCACCGAATTTCCACCGTAGCTACCGTCGCCAGACGGTGGGATTCCACTGACTCTCGACCGTAGCTACCGTCGCCAGACGCTGGGATTCCACGCTCTGGCGAGCGTAGCTACATCAATCGCTCCGTTCACAGGTCATCCGTTACGAGGTCAGTTCAGGTCGAGCTGGACCTGAAACACGCGCTGGCGGTCGCCGCGCTGACGGAAATCTTCGAGCACGGCTTTGATTGACGGTTCGACGAAATCGTTGTGCCGCGACTGTCCGTTGACCGTAACCTGCAGGCGTTTGCCAAAGTCGACCATCTCGGGCGTCAGCCACAGGGTGTGAACCTGGCCGCTGCTTTTGATGATGATCCGCGACCTCTGCGGAGAACCTTTCAGGATGTGGCTTTCGATGTTCTTTGGAGTCTGATTAATCGTTCGCGAAAACGCCGCCTGGGTCACTCGCGCCTGAGCGCTTCGCAGACCGCGCGGCGACAACTGCCGCTGTTCGGAATCAAGCCAGAAGACTCGGCTGCGATCGGCACGGACGGACTTGAAGTTGAACTCTTCGGGCAGTGGCCGGCGCTGGTACAGCTCCATCCAGTCAAAGAGATTGTGAATCTCGGCATAGAACGATTCGTAACCGCGTCCGACGAATTCGCAGTAGATCGTGTCGAAGCCTTTCTTCATCCAGCGGTCGAGCGGGCGGGCGTTCGTTTCAAAGACCGTGCGATCGAGCTGTCCGTTCACGACATACCACGGCATCTGCTCGGCATTGTCATCGAGTCTGCGAACCATCGTGCTGATCTCGCCTGAGATCGGCATCACGCCTGCGAAGACGTCCGGCATCGAACTGCCGACTTCGAAAGCCGCGTTCGCTCCGGTGCCGTGCCCCGTCAGAAAGACGCGGTCCGAATTCACGTTGAACCGCAGTCTGGCGTCGCGAATCGCCAGCTCGATGCGTTCATGCGTTGCCGCACTGGTTTCGTACGACTTCGCGTCAGCATCGAGATACTCGGGAGCGATAACGATGTAGCCGCGCCGCTGCGACTGCAGCGGTTCGCCCGCCGTACCGCCCCACCAGCGCAGTTCCCATTCCGGGTTTCGACCGGCAGCATGCAGCGCAACGATCATCGGATAGGCATGGTCGGGCGAGTACTCAGTCGGCAACAGGACATGATAGGCGGTCTCTGCCGGTGCGTTTTCGTCGAGCCGCTGTCCGATGGCTGCCTGCAGGCGACCCTCAAAGTCCTCAACGGGAATTCGCGTCGCGACGCCGGCCTGGAGTCCTCCCGTCGGCAGGATCGGTGGCAACTGAGGGATCAGATCGATGACCAGCTGCGGCGTCACACCTTCGAGTTCCAGCAGCTCTGCCAGGATCTGACGACGCTGAATCGGGTCCGGGGTTCGCAGGTACTGCAGCATCTCAAAGCGAGCCAGCCACAGATTGATGGCCTGTGACAAGGTGTCGATCGCTTGTGATTCGCCGAGCAGCCAGCCGGAGTAGGCCAGCGCGAGCTTTTCGTCAGCGGGCCGGTCGGGATCCTCGGCCTGCAACTGAAACGGACGCAGGCGCGGCAACGACTCGACCGTCAGCGACTCGGCCAGTTCGACGCGCATCGCATCGACCAGCTCTCGCTGTTCTGCATCCTTGAGTTCCGCCTGCAGTTCACCAAGTTGTGCGATGATGAGGCCGATTTCGTCGCGGGCGGTTTCGTACGACTCCGTGAACTCGCGAACCTGCCGCAGAACCGCGGCTCCCATGCGTTCCGTCGGAAACTCACTGGCTTTGGCACTGGCCAGAGCGTGCTGGCCGGCGGCGCGGCGATCGTCGAGTTCCTTCAGGAGAGTCTGGGCGAGCAACTGGCGGGCCTGAAGCGAGGCCTGCTCAACCTGCTCGCGATGCTCCGGAAAGTCCTGCTCGATCCTCTCCAGCTCGACCAGCGCCGGCAGGTACAGGCCCGCCTGCAGATAAAACATGGCGATCGACCGACGGTCCTCGAACCGCGACTGATCAGTGACGCCGCGAATCATCGTGTCGAGATGGTGCGTCGGGACCGATGTCGTCGCGACACCGAACTCCCAGGTCAGCCCCTGAGTCCGGACGCGCATGAACTCGGGCCCGATTTCAAAGATGCCCTGCCGATACTTCACCGGCCCGCGAGGCCCCCGCAGTGTCACTTCGCGACGGCCCGCAGCGTCCCACGGTGTCACTTCAAGGGGTGGGGGCACCTGGTCGGGAGCCAGCCCGCCGCCACCCGGTTGCGGCAGGCGAAACTTCTCGTAGCGAGCCAGTTCTGCGTCGAGGTTCAGGTCGACGACGTCGCGCTTACGCAGGTAGTAGCGCCGCATTCCCGCGTCGACAACAAGAATCGAATCGACGGAGACCTCGCCCGCGTCCGCCGGCGCACTTGTCGAAATAGACGTTGCGGACGCCGGCTTGCCTTCGATCTTGAAGCCGCTCTTCAGCACGGCGCTGCCTGCTTGAGCCAGCGACGCCAGGTGCCCGGTCAGAGAGACGGCGACGCACGCGAGAACAACTGCTCGAACCGGAACGATGCGGCAGAGTTTCGCAACTGGCAGGACCGGACGTTCGACGGGCGACTTCATGTCAGAGGGCGTTCCGCATTGGGACTTCAGGGCCGGGCGATCAATGGCAGGCAGACACTGCCTGCTTCGTCGCGTTGACTCGAATTATTCGAGCCGACTGACCCGGCGGCCAGGAATTCCTGAAAGTCCGACGCAACGGCGACGCCTGAGACTGGCACCGGCCTCAGCACAGGCAGGCTTTCGTCAGCCGGAAAAGTCACGGCAGGAAGCAGAGCTTGCCAGCGTTCTCGCGCAGCAAAGGCAGGTCAGGGTGGCTGGTGGTCGAGTGCAGCGAGCCCCCAGCTGTTGCAACCGGGGGCTCGCTGCACTCGACCGCCGGCCACCCTCTGCCTTCAATTAGCCGATCAATTCGCAGATCGGCTTGCCGTATGGCAGGATCGGCATCGGGCGACCGGCATGGTCCGGGTAGGCGTGTTCGGGATCGATACCCAGATGCCGGTAAACCGTTGCCCAGAAATCGGCGGGGTCCAGAGCGCGGTCCTTCGGGTGCTCGCCGAGCGAGTTTGTCGAACCGATGACCTGGCCGGTCGGCATCCCGCCGCCGGAAACGAGGACTGACATTGCCTGCGGCCAGTGGTCGCGGCCCGGCTGATCGACGCCGGTCTGGCTGCCCTTCGTCACACTGATGCGCGGTGTCCGACCGAATTCGCCGGTGACAATCAGCAGGACCTTCTTATCGAGTCCGCGGTTGTAGAGGTCCTCAATCAGCGCCGCGATCGAGCGGTCGAGAATCGGCAGGCGGACCAGAGCGTCGTCGAACATGTGGCAGTTGACGGCGTGCGAGTCCCAGTTGTAGGTACCGTTCTTCAGCCACTCGACGCCGCTCTTGTAGGGGTTCTCCATGACCATCGTGACGAACTTCGCACCGTGTTCGACCAGTCGTCGCGCGAGCAGCGCCCGCTGTCCCCAGCAGTGCCGCCCGTACCGGTCGCGAAGCTCGTCGGATTCCTGGCTCAGGTCGAAAGCGTTCCGCATTCTATCGCTGGTGATCAGCCCGACGGCCTTCTGATTGAAATAGTTCTGAGCGTCCATCAGCCCGGACTGGTCGATGTCCTGCCGCAGTTGATCGAAACCCGTCAGCAGCTTCGTGCGGTCGCCGAGGCGTTCTTCCATCTCTTTGGAAATGGAAACGTTCTTCACCTCAAAGCCGTCGTCTGCTGGATTGCCGGGCACGGTGAACGGCGTGTAAGACGGCCCGAGGTACGCTGAGCCCATCGCGAAGACGTCCACTCCGTGCCGGCCATTCGGCGCGTTGCAGATGTAATTCGGAACGCCGACGTCCCGCCGCTCAAACCACTTCGAGACAATCGAGCCGACAGCCGGGGCATCGTTGACGGTATTCACCGGCGACTTTGGGGCGCGACCGGTCATGAACTGTTTGTGCCCACCGCCGTGGTCGGCAAACTTGTGAGCGATCGAACGAATCAGCGAGAAGCGGTCGGCGACGCGGGCGAGTTCCGGCATGTGCTCGCAAATGTCGATTCCCGGCACGTTGGTCGCGATCGGGTTGAAGATGCCACGATAGTCCGACGGAGCGTCCGGCTTCATATCGAACGTCTCCATGTGCGGAGGTCCGCCGGGCAGCCAGACATAGATCACGGACGTGTCCGGATCGTTAAACGCGGGGCCAGCCTGAGCTTTCAGCTTGAGAAACTCCGCCAGCGAGAAGCCGCTCAGGCCGAGCGTGCCGATGCGCAGAAAATCACGTCGGGAAAGCGGGCCGGAGCATTTGGGGCGGGAAGCAGCGAACATTGCTGACTCGCATTCTGGGGAGGGAGACAAGGCGGGAACGCATGACGGTCAGGCCGCCGGGGACTTGCTGGTATACCGCTCGCAATCCCGGCAAATCAAGCTTCTCTCAGCCACAGCCGATCCGTTGCAGCCCGCGTCTCTCATCGATCACGGCGGCGGCACATCTTCAGAGCCGCTTCCGATCGATCCAGAAACCCGCCTCACGCCGTCCCCAGTGCGACGGACGACTCCGCTCCTCGCTCGCCGTTCTGTGCCGGACTGCCTTGCGGATCAGACGCTTCATCGACCGCAGCAGATTGCCGGCGTTCGCTGGCCGGGCTCAGCAGTCCGTTCCAGGCCTGAAACGGCCAGGCGAACATTCGCAGAGCCGTCGTGGGCACGCCCTGGGCACCGACCGATAACTGGCAGGCCCCCGGCACGTAGTAGGTGCCGAAGATCACATCATAGAACGGGAAGATATTGGCCAGGTTCTTGCCGTAGGCGGCCGGCTCATCGGCGTGATGCCAGCGGTGGTAACGCGGCGAGGCGATCAGGTATTTCAGCGGCCCGTGGTCCCAGTCCACGTTGATGTGGATATACATGTTGTGCAGGACTCGCAGGCCGGCGACGCCACCCAGCACTTCGTAGGGCAGGCTGAGCCACGTCAGCAGAAGGAGATACGAGATCTGCATCAGCGCGGGTTCGAGCAGATGGACGCGGCCTGCGGTCAACACGGTCGGATGCGGGTCGCTGTGATGAATCGCGTGAATCGGCCACAACCAGCGGGAAACGTGCATCAGCCGATGGTTCCAGTAATCGGCGAAGTCGACCGCCAGCAGAATCAGCGGAATCGTGAGCCACGGCGAAACTCCCTGCCAGACATCGCTGTCGAGCACCGGCAGCGGAACCCAGCCGTGGACCTGCCGGACATATCCCATGACGAGCGCAAACACGGGAGCGAACGCGCCATTCAGCAAGGTGAGACACACGTTCGCGAAGCTCGATTCAAACGCTTCCCTGGGCCATGTGAACCGTCCGCGCTGCCGGATCAGGTACGCAATAAAGACGGCGACACTCGCTTCGAACATCAACGTTGTGCCGCCGGTTTCAGCGCACCACGTCCAGAAGGAATTGACGACTGCTTCGCCGAAGTGCCACGCGTTCATGAGAGCTGCTCACCATGCTCGGACCAGACTGTTCAACTCGAACAAACCTGGATTACGGAACAGC
>Ga0070726_10000631_pt1 | contig 41559 bp, 35 predicted proteins | sample tdAd471_FD_67275 | JGI IMG/M metagenome (GOLD analysis project Ga0070726, IMG submission 67275) | Marine sediment microbial communities from the Atlantic coast under amendment with organic carbon and nitrate - tdAd47.1 | ecosystem: Environmental > Aquatic > Marine > Coastal > Sediment | place...
CTCATATCGTCCAAGACCCTGATTCTCCTTGCCTCGCCAGTCTGCGGATCGGTTATCGTGGCGTAAATGGAGTCCGATGGACCTGAAGTTTGGCGTGACGTTAAGCCGCTTATGCTTAAATTTGGCATGAGGGTCGCCCGTCCCTGGACCAGCAGTTCCCTATTCGCTCGGTAAAGAGACCGGGCTTGTCGTAAGGTCGGGTCGTTGTCCAGCGCCAGATCCAGTATTTCGGCCAGGTCATCCGCGTGGACAGCCTGCAGAATTGACGTACAAACTAACAATATTCCGATTCTTCGTAGGAGCGATCCCATGGAGTAACCTTTTACCTAGGATGGGACATAGAGGGGGTAGAATTGCGCGGTTTCAGTTAACCAGGGAATCAAGTTAGTTGGTATTGTTGGTGCCCGCGCGAAGTGCAGCCATTTCTTCACTACTGAGCACTTCGTCTTTATTAGTGTCACCAGCCTCGAACATGGGCTCGGGTCCCTCTAAAAGTTCAGTGCGCGAGATGCGCTGATCTGCATCGACATCGTAGCGGGCTTGCAGACGGTTAAATGCTTCATCGAATCGCCGTCCAAACCCAAAACCGGGACGGTCCAGCTTGTCAACAAATCCATCGCCATTGCGATCAAGACGCGCAAACGCATTTGTCCGCATGTCAATCACTTCAGACCAGGCGATCTCGCCGTCACCGTTCGAATCGGCGCTCAACAAAGAAGACTCACTGTCTTGACTTTGCGCCTTGGATTCCATCGGCATGAGCAGTAATACAGATCCAGCAGCAAAGAAGTAAACAACACGGCAACAGCAGTAATAGAATTTCATATTGCACCCCATCAATCTGAGAATTGGCTAAATATTAGCCTCTGTGTCTTGTCGTATTTTGCCGGGCAACTAGCCAAATGTTGCGAAATGTTGCCGAGAGCTGACTTTGGTATTAAAGCGCCACAAACCGGAAGTTGAGCGTCTCTTCTGAAGCAGATAAGCTCTATTCATGGACACGTCTTATCGCATCCTCATTGTTGATGACGATCTCGAGATCCTTAATTTGATCAAGGAGGTGCTGGAGCGTAACGGCATGGAAACACAAATTGCCTGCTCTGCAGCCGCAGCCGATATAGAATTGGTGCGCTTTGATCCGGACCTGATAGTGCTCGACTTGATGATGGAAGGCGAAGACGGCTTGTCCTTCTGCCAGCGCCTAAGAAGAAAGTGCAACGTACCGATCATTATGGTGACAGCGCTTGCCGAAGATGTAGATCGTATTGTAGGCCTTGAAGTGGGTGCTGATGATTACCTTCCTAAACCCTTTAACCCCCGAGAACTGGTCGCACGCATAAAATCTGTGATGCGCCGGGCACAAGACAAGACGGGCTCTCCCGCATCCAGCACAGGTCGCGCCTTCGCTTTTGGACACTTCACTTTATTCCCCGAACGCAGGTCGATCCAACGGGACACGGGTGAGTCGATTGACTTAACGTCTGGAGAGTTCGCTCTATTGCTTGCGTTAGTAGAGCGGGCCCCGCGGGTTTTATCGCGGGATCAGCTTATTGATCTGTCCCGCGGTGTAGCCACGAATCCATTCGACCGCAGCATCGACTCTCAGATCAGCCGCCTGCGCGGCAAAATCGAAAAAGACCCGCGACGTCCTGAATACATAAAGACGGTACGCAATCTCGGCTACGCATTCGCGGCCGAGGTGAAAACGGTGAATATTTGATGGTCCGGTTGAGCGACGTTTTTTCGTCGATCATAGTGCGGGTGATGGGCCTCACAGTGAGCGGTATTATCCTCCTGTTCCTGTTGCTCATCGCGCTCATGCAAACTCCTTTTACTAACCTGGTATTCCCTTCAGTGGTAGAAGAGAATGCAGTGAGCATTGCAGAGCTTGTCTGGCTTCTGGAAAATGTACCCGAAGAAATGGAGCCGTTCATTTTGTCGGCGTACACCGGGAGCGAGCGGTTAGCATCAGTCAGTGATTCCTTTGAGAACGGCCTCCAGTTACGAGCAGAGTTACGTGCTGAACTCGATAGTGCCGACAGCGATGTAACAGGGCGACTTAGAAACCGGGAAATTCGGTTTCGCAACCTGGGCGCGTTAGCGCTTCGCAGGGATGCTGATTTCGGTAGCAATGAAGCGCTAGACGCGGCTTCTGCGATTCATATTGCTATAGAGCTGGAGGATGGACGCGTTCTCAATCTGAAGCTCGCTCCCTCGGCTTCATTGCCTGGTCAACCAAGAGGCATCTTAGTGGCCATTACTTTACTTGTGTTATTTGCCTTGATTTTCAGTTATTCGCTTTCTTCGGTCATGTTACGACCTGTACAGAACCTGGAACGAGATGCCGAAAGAATCGGTCTGGCGGAAGTCGACACAGATGTATCGGAGTCAGGACCGTTAGAATTGAGACGCATTGCAGTTGCGCTTAATCGAATGCGGTTCCGACTGGCAAACCTGATCCGGGAGCGCGAACAGATTATGGTCGCAATTGCCCATGACATTCGAACTGGGTTAACTAGACTTCGGCTACGCATGAGTGATGGTCGCACAATTACAGAGAAGGAAATCGAATCCGATTTAAATCAGATGGAGTCGCTCGTCACCGACATGCTTGCCTATGCCCGCGCTGAAAATCCCAAAGGCCCACGCGAGTTGATTGAACTGAATACATTTCTTGCGAAGATTGCAGAAACGGCGCCCTTCGAGGTTGCCTACTCAAAAACCAGATCCACCGACTGTTTCGAGATCGCTGGCGACCCGATTGCGCTACGACGACTTTTTGAAAATCTGTTAGATAACGCCAGGTCTTACGGCAATGGGCAAATCTCATTGCGTACAATCTTTGAGGACAAGAATTTTGTAGTATGGGTGGAGGACAATGGTCCAGGATTACCAGAGGATCAACTTGAAAATGTTTTTGAGCCGTTTTACCGCCAGGATTCCTCACGGAGCAGGCAGACAGGCGGTAGCGGCCTTGGACTTGGGATTGCCCGCGCCATCGCTCGTGCCCATGGTGCATCTTTGAAACTGGAGAATCGACCCGCTGGAGGTCTATCTGCAATCGTTAGCTTTCCAGAGGCTATTCGAACCTGACACGAGTCGTCGATTTACGCCTACCGCACACTAAAACTACTTGCGAAAGCTTGTGTCTAAGGTACAAATTGAGATCAAAGATTACGGGAGTTGGATAGATTGATAAGGCACAGACAGCTAGGCGCGAACTAAGGCAGACTAATTGGTTAGGCTGCAAATTCTGATAGAGAATAAAGTCCACTTTCAAGCTGAGCGCTGAACGCTGAACGCTGAACGCTGAACGCCGAAATTCTACCGAAGGAATTGTGTGAAAGGCCATTTCAATTAATGTGGTTGATCGAGAATATCGTCAATTTCATTGATATTTTTATTGGTGCCCGGGACCGGAATCGAATGCCCTTTATAAACAGCCAGTTACCTATGCGTGGCGTAGGTTTGGCGTAGGCGTAAATTTGGCGTAGTAGCTCAGCAATTTGAGTTCCGCCATGGGCCGGTTCAGGCAATTGGGTCTGGTAAAGAAGAACCGAGCATATAGCCCTCATCCTCGTCTGACTAGATTCCGCACTTTTGTTTTCGCCCCCCCTGGGCGCGATTGGTCAGGTTCGATTCCGGCAACTACAGGATAGCAGCAAAGGCTATCGCTCACCCAAACCGATAGAAAATCAGCTTGAAAACCAACGAGGGTATCAACCGCTACCAGACCCCGAGAATCCAGCCTTCCAGTTCCGCCTGTTTTCGCTCGGGCAGGTTCAGTGGCGGTGAAAAATATTGCTCAAGCGTGCCTCGCCGGTCGGCCTCCTGTAGCCATGCGGCAATTGACCAGGCGTCGTGCTCGTCTGAAGTCCGGTCTTCCCTGGGAAAACGCCTCTTGTATAAAGCCGGGTAGACTTCGGCGATCACCGACTTTCCCTCCGAAACCTCAAAGCCGTCAAATGGCCAGAAATGAATACGGGTCCGGCCTCCCTGCATCTCGCGCAACCATAACAGCCACGGCAGCCCAGCATGAGTGGACTTTGCCACCGAGCCCTGCACGTCGAACAGGAACACGCTCTTGGCTGTCGCAGTCCATTGCTCACAAAGGCGTAGATCCGAGGGATCACCGGAACGCGGATTATTGTCACGAACGAAATCGACGTAGGTGTGTGGATCAGCTGTCGTCCAATGACGCATAAAGTCTTCCAAGAACTCATCCCAACTGGTCAACCCGTAGCGCTGCATATAACTCATCGGGAACGAAAAACCGTGATCGATGCCGATGATCACCGGCTCACCAGATTCAATCGCGCGTAGACAATACTGCGCGACCTCCAGCCGCGACCAGTTTCGCGCGCCCTCCGTGGGTGTGCTGATTTTTATCGGCGCGCCGTTACACCCGGCCTTATAGACTTGCAGAGCCTTGAGTCGGCTTTCCGGCGTTTGGGCACCGGAGTAGTCGATGCCGATGTATTGTTGAAACCTCACGAGCGGGCAAACCTCGCCCGTATCTCAGCAGGAAACCCGATTCCATATTCCACGTATCTGTCGCAGATCGAATTGGCTTTCTGCCGATTCTCTCCGCCATTCTCGTAAAGTTTCGATATTATGTGCTCGATATCTTCCTGCTCGTATGTGGGCACAAAACCATCCAGCATGCGGAGAAATATATCTGCGACCTGGTCCGGATAATGTTCGACCAGGCGCTTTAATTCCGCTATCAAAATGTAAGCATCATGCTCCAGATCTGCATATGGTGCAGCCTGTAGAAGCAAATTCATTTGCTGCTCACTCAACTCATCAACAAACACACTCCACATACACAACCGTGACAACATGCGCTTGCCTGTCTCGCTTGTTGGATCCGCTCGCCTACCAAGCTCAGTCCAAAGCGGCATCAGCTTTACCGAGATATCTTCTCGTTGACCGCTGCGCAGGGTCCATACAAACCAAGTCAGCTCACGAAGCTCTTCCAATTTCCAACGTTCAATAAGCCAGCCTAGAATCCCATTCACATCCTCGAGCTTTTCGTCTCCTTGTAAGTAAGCGATAACAATATTTTGAATAATCTTATCCTTACCTCTGGATTCAAGTTCTTTATCATCCAAGGCATCCTGCAAATGACCATTCTCACGAAGAAACCTGTATACCTCCGCGTAAATCTGGTTAACATAGATATAACCCCGCACTGCACATAGCCATCTAAGGCGGTTTCCCTTTTCAAATATTGTCGGCAACTGTTTCATTGTCCATGATCGGCTTAGATATAGAAAATTAGGCAGATAATTCGTGAACAATGTTACGAACTCATAATTTCCTTCCTGAACGAGGTCTATCTGCTTATCGAATATGGGCTGCAACTCCCTTACCCACAACTCATCATGTCCCTTATCGCTCTTATCAGTCAGCCTGCAAAGCCGGAGAGCATAGTTAATGAGCGCTTCTACGCACTTGCCACGAGCGCTATTGATAGCAATTGAAACGGCATCCCGCTCCTCTGTGAAGGACTCGCCTTCCTGTTTTTCTAAGATATGTACGATAATTTTTCTTGCTATTGGCAACATAGCTGGATCAAAGGCGGTCTTATCATCAGCAGTTCCCGCCCTGATGAGCTCGCTAATTGCTCCCACGATCCAATGGGACGAAGCGACCATAACCCCTCTCTGCTCTGCAGCATCTTTCGACCAGAAATCTTCCGATTGCAACATGGCCCAACAAAATTCAAGCAACTCCGCCCAATTGTTGTATTGTTTTTCTTTCCAGAGCTCCTTATAGCCCTCGATCAAGTGGTATGAATAATCAAAATCGAGGGCTATCAATTTCGTTAGATGACCCTTGAATAATTCAGGCCTCGCCTTTAGCGCTTCTTTCAGTGTTTGTGCTAGCCCGCGCCGTGACGGTGTTTTCCATCCGTCTTCTTCTTTGAAAGACCTTAATATATTGAACAAATCATCGAGATCACGGCTCAGCAATTCCTCTACGCTATACGGCGAAAGCTCCCCCCCCCAACCAACCTCCATATAACTGGAGAAATCCGGATGTTCGGGTTCTGCTTTGGTAATTGCCAGATTGTCGGTGTATAAGTCATCCGCCCGTTGATAACCCTTTCCTCTAATCGCGGACAACCATCTCAACCATGTGTAGGCCTGTTGCTTTTCCTGTATATCCTTGGGCTGCTCAGGATCCTTACTCTGCTCTGCAATACTTCCAATAATTCTGAGCACCTTTTGTTTGTCTTTTTCATCAAATCCTGAATAACAATTCTTAAGCAGGTGATACATTTCATGCTGGTAGTGATATTCGAAGTATTGAGGATCGACGAGTTTTTTAACCAATTCACCTAGCTGCCTGTTGTATACGTCAGCTACGTGTATCGCTACTCGCTGGAAAAGAACCGTCTCACTAGCAAGCAACTCGCCAACATAGCGAGCTGCAGCAGCTGCACGCCTGTCAACATAGCCTAGAAGCGCATCGCGCAACGCGCTGACCAAAATACTTTCCGCATCATCTCTACCCTTATTCTGTTCGTGGTCCTCGATTGCTGGTCGCCAGATAGCTGAATATTTATCTTTATCCGATTTGCCAAATATCTCGCTTAAGCGATCCCGAAAAATGTTGACACCATTTTCTTCCAACCTCTCCCCGATAGCCCTAGCATGGACGCTGAATATCTTTCTTGAATGATACGCTTCGACGGGCAAAGCTGCTTCCAACTCCTCCGATGTTCCCCACCGTCTTGGATTCCAGGTTAGTGCGGTCAAGGCGTTGACCAAGCCAATCGCGAGGCCGTGGGCATGAGCCGAATCGCTGGCCAGCAAACGCGGTAGTAGATGATTGCCTAGCTCAGTACCAACCAGCATTCGATCAAAGGTATCTTTGAGCCAGTGCTCTAATAGTTCGACGTCGTCACTAATTATCTTATCTATCGGTATAAATCTTACTATCTTCGCGAAGTACCACCATGTTCGGTAGTTGCTGACTCCATCTGCGATGGCACTTCTAGTAACATCGCGCATAACCTTTAGGAACCTGTCTGCATAATCGAGATTCTCAGGCTGTTGCAGTTCTAGAGCTGTTTGTTCCAGATACTCCAAGATAGGCCAGCTCGGAATACTAAAGTACCCTTCCTGATCAGATTGCACAGGTCTAGGGTTAAGCTCAGGATTGAAAAATCCTCGTTCTTCTAACTCATCAAACCACTTCAAACCTTTCAACTTCTTGAAGAAAAAGGGCTGTAATGCGGGCTTTTGCTCAATCCTGTCGAGAGCATCCAGCTGACGGGGAGTAAGCTTACTCACCAGCCACCTCCAGCACATACTCCAGATCATCGGCCAGTAGCGGATCACCTACTTCCAAATTACCTGCCCAATCTTCCATGATCTTTTCCAGTTGGGCATACTCCCTATGGTCCAAACTGAAGTGAATCAAGCGGACACCAAAGGGATCTTCGTAATAATCATATAGATGTGAGAAAGTCTTCTCCTGATGGGAATAAAAGCCGGACAGCATAAACCATTTTCGCTGTTTGCCAGCATGCCGCCTTCCCTTGCGAAGAATATGCTCAAGCACCTCCCATTCTTCCAACCCGTACCCAAGAAACAAGACGGTATGTCGATCAAACAGCTCATCGAGAAAATCTTGCACTCGTTTGTCGTCGTAGTGAATCAGGTACTGCGGTGTGGTCATAATCACGGATTCGGGTTCGTCGATGCTCCCATGCAAGTGGATGACTGTGCCGGGCTCCCGCAACCGAAGGCCTTTGAGTTGGCGTGGCCAACAAATAAGCTCTGGTTCGTCTTTGCCAACAGCCTCCCCTTCTGCACCAGGTTCGCCTGCCGACGTCTTACCAGGCATTGAATCCAGGAATCGGTCGTAGTTGGTAGTAACATAGGCACAACCGATGCCGTTCAGATATTCATACACCCTGGAATCGCTAGGACGCTTAGGCTGAATCAATGCAGCATAATCCAATGGCCTTGATTCTGACTTAGACACCTGAAGCGAAATAGACAACCGCTGCTTTGCTGGCAAATGAGACAACTGCTGAACATCCCCGAATGTTATGAGGTCCTGTGCAGCCAATTGCCGAAGTGCGGCATCTGCGAATTGATCCCATGACGGGCATCCCATCAGTCTAGATACACCAGCACCTACAAAAATAACCAGATTTGCTTCGCTAGCCGCCTGCTTCACTTCAAGCGGAATCGGCGGTATTTGTGGCGGCGGCCAAGTCTTGCTCATTTACCTCACTCCGTTGAAAGCTTGGTGCAGGAGGGACTGAAAACTTGATTCCGCTCCAATCTGCGCAGCTTCCTGCTGGTCCAATATGGATTGAATGCTTCCCAATCGACTCACAAATTCAATCTGTAGTTTAAGTGGAGGCACACGTAAACGGAGGTTCTTAACAATAGATGTATTCCAGCCTTCCATAATAGGTGTGGCCGTCAGGCCGATCTGGATTCCATCAAAATACTTGAGAATGCCGCTCCATTTACCGTAGATGCTGCGGTGGCATTCATCGGTGATGACCAGATCGAAATACCCCGCCGAGTAGTCGCGGTAGGTATTGATCATGCTCTGCAGGGTGGTGATAGTGATGCGTTTCTCGTCCTGAAAGCGGCGGCCGGCACGCAGCACATAACAGGGCAAATCCGGCAGGTATTCGTTGAAGGCATCTTCCGTCTGCTTGGCCAACGTTATGCGATCCACCAGAAACAGGACGCGGGTGACACTACTCGCCTCAAACAAGCGTTTGATGAGCGCTGCAGCCGTGCGCGTTTTGCCGGTACCGGTGGCCATCTCTACCAGGAGCTTGCGCCGACCGGCGTTCATCTCTTTGCACAGGGTATCGATGCAGTCCTTTTGGTAATCCCGACCCGCGATGCGCTGGTCTATCGGCTTGGTCAATGGATCGACACGCACCTTGCGCTTGGCCAGGCGACGTTCAAGGTCCTCCTGCTTGAAAAAGGTACTGACGGTATGCGGGTAGGCCTCATTGTGATAGTCCCAGAACAGGATTTCTTCGCCGTTGGCGAGAAACACATAGGGCACGTCATCTAGCTGTTCGGCGTAGGCCCGTCCCTGCTCTGCTGCTTCCTGCAGATTGATGGCGGCACGCTTGGCCTCCACCACCGCCATCGCCCTGCCGTGACGATCGCTCAGTACATAATCTGCATACGTTCCATCTGGTAATTGATACTCGTAACGCACGCTTTGACCATCGGTGAGATTCCATCCGACATCCTTAAGCTGCGCGTCGATCACGACGCGGGAGAAGGCTTCCTTTCTATTAACATTTCCGCCCATTCACAACCCCAACGCTGCCTGGAGTTTTTGCAGCGACTCCTTCTGCTTCTTTTTGTCCATCTTTCGGATATTGACCAGTTTCCATTGAATCGCAGGCAGCTGGTCAATGCCTGCTACTGGCATAAGGTCCCAATCCGGTTCCCCTTGTTTGATCGTGAGCAGGAACTTCTTCTCGTTCTCTGTCATTGAACTCCTGATTGTTTCGATGAGCCTGCCACGCACTGCCACCAGTTCATCGTGGTCAACGTCTTCATCCGTCATCCCGGCGAACTCTTGCTCGAACACTTGTCGAAAATCCTTCAGGTTGGGTTCGAGCAATTCGCTCATCGGCCGGTCATGGCTCGCGAGATAAATGATGAAGGCAGTACGGATGTCATCCGTGATGCCTTCGTTCTCCATCAGGATCTTGACGTCGAAGATGTCACGCGGATGCTGGCGATCCAGCGCAGCGCACAGTTTACCGCCGTACAGATCCGCGACCGCCAGGGTGCTGGCTGTCGCCGATGCCTCGAACAGTAACTCCGCCTGCTCGCTCAGCTCTCGCTCTACGGGCAAAAACACGCTGCCCCGGAGTACCAGATTGGGTTCGATCTTGATCGTGGCTTCCGGCGTGCGGACGGTTAACTTGAAAACCTGCTCCGCTCCCCTTGCCCGTATCTCCTGCACAGTCGCGCCGGGTATGGTTCTTCGGATCGCGGCGGCGATTCGATGCAATGCCTCACCGATGTTGGCCAACGCCGTGTCGCGCGGTTCCAGGGGTAAATAGGTCAGATCGATATCGACCGACAGTCGCGGCATGTCGCGCACATAGAGGTTGATCGCCGTGCCGCCCTTCAACGCAAAGCACGCCTCGGCTGTCACATGGGGCATGACCCGCAGCATGAGTTGCGCCTGCTTGAAGTAGGGACTGTCCTTCATGCCGAATTCACCGATGCCTTCCAGTCGGATCCCGTGTCCGGGACGGTGATGTTGTATCTTGTGTCCAGCCGGCCGCCTTTGACGATCATGCGCTTGCCTTTGCCAAAGTCCACCTTTGACAGATCCAGCTTCTTGACCCAGGCATGGTTGCAGGCTTCCGCGAGCACCATGAACAGCCGCTTCACTTTCACCGAACGGCACTGTTCCAACAGCGATTGAACCAGGCGCGGCCGCAAGGTGGTTAACCCCTCCATGAGCAGGGCGGCCTCTTCAAAGGATTCCTCCTCCGGAACGAGATACAGTACTTCCATGATGGCGCGCTCGGGTGCCGATATCGTTATGGCATAGCTGGCCAGTTCTTTTTTGGTGAGGCCTGTATCCGGATTGTCGGCGAACAGCGTCGTGGTGGTATATCGAAGGGCCACCCCCCAATCATATTGCCGAAACCACGCAGGCAGGCGAGTGCCGGGACTGGCGAACAGCGATACGGTCCCACCCTTCCCCATCGGCAGGAAATGCCCATACCCTTGCAGCTGCAATGCGGTTTTGGCCCCGGCGTGGACGGGCAGCTTCAATTGCGCCTGGAGGGCATGCAGGCCGCCGGACCACTCTACGCTGTCGCCGGCACGCACATAGGCACCGTGGCCGATGCGCCGTATCCAGCCGCTTTTCTCATACTCGTGCACCAGTTGCTGGTAGGCTCCCTTGGCCTCCAGCCAGCGCGACACCGCCACAGTCCCCTGAGGCCATGCGGTAAGCAGTCGGTTTAATTTGCTGCGGGGCTCACTAGTCATGCTTGTTAATCTAGCTTAAATACAAACCCGGCTCAAGCATGCAGTTTACTTTGAAGCTGATTTAACAGCTTCTTATTGTTAATTAGGTATGGTAATAAACCAAATACCTCATGAATATGCTATGTGGCGCATCGCTGAGCCCTTGTCTCGCCTGTCACCGTATTAAATAAACTGCACTTATCTGTTCTCGGAATAGGTTGGCTTGCGTGCTGAAACTGCGGTCGCGTTTGCACAATTGCTTCACTTGGTAGTTCAGGTCTCTCATCGTGTACTTTCCAATTCTGGTAAGTGTTTATGACCAACCGCAGGCTCGTAGCCTGACTGGTTCCGCCGAGGCGGAAGGGTCAAGGGACACTACTCCCTGTTCGACCTGATAAGCCTGGTCGCAGGCAACCTGGCTGCTCTTCTGGTGAAGATGGTGCCCGGTAAACCAAGGGCTCGAAGAGCCTTCGTTGATGGTGAGTGTTTCACCTCCTTTTTAGTGAGCGGAACCATCGGTCCGCGTGTTGCAAGAAACCGTCGATGTGACGGCGTGACGAAAGTCGGCTGATTGCCGCTGATTGCCAGCCGGATTTGAAGTGGCAAAAGCCAGATTGAAGCGAGGACGACGTCCTGGTATTGCAGAAGCGTTGAAGATGAGCTGCAGCCGAGGCTGTGCGCCGTTGAAGCTCTGGCGACGCTGTGCCTTACTAGAGGCGCAATATAAGTGCTTGTTTACACAGCCGCACCAATCTACTATTGGGACAAGACGTAATCCCGTCAACAACGGCCTGTTAGCAACCTTCGAGGCAAAAATCATGATCAACACCTTCATACCCCTCACTTTTTCAGCGCTGTTGTTGTCGTCGCTACCAATACTGGCTGCAGAAAACCTATCTCCTAGCGAGCAAGCCGAGCGGGAGGCCGAATTTCAGAGAGTCAGGGATCGGGGTGAGGAACTGTGGGCAGACGGATTCGATTATGTTGCTGGGGTAGGTGTAGAAGGTGCAATAAATGCAGAAGAGTTCATCAAAGCTCAGAGTAAAATGGAGACCCTTCGGCTAAGGGAAAGTGGCGTGCGGGTACTCAAAACCAATCGCCGAATTTTACAAGGCGAAACCGAAGATCAGAGTCCGTTTCAGGCACAACTTGCAGATTTAAATATGTTTGGACCCGGAGCTGAGATTCCCTCCTATTACGAAATTGCGAGTATTCCGGTGATGGACAGCGAGGTGATTTTCCTGAGGCCGATGAACCCCGAAGAGGTACTGGAATACGAACGGGAGGCGCAAGGTGTATCGAACGATGATTTAGCGGACACCGCCAAGGGCATGGCAGACGGTATTGCCATGATGATGTCCGGCTTAGGCTCCACGGGGCTACCAACCTTCAATGTTAATGAATTAATGGAGGGACTCGACGATGATACCCCAATTGCAGAAGTTTGCAGGACTTTGATATCCGGAGGCTTTCCAAATAGTGAAGCCCCTGAAGTGCAAGCCATAGCCCTGATTTTGGCACCCGAGTGTTTTATGAGAGTGACAGCTGACCATCTAAGGCAGCTCGACGAACAAACTGCTGAGGAAAAAGAACTGGCAAGAAATGATGCGCTCAGCGCGTTTGATCAACCCCTGCAGGTTGTCGATGCCGATGAAGACTATGTGACTTTCGGGCTTGATTTGCCGGCGGGCACAATCGCTTCAACCGAAGCCCTTCAGCGAAGCCTGAATCAAATGGTGGCAGCGTTCAGCAGGCAACTCCCCTCCTTCCCCGATTCGCGCCTGCAACGTCTCAATAGAGACTCCGTTGCACAATCCGGGCAGTTTCCCTGGTCAGGCTCCCGCTATGTAACCGCCGGTAGGAATACCTTCGAACGAGATCCGTTAGTGTTCGGGCAATTCGGTTTGTTCGGCGGTGGCAATCGAAATCCGGAACCGGCACCGGAAACAGAGCCCATGTCGGTAGAACGCTATGAGATCACCTTCGATCGCAAGACCCTGAAACGTACCGATATGAAGATGTACGGCACCATGGGACAGGGAGCCGCAGCGCGCCCGGTGATCATGGAGCAGGGGAGCTCTCTCTATCAACAGGTGCCAGGTAGCACGCTTTTCGAACCTTATCGTGAAACATCGCGAGCTACCGGCATGATCAGCCCGGCAATGCAGGAACAGATGCGCACATCCCTGGCTGACATGGACCGACAAATGGCTGGCATGCCTGCCTCCCAGCGCTCGCAGATGGAGAGTATGATGGGTGGGCAGATGGATCAGATGCGTTCGATGGCAAACGATGGCGCCATCGAGGTTACTATGATCACCACCAGCATCGAGATCAATCCGCAACTCGGCCAGAACAACCGGGGCGTTGCGGGCGGTTCCTTTGCCAGTAGTGACCTGTTGGATCTGATTGCACCTGGCGGCCAACCGTCCGCAACGGGTAGCGGCGGCCAGGGAACAGGTGGCAGACTGCTGGACCAGTCCGGCATGGTGCGTATGATACAGGTGTCCTTGGACAGACTCGGCTACAACCCGGGGCCGGCCAATGGTCAGCTGGAACGTGAGACCGTGATTGCAATCACCCAATTTGAAGCGGCCAAAGGCATGCCGGTTACGGGTCAGGCGACACCACAACTGGCAGGCATTCTCGCCGCCGAAGTGGATGCTTTACCATAGATCTTCTGCACTGAAATTAGGAGAATTGAACGATGAGAAAGTGTGTTTGCAGCAGTATAACCATCCTGTTTTTTGCCTGTTTGAGCTTCACTCTCACAGCACAAACCAATGAGTTGCTACTTCAGGTGGAGCAGCATCTGGCCGCGCTTGGTTACGACACAGGTCCGGTAGATGGTGCTGAAACCCTGGAAACAACCATTGCCATCTCCAAGTTTCAAGCGGAGAACGGTCTGGACGTTACCGGTGTCGCAACGCCGGAACTTTCCGGCACCATGGCTAATTTAAGACTCAGCGGCGGCGCAGCGGTGGCTACTACTGCATCCGCAGCTGATATAGCCAGTCTTCGGACAGCGCAGCAGACTTGTCTGCAAGAGAAGATTGATGCCAGGCAGGCCGGGCAGCAGCGCAGCCGTGGTCTCCGTAGTCTGACCAGCGCGGTGAGCCGTGTAGCAAACCGGGCGGGGATAAATCTCGGTGGTTTAAATCAAGTGACGCAGGACATCTATACAACCAATGCTACTGCCGCAGACCTTTCTCAGGCTGCCAGGGATCTAGGTTTGACCGAGGACGATCTGGAGACCTGCAGGGCTCCCCGGTAACTCTTTGACGGACAGAGTGAAAATTCTACCCAGGATGGACGTTCTCACTTGATAACATATCTAGAGTGAAAAACCAGCGGAATGACCGCAAAAGCGGCCAGTCCGGGAACCGGTGTGTGAGACAGACTACTATTGTTGGAGAGCGGTTATCTGGTTCTCGAATTGCTGATAGAGCGCATAATTATGCGCTACCGTTTCATTCGTGTCTTTCTGTGTGGATGCAGTCAAAACTGATTGCGCAACCCATTGATGTTCAGCCCAGTTTCCGCCATTGTCCTTTACGATTTCCATCTCGGAAGTTACCAAATTGCCAACTTCGTTGGCGGCCTTGAATACGGCGCCAATATCGCCGATCGATGTTGCACCGTCCTTATCGACTTTCTCGGCGAGTTCCTGCATCCGCGCTGCAGTTCCCGCCTGCAGCTCTGACACGCGCTGAACAACCGCGACGTAGGATCGCATTTGCTCCTGAGTCAAGCGTCCATCAGCGGGCGGCGTGTAGGTATCTTTCATCGCCTCTTCCATAAGAGCGCCGCGTCGCACGGCGTTTGCCAAAAAGCCGTCGGATGACTGTCCCAATCTGTCTGGGTTCGATACCGATGTCATTGGCGAACCGGCGTCTGGCCCGTAAAGGACGGGGTTGATGACAGTGCCAATGATCAACATGACGACAATCGTCCCGACCAATGAAACGATAAAGTGTCCTGTGCGTTTCTCTTCGGGCACAGCAAGATAGAGCGGAATGATTTTCCACAGCAGGACCAATGAAAAAATGCTTAAACCGAGGGCCAGCAAGCTGCCGATCCATGGCAACCAGGTTAGTGCCTGTCCGGCAAAACCGGGTACGAATGCCAGCGTGACCGCCGCGAGACCCAAAGGGAAATTGTTCTTGCCGCCGAATACACCGGCCAATGCGCTGAAGATAAACGAGACGACTCCAATGGCGATCCCGCTAGTAATGATGCCGACAACCGTTGACAAAAGCGTCGGTCGAAATCCGCCCAATAACGATGAGCCGCCGAATATCAGGCTCAGCACATAGGCGACTACAGCGCTGACGACAATGAGCGGACCAGTCAATAACAATGCAGTTTTTTTCCAGTCATCTGCTTCCGACAGATAACTTTGCCACGTTGCGTCCCTCTCAAACAGCGCGCCGGTTACAAGCTTTATAGTGCGATTAAGGTCTATCATTTGCGTTACCCTCGGAGTTGTTATTGTTGTTTCTGCTATTTTCGATCCACTGGCTCGTTCGGAACCCCGGCGCATTCCCTGTCTCGGTATTCGCGCCCATAGATCCAAGGCCCGGAATTACTGGTTTTAGGAGGACCTAAAGGTATCTCTGATGCCTGGGATTGTCCAGCTTCGTGGGCGACGGCCCTGGTAGCGCCAATTGATCAATCAATAACCCGGGAGACCGCCGCCTTTTTATTCTATACACGATTAAAAAAATTCGGTGGCAAAAGGAAACACAGTTGATTCTCACTTGTGGCTCACCCCTTTCTAGTTCAGAGGAAGTCTGAGTGTAGTTATCATAAGTACCGCTATTTTTTCACCAACTTCATACTGAATGCCTGACAGGAAAAATCAGGGTTGGGCGTCGGTAAAAGCTATTCTTGAATGTATGTCTCAAAAATTTGAAGATGGGGAAGGATAGAGATCCAGGGGTTGGCAGTTTTTCCTTACACGACAGAGTGTCACGAATTTGGAAAAATCCTAAAACCGAAGCACCCGTGGCGCTAGCAGGTAAGAACGTGTAGCTTTTTGAATCCGGCAAAGAATTGCGGGACCGGTTAAATTTGGGTCGGCACGCGGAGAAGCAGTACTAAACCAATAAGTTTAATTTTTAGTTATTGTAAAGTTGACATGTCCAACACAGGTAGGTCGCCTTCAATTTATCTGTTTGGTGAGTTTCTAATTATCTCGCACCTGCCTGCTGCAAAGTAGACAAGTTTTTTTCCTCGGTTTCCTTTGACGGCATATGGTGGTTTTCGGCGTAATTCGTTATACCGGTGCATTAGACAATGTGTTACCCGATCTATGGGGGCAAAGACAGGTGAGACACAGCCTTTGGTTAGAAAAATACCTCAAACGGCGCCATGAAATCTGACAGGGGATAGATGTTGCTATGTTCAAAAGGGCTAAAGAACATTCATCTACTTATTCAGAGGCTCCCTGGCAATTCAATATTTGGAACGTCCGACATTTAACTGATGTGCATTGCTCTATGTTTCCTACATTGATCATGCTAACCTTTGCCAGTGATTGGCATGTTCTCTGGGTTAGAAACTCAGGGTAAAGACGGCTGATTGGATTCTCCTTAAATTCTATTTTTATGCTTTGGAGCAACCATTCTGGTGGTCGCACCAACACGTCGAGTGGTTCTGGTCTGGACGGAGAAAAATATGCGAAATAAATTCTTCAAAATTGCCGTTTGCGGCATAGTCTACGGGCTCTTGGCAGGTAGTGTTCAAGCTCAGGATTTATTGCTGCATTTGCCGCTTGATAGTGGATCTGGTGAGAGTGGAGCATTGGTCTTTACCAAGGATGGTGCGGCACCACCCCAAATGGTTGAGGGCGCGAATGGCAGCGGCTTGCTTTTCAATACCATATCGGCGCTTGCAGTTCCGTTTGATTTCGATTTCAAAAAATACCCGCAGGCAACTGTGACTGCCTGGATCAAGCAGGATGCTGGCGCAATCGGCGATCGCGGTGTGCTGACATCGGCGACGCCTGGCGGGCTGTCCTTTGGCCTCAATGGCGGGCGGATCCACCTTGTGCCCGGAACAGGCGGTATCAGTTATTCGACACCAATGCCTGTTGGCGAATGGGTGTTCGCCGCCGCCACCGTCGACATGACTGGCCGCTCTGCGAGCGTCTACATGAATGACGGCGCACCGGTGGTGAAAGAAAATATTCTTTTGCGCGACAATGCTGCTCAGTCTTTTCCGAATCTTAATGACCCCAACGCTCCACGTTCACCCTATCTAGTTGTCGGAGCCTACAAGTTTTATCCGTGGCTTGGCACGTCGACACCCATTTCGATTGACGATGTACGCCTGTTTGGACGCGTCCTATCCCCCGAAGAAATCGCAGCGCTACGAGAAGGCGGTCCACCAGTTGATATTGCGCAAGCAGAGAGTATTGGCGAGACCGAGAAAAATGCGCCGGCGGAAGAAAATGGCAGCGAAATCATTGTCGTAGAAAATCCGGCGAAGCCTTATGACGTCGACACTCCAACCGATGGTGGCATTGTTGTCAGCGACAACTCAAGCTCCAACTCGTCCGGCCCTGTTGCGGCGCCGTCTACTAAGGAAGTTCCCGGAAATTCCACCGAAGATGTGTTGCCCGCAACAACGCGGCCGTCGACAACAACGACCAACCGGACGCTGGCTAGACGACCCGCAGTCACCGCACCAACGGAACCCTTCGCATTGCCGAAGGCAGCCGAAGGACTCAGGAAATCGGCGGAAGACGTATTACCCGACGCAAGCAAGCCATCGGTAGTGATACCCCAGGGGCCGATTGCAACGCAAAGCGCGGCAGAAAAGATAGCGCAGGCAGCCGAGGACGCATTACCCGATGCAAGCAAGCCCTCGGTAGGGATCCCCCAGGGACCGATTACAATGCAAAGCGCGGCAGAAAAGATAGCGCAGGCAGCCGAGGACGCATTACCGGATGCAAGCAAGCCCTCCGTGGTGATCCCAGAGGGGCCGATTACGATGCAAAGCGCAGCAGAAAAGATAGCCCAGGCGGCAGAGGACGCATTACCAGGTGCGCCAGTTCCTGAATCGCGGGAAGAAGACGATGGAACCATCACGCGCCAACAAGCCCTGACCCCTTCCGAGTCGGGCGGCGAGCTCTATGCAATGGGCGGCCTCAGTGAAGCGATATTCACCTCTGTCGCAGGTTTTGAGGGCGAGAACAAACACACATTGGATCTCGGTGAGAAATTCCTACGCGAGATCGCTTGGAATGACAAGGCAGATATTCCCTGCGCAATCGGGATAGGCAGTGAGTACAATGGGCTTGCGCGCCTCGTCAACGATCAGGACGCACTTCATTTTGGGTGCACCAATATACAACCTTTCAGTTTGCAAGGTCCTGGCTTTGATTACAGTGCCGGACTTGACACAAGCGTTATCGGCAGCATCGAAGTTTGTAGTGGCTTTACAAGCAAACGCCTTAAGGGCGTGCGCGTATCCGGCAATCATGTCAATGCCAATGGCAGCCTGACCTATGTTCCGGTTTCAGATGCAGATTCGTTAGCGCGGTGTGGTCGCTGGAGCGGCATCAACATGTGCCCGAATTTTCATGTCGGCACAGGCTTGATTGTCCACACCGATGATCGCAGTGGTGATAAGGAATTAATCGTCGGATTGCAACTCATCTGCAAGAAAGTCGGCGTCAGATAGAATTGTCGGGGGACTTAGCCACGATTTCGATTTGGTGATCTGTCTGTCCTGTCCACTATGTTCACATGGACATTGTGAGCAGGTGGCAAATTGAGGTGCTCGGTAAATGGCTCTCTTTCTATTGATGCTATTATTTTTTTGGTGTGGCAGTCTGACTGAGCGAACATACTTAAGGAGGATTAGAGCGCCATGGACACTCGAATTCGCCGACCCTGTGCGACCCTATACGGTATCATTATCACTCTTGGACTTACGGTCCTTATGGGCATTCAACCTGCCGCTTCAGAAGAGGTCAGGTTTCAGCCAATCTATATCGATGTAGAGGGCAATGGCATCCTCAGGTTCACGGCCGATGGTGACGGCCCCTATTGGATCGCGATCGGGATGCACACGGACAACGCTGATCGTCCATTCGAGACCTGGGCTGGCGATATCGGGCCCTATTCAGGCCCGGACATTGCGATCGCCTTTCCTTACATCAAGCATCAAGACATTGCTCTGGAGGTGATTGCTTTCGAGCTCTATCGCAAGGACCCATATATCGGGGTGGCATTTTTCAAACCAGAACTGAATGTCGAAAAGGCCGAATCCCTGTCTGATTGCGGCCAGCCCAGCATAATTGGGGAATGCACAAAATAACGGCAGTAAGCGTGCGTTCGCGTCCAGAAGGAGAGCCTGTGGTATGCGAATTCCTATATTTACGCAGCCATCGGCAATTTTACGTCGCTTGCCTGAATATACAATCCAGGATAACCCGCTGTTTTACCTAAATAATTAACAAATCGCATAGGACAGGGTACAAAATCGGGCACAATAAAAAAGGCCTACATCTCTGTAAGCCTTTGATTTATATGGTAGCTATGAGTGGACTTGAACCACTGACCCCAGCATTATGAAGATGCATGGGCGTAATTAAACTTTAACTAAAACAATCACCTACGACGTTTGCACAAGCTATACCGTAATTGACTTGTAGTTGAGTTATGCTTATAAGAAGTATAAAAGGTATCTCTGAACCAGGGCAATGTCCAGGTGTGTGGTCGTTAGGCCATGGTGATTCATGCATGGTCGTCCATTTGGACGGAAAACCCGGGTAATCCCCTGCTTGTCAGCCCCGATGCATTGAAAACAGGCACGCATGCCGGCACCGGGCCGAGGGGCTGCCGGCCGCCATTCCAGCCCCCAATCACAGATTGGGGTCGCTCGGTTGCGCAGAAAGCTGGCGTTTTCAAATACGCTTACCTCACCCCTTGGCAGACTGTAAATTCTCCTTCTTTCTACTTGTGTGAGTCAGGCGTCGTCGAACAGGTTGCTCTGTGGAGGGGCTCGTTCAGGCGGGAGTTGTGCCTGAGAGTCTTCGGACTCCTTCTTTCTCAAGTGTTCCAGAATCTGCCGGATTACCGCCGGGTCTTCGATGCAGGCGATGATCTTCACCGGCCCCCGGCACTGCTCGCAGGTTTCGATGTCGATGTTGAATACCCTCTTCAGGCGCTGGGCCCAGGTCATGGCGGCGTGGCGTTCGGCAGGCGTTCTGTCATCCGGATGGAGTCGGTCCATGTTCTTGTTGCTTCCCCTGCCCCGCCCCGATGGCGTGATGGCGGCACGGTGTCTGCTGTTGGGAGCGAACACCCCATGAAATCTCGTCAGGTTGACCCGGGGCTTTGGCACCAGAGCGGCCAGTCGTGCAACAAAGTCCAACGGTTCGAAGATCACGTGGGTGGTACCGTTTCTGAACGGCGTCTTCAGCTCGTAGCGTACCTTGCCGCTAGGGGTGAGTGACAGGCGATTCTCCGCGATCGCCGGACGGGCGATGTAGCGGCACAGCCGTTCCAGCTTGTCATGCTGATCGGCCCGGACGGCCACCCCGGCGTGCAGGCTGAAGCCGTTGAGTTTGGCGACCCGGGCGTGGTCGGGCGGCTCTTCCGGCATTGGGGGAATGGTCTGCAGGCAGAACACCTGGCGGCCCTTCTGCGGGCCCACTGCAATACGGTAGGTGACCGAGTGGCTGTGGAGGTCCTGGAGCGGGTCTTCCTCCAGGCCTTCCAGGGTCAGGTAGCTGTTCTCCGCATCCCGCTCCAGGATCCCCCGCCGTTCCAGGAAGCGGGCCACCCGCCGGCTGATGGCATGGAGCAGGTCGTGGAGCTGTTCGACGGTCGGGGGTGGCGTGCGACGGAAGCCGTAGTGGCCGGCATCGTCCTGTACATACACCCCGTCCAGAAACAGCATGTGGAAATGGATGTTCAGATTCAGGGCCGAGCCGAAGCGCTGGATCAGAGTGACCGCCCCGGTGGGAGCTTCCTTGCTGGTGAGCCCGGCCTGGTAGGCCAGGTGGCTGGATGTAGTTTTTCTGGGAGGGAATCAGGGATCCATTCCCGGCCAATCGGCGCGCGCGATCCAGGACGGCTCGTTGCTCCTGGCTGAGGATCGGCACGACACGCGTCTTGCCGCCCTTGGTCTAGGCCGCTTTCAGCCGGATATGATCACCCTGATCAGCGAAACCGGGCTTGAATTTGATCGCTTCCTCCCGTCGTAAACCGAAGGCGCGCTGAAGCTCCAGGCTCAGACGCACGTACTCATCCTGAATACTCGACAGTGCCTGGCGGTCGAGAGCGACCGCCTTGGACTCATTGCTGATGAATTGCCGGTCGGGGATGCCGTAGAACTCGTTGGAGCGGGCAATGACATTGCGCCGGTCCACTTTCGCTGCCCACCACCGCAAGCAGTTCATTCGGTTCTTGATGGTACCGGCCGCCATGCCCTCGCCGAGTCAACGCTTTACGAGGGCATCCACGTGCTTTGGCTTTAACGATCGGGTACTCATCCGCCGGTACCCCATCTCCTGCAGCTGATTCGCCATCTGGTTGAGCATACGCGCACGGTTGGCTTGCGTGCTGTAACTGCCATCGCGGTTGCGTTTGCAAAACTGTTTCAATTGGTAGTTCAGGTCTCTCATCGTGTACTTTCCGAATCTGGTAAGTGTTTATGACCAACCGCAGGCTCGTAGCCTGACTGGTTCCGCCGAGGCGGAAGGGTCAAGGGACACTACTCCCCGTTCGACCTGATAGGCCTGGTCGCAGGCAACCTGGCTGCTCTTCTGTTGAAGATGGTGCCAGGTAAACCAAGGGCTCGAAGAGCCCGCTGTGATGGTGAGTCATTCACCTCCTTTTAATGGGCGGAACCATCGGTCCGCGTGTTGCAAGAAACCGTCGATATGACGGCGTGACGAAAGTCGGCTGATTGCCAGCCGGATTGGATGTGGCGGTTGCCAGATTGAAGTGAGGACGACGTCCTGCCATTGCAGAAGCGTTGAAGATGAGCTGCAGCCGAGGCTGTGCGCCGTTGAAGCTCTGGCGACGCTGTCGTTGTTTTTGCCATTTAGGATGACGAGGGCAACTTTCCCCATCCACGTTACCGCCGTGGCCGCGTATGAAGCTTTCCGTGGTGCATGGCCGCTAGTATAGCCAGACTGAATTCGCGCCGAACGCATCAATTCCAGCGCAAGCCGTTGTCTTTCTGGGCTCCGCCGCCCTCGTCACTACCTTAGCTATCGCTCAGCAGTGACGAGGGCTTCCTGCGCATCAACGCCCATGCCAGGCCTCCGACCTGGCATGGCCATCGAGCCGGCAGAGTTGTTCGGGCCGTGGTTACAGTGGAACCGCTCCGGCCTTGCGTGCCTGCGCAACCTGCTCGGCATATTTGGGCGTGAATTCACCCTGCTGCATGCGTTGGACCAGGGCGCGCAGATAGCCCAATGGCGAGCTGCGGATCGCTCCCGCTGCGATGGCTCCCGCCCATTCGTCGATCACCATCTGCGCCAGCGGCCTGCTGAGTTCAGCGACCTGACGCGTCGCGGGTGCCAGCAATTCGTCCGGCACCCAGCGGGAAAACTGCACGTAGTCTTGATCGAATTCACGACGACTACCGCCGTAGGTATCAGTGGGTATTGTAGTTGTTGTCCTGCTTAGGTCTTTATCGGTATTAGGTAATGCTTCCGGCTTCACCGGACACGGCGCGGCCTTATCTGACTGGGCCATATCCGGTGAACCCGGATGTGGTGAATCCGGTATCTCGTGAACATAGTAAATCCCGCCACGCATTCGACCTTGCTCATCGCGTGTACGTTCGTATCGAACATAACCGGTCTCGCGCAGTTCCCTGAGTAGCTTGTAGATACCGTCGCGCCCTAATTCGCCGCGGCGTTGCAGATCCTTGATGAGCACCTTCCAGTCATCCGGCCGGGAAAGCAGGTAGCCAAGCAGGCCACGCGCTGCCCAGGACAGGCGTAAATCTTCCACGGCGTCTTGATTGATCGTCACAAACCGGTAGCGCCGTGGCGCACGGATGATGGTATTACTCATGCCTCATCGTTTCCGATGATGATCCTTGCTACCTCCGAGGCCGGGTAATACACACGTCGACCGATCTTGCGACCGCAGGCCTTGAGTGATCGGGTCTGCTGGTCGCAGGGGTGACTGAGGCTGTAACGCAGGCCACCGGTAGAACGTCCCAGCAACTCGGCCAGTTGCGCTTGCGACAACAACAAACCAAAGCGATCGGCCAGTTGATGCTCCAGCGTTACTACACACTTTTTTCTTGATGCTTGCATAATCTGTCTTCTCCTTGTGCATGATTTGAAAACATCAGATTGCACAACACAGCATGTGTTTGCCAGAACATAACGTTTAGCAGCGCGGTAAACATTTATTTTTGATTTTGCAAATTACACAGTGTTAGTTTCACTGCATGTAATGCAACAACGACTACGCGGCACGAACATGAATCAGATCGAAATGCTCCTGGACGCGATCAACAATCTGTCCCCGCGAATTCCGATTACAGTGGACTTGTGGTCCGTTAAGGAGATCGCCGCTTACCTGAAACGTTCCGAGGCGGTTGTGCGTGAACGCATCACTGCCCTGCCCGGTTTCCCGCAGGCCATCCGGTTGCCGGTCGCTGGCAGTAAAGGCCGAGGGCAACCGTTGTGGAAGGCCAAAGAGGTGATCGCCTGGGCCGAGAAGCACCAGGAAAACCGCATCGCCTAGTCAAGTTTAGCGGCCAGGTCTTTCACCGAGGGCGCGTAATACACATTCTGCAATACCCGCAGATCGCGGTGCCCGCTGATGCGGGCAAGCTCCATCACATCGAACACCTTCGACAGCCTGGTAAGCGCTTCGCGGCGCGTGTCATGAAAATGCAGGTCTTCAATCAGTACGCGTGCTTTCGCCTTGCGGAACAACGCATCCAGGCTGGCCGTCGACACATCGAACACAGTACCCTCCTCGCCATTCAAGGATCGCAGCTGCTCGATGATACGACGCGCCTCGGCCGACAACGGCACATCCCGCGCATAGCCATTCTTTGTCAGGGGCAAATGCACATGCCGCTCATTGACATGCTGCCATTCCAGGCTACAGATCTCACCCGCGCGCATCGCCGTCTCGATGGCGAACAGATAAGCAGCACCCACGCGTGAAGAGATTGTTTCGGGCGGTGTGTCCCGGGAATATCCGAGTGCATGCAGTAGCTTTTCTGTTTCTTCCGTTGTCGGTCGCCGGGTGCGCGCCGCCGTGGGTGGCGGTCGCCTCACATCGCTGACCGGGTTGACGCGCAGCCATCCCCACTCGCGCCGAGCCACCGAACAGGCATGCGAGAGGATTGTCATCTCCCGCTCCACTGTCGAACCCGAGACCTGCTTCAGTCGCCGATCTCGCCAGGCGGCGATATCGGTCGGCGCGAGCATGCGCAGCGATACCTCGGCGACCGAATCGCGGAGAATGACGTTGATCATCTTCTGCTCCCGCGCGCCGCCGCGCTTTTGAATACTGACCTCGCGGCTATAGCGTTCAAGCAAATCACGGAACGGCTTGTTTGGGATCTTGCCGGCGGAGTCTTCCCGCAACCGGGTCTCTTCCTGCGCAGCCCAGGCCTGGGCTTCCCGCTTGGTGGTGAATGTCGACGATGTGCGCGTGCCCTTGATGCACACCTCGGCACGCCAACCCCCGCTCCGTTTTCTAAATGTAGCCATACGCGATCCCCTTCGATTTACGCCAATGGCGTAGATTTGGCGTAAAGGAATCATACAACAAGCGGGAAAAAGAGGGTTAACGTACTGAATGAAAAATTGAATTACGTGCTAACCAATTGTTTTAACGTAAGAAATGTTAAAAAGTGGCAAGAAGCGCAAAGTATTGATTTTAGATAATGGTGCCCGGGACCGGAATCGAACCGGTACGGAGTTTCCTCCGAGGGATTTTAAGTCCCTTGCGTCTACCAATTTCGCCACCCGGGCATGGGAAAGGGATGGCCTTGCGTTGTCTGCAGCACCTGGAATTTATTCCCCGATCCAGCCCAGCCGTCTGACACACTACCCCGTTGGCGGATGGCCGGGTATTTAATCAAGGGTGACTGGCTCGCTTCCATTCCATTTCGATGACACATTCACCGCTGGCCGGACTGAACCGGGACATCTGACCCGTTGTAGACGGGGCGGGTCGTGTCAGTGTTGGCGGGCATGTCGGCACGGCGGTGCGTCGGGATTGAAATGGAGGCTGGAGTCGGAATCGAACCGGCGTACACGGAGTTGCAGTCCGCTGCATAACCACTCTGCCATCCAGCCTTGGAATCGTATTTCCTGGTCTTGTTGTCTGTATTCTGGTTGCTTCTTTTACTAATTACTGATTGCTTATTACTTATTACTTATCGCTGCTTACTTGCTGCTGGTTATTTCCTGTTGCCGGCTACTTACTGTTGTCGGTTACTGTCTGTCAGGTCATGCCGACGTGGGTATCCGGTCCCGGCGGGCTCCGGATCAATGACCTGGATGACTACCCATGCACCGCGCCAGGCCATGAATTACTGGCCTGTATTCTGCTCATGAGAATGGGTCCTGCTGGCCGTGAGGGTAGTGGAATTGGAGCGGGAAACGAGATTCGAACTCGCGACCCCGACCTTGGCAAGGTCGTGCTCTACCAACTGAGCTATTCCCGCTTGATCAAGGGCGCCTATTCTACTGCCTAACCCTTTGAAGTCAAGATACTTTGGCGCACTTCGAAGCAGTTTGCTGCATCACCGCGGCAGATTGTGACTGATTCCCTACATTCCCTCCAGCTTGTCCTGTTCCGGGGCCAGTTTGCCCCAGGCGCTGCGGAAGTACATGGCCATGGAATACAGGCTGAGGGCCGCCGCGATATAGATCAGCACATAGCCCGCCTGCCAGAAAATAGCGGGACCGGCCGGGTCGCTGGCCAGCAGGATAATAATGGCGATCATCTGCACCGTGGTCTTCACCTTGCCGGCAAAGGCCACGGCCACGGCGTCCCGCTGCCCGCGGCTGGCCATCCATTCCCGCAGCGCCGACACCAGGATTTCCCGACCGACGATGATGCTCACCGGCAGAATGAACCAGACCGTGGAGTAATTGGCCACCAGCAGGACCAGCACCAGGGCAACCAGCAGCTTGTCCGCCACCGGATCCAGGAAGGCGCCGAACTCCGAGGTCTGGTTCAGCCGGCGGGCCAGGTAGCCGTCCAGCCAGTCGCTGATGCTGGCGGCGGTGAACACGCCGGCGGCCCACAGGTAGTGGCCGGGGAACTGGGCGAAATACAGCACCACCACCACCGGTACCAGGGCGATTCGAATCAAGGTTACTGTATTGGCCAGATTGGTCATGGGGGCAAATTATGCCTAGTCGTGATGCAGGTGGCTATAGATGGTTGCTGCAAGTTTGCTGCTGATGCCGCGTACCCTGGCCAGGTCTGCTTCACTGGCCCGCTGAATGCCCTGTTGACCCCCGAAGTGCTTTAAAAGTTCCCGGCGCCGCTTGGGTCCCAGGCCGGGAATCTGCTCCAGCGTGGACTGTCGCCGGGCTTTCTCCCGCCGGGCCCGGTGACCGGTAATGGCGAAACGATGGGCCTCGTCCCTCACCTGCTGCAGCAGGTGCAGGGCCGCCGAGTCAGTGCCCAGCACGATCTCCTTCAGGTAGCCTTCGCTGTCAGCCAGGTACAGGGTTTCCTGGCCGGCGCGGCGACTGATGCCCTTGGCGATGCCCAGCAGGGTGATCCCCGGCAGCTGGTAGTCGGCCAGCGCCTCCAGGGCCTGGGTCAGCTGCCCTTTGCCGCCGTCGATCAACAGGATGTCCGGTACCTTGGCCATGCCCCCCTCCTCGCCGCGGGACAGCCTGGCAAAGCGCCGCTGCAGGGCCTGGAGCATGGCACCGTAGTCGTCCCCCGGGGTGACGTCCTTGATGTTGAAACGCCGGTAGTCGGCCTTTACCGGGCCGTTGACATCAAACACCACGCAGGATGCCACGGTTTTTTCACCCCCGGTATGACTGATATCAAAACATTCGATGCGGCCGGGCAGTTCCGGCAGTTGCAGCGCATCCTGCAGCAGCTGAAAGCGCTTCTGCAGGTTCTGTCGGTTGCTGACGTAACCGGTCAGGGCGGCGCCGGCATTGGTGGTGGCCAGTTCCAGCCAGCGGGCCCGGTGACCCCTCACCCTGTGGACCAGTTTCACCTTGCGGGTGGCACAGTAGCCCAGGGCCGCCGCCAGTTGCTCATGATCCTCCGGCAGGTGGCTGACGATGAGCTCGGCGGGAATGTTGTGTGACCGGCTGCCCTCGGTATCCCGCAGGTAGTACTGCCCGATGAAAGCAGAAAGAAGTTGAGCTTCACTCTCCACCAGCTTGATCTTCGGGTAAAAATTCTTGCTGCCGATAATCCGGCCGGCGCGGGAGTAGATAACATGCACGCAGCAGTAAGGTGGCTGGATGGACGCCGCGAGAATGTCCGCGTCGGCGCCCTGGTTGGCGACGTGCTGCTGTTCCTGGATGCGCCGCAGGTCGATGATCTGGTCCCGCAGCCGGGCTGCCTTTTCGAAATCCAGGTCCGCCGCCGCCTGCTCCATGGTGGCCGACAGTTCCCGGGTCAGGTCGTCGCTTTTGCCCTCCAGGAACATCTGCGAGTAGTGCACATCCCGGGCATAGTCCCCGGGGGATATCAGGCCCACGCAGGGGCCGGTGCAGCGCTGGATCTGGTACTGCAGGCAGGGCCGGGACCGATTGCGGAAATAGCTGTCCTCACATTGCCTTACGCGAAATACCTTCTGCAGAATCTGCAGTGTGTCCCGGGTGGCATGGGCGCTGGGATAGGGCCCGTACAGGGAGCCGCGACGCTTGCGGCTGCCGCGGTAAAAGGCCAGGCGCGGGTATTGGTCGTGATCGGTGAGCAGGATATAGGGATAGGACTTATCATCCCGCAGCTGGATGTTATAGGCGGGCTTGTGGGCCTTGATCAGGCTCTGTTCCAGCAGCAGGGCCTCGGTTTCACTGGCGGTGATGGTGACGTCGATATCGGCGACCTTGTTGACCATGGCCAGGGTCTTGGTGGTCAGGCCGCTGGCCCGGAAGTAACTGCTGACGCGGTTCTTCAGGTTGCGGGCCTTGCCGACATAGAGCACCTTGCCCTGCCCGTCCAGCATCCGGTAGACGCCGGGTCGGGACGTCAGGGTCTGCAGGAATGCCTGGTGATCGAAGGGTTGTGGTTCAGCGCTGTCGGACATGTCCAGCCAGTATGCCGTGAAAAAACCTGCACCGGCAGGTCCGGGAACCCTGCCAGGTATCCGCCCCGGGTCGGTCCGGGCCGGGCACCGGCGCGGGCTGACTGCGGTGCCGGGCCATTATACGCCAGAAAAAGAAAGGCCCCCGGGCACGCAGCCCGGGAGCCTTTCTGTTGATCCACCGGTTTCAGCCCAGCTGGCGCTGTTCACCGTAGGCGATATAGTCTTCGGAAGTTTCGCAGACGCCGTTCTTCATGGCCAGGATGGTCAGCTCCACGTCACTCTTGATGCCCAGTTTTTCGAATATCCGGTACCGGTAGGTATACACCGTCTTGGGACTGATATTCAGCAGCTCCGCGATGGCACTGACCTTGCTGCCATCGGACAAGGCCATGGCAATCTGCAGTTCCCGCTTGGACAGCCGGTCGAACAGCACCTTGCGTCGCACGCCTCCCCTGCTCTTCTTGGCGAAGGGATCGGTACCCAGCTTGGTGGCCACGGACGGCGTGACGTAATGCTGTCCGGCGTAGACCTTGCGAATGGCCAGCAACAGCTCGTCCACGCCACCGCTCTTGGTGATAAACGCCCGGGCGCCTGCCGCCAGCATCCGTGACGGGATCACGCCCACGTCGATGGAGGACATGCCCACCACCCGGGCCAGGGCATTGCGCTGAATGATTCGCTGGGTCGCTTCAATACCGCCGATTCCCGGCATCTTGACATCCATGAGGATGACATCCGGGGAGACCTGTTCCAGCAGCTCCATTGCCTGTTCGCCGCTTTCGGCACAACCGATAACATCGATATCCGCCTCGTCGGCCAGCAGGCGGGCCAGACCCTCGGTAACCAGCTTGTGATCGTCTACCAGCAGTACTTTGATTTTCGAGGGGTCCGACGGAGTGTCCGGCTGTTTAGTGAAATCTCGTATATCCATCTGTTCTTCCAGGGGTTGTTATCGTTGTCAGAAACGACATCCCTGCCACTGTGTTGCCTGTCCTTGCCGCTGGCCGATAGTGACGCCGCAAGGCGGGGGTGCCGGCAATGCTGTCACAGTAGCATAAACCGGGGAAATCACATAATTTCAAAATTGAAATCGCTCTGCCACCGCGCCTGTCATCCTAGCTATCGGTAGGTTACGGGTTTGCTGTAATCAGATTATCCGTACCTCCGGCTCCAGGGTAATGCCGAAGCCGTCCATCACCGATTGCTGCATATCCCGGGCCAGGGACACTACCTGGGCACCCGTGGCGCCGCCGTAATTGACAATGACCACCGCCTGCTCCCGGTGCACGCCCAGTGCACCCCGGCGCTTGCCCTTCCAGCCGGCCTGGTCCAGCAGCCAGGCCGCCGGCACCTTGACCTGGCCCGGCTTCCCGTCGGCCACCGGGAATTCCGGCATCTGGTCGAAGCGTTCACGCAGTGCGTCCCGGATTCCGGCATCGATGACCGGGTTCTTGAAAAAGCTGCCGCAGTTGGGCAACACCGCCGGATCCGGCAGCTTCCGCCGGCGAATGGCCATCACCGCCGCCGCCACGTCCGCCGGCGCGGGTGCCGACGACGCGTCACGGGCGGCGAGCTCCTCCTGCAGGGCTCCGTAACTGGCGTTCACCGCCGGTTCACCGTGCAGTTCCAGGGTCACCGAGGTAATGATCAGTTCACCCGGGCGTCCGTGCTTGAACACGCTGTCCCGGTAACCGAAGCGGCAGTCGCTACGGTCGAAGGTCCAGATATCCCCGGAATTGACTTCCAGGGCAGTCAGTTCCACGAAGACATCCGCCAGCTCGACGCCGTAGGCGCCGATGTTCTGCATCGGCGCAGCGCCTACCGTTCCCGGGATTAATACAAGGTTTTCAATGCCATAAAATCCATGCTTAAGGCAGAACATGACAAACCTGTGCCAGTTCTCCCCGGCTCCCACCCGCAGTCGATGACGCTCCCCCGCACCGGGATCCACGGCGATCCCGGGAATTGCCATGTGCACAACCAGGCCCGGGTAGTCATCGGTGAACAGGATATTGCTGCCCCCGCCCAGGATCAGCAGGGACAGCTGTTCGTCCTGGGCGTATTCCAGGGCCGGAATCAGCTCCCGCTCATCGGTAATCTCGACGAATGCCCGGGCCCTGGCCGGCACGGCGAAGGTGGTCAGGGCCGCCAGGTCGAAGTCTTCCAGAATCTGCATGAATGGCGTGCTTTTCAGGAATCATGCCGACAGGTATTCCCGCCGGGGTAAGGTTCGAAGGTGTTGTCGTCAGGCGCGAAAATGGCGTTCCACCAGTGCTGCCAGCAGCCGGTCCGCGGCTTCCTCCACCATGTCCAGCACCAGCTCGAAGCCCTCGCTGCCGCTGTTGTAGGGGTCCGGCACCTCGACTTCCGGGCGCTGGGAGTAGTCAAGAAACAGCTGAATCTGACAGTCGGCATCGGCGGGTCGGCGTGCCTCAAGATCAGCCAGGTTGTCCCGGTCCATGGCCAGCAGGTAGTCGAAGTCAAAGAAATCGGCCTCCCTCACCTGTCGCGCCACCAGGTCTTCAAGCCGGTAACCGCGGGCCCGGGCCGCCCTGGTCGTGCGGTGATCCGGCGGCTTGCCCACGTGCCAGTCACCGGTACCGGCAGAGTCCACCCGTATGCTGTCCTGCAGGTTGCGGGCATCGATACGCTGCTGCAGCACACTGTGGGCCGTGGGTGACCGGCAGATATTGCCCAGGCAGACCAGCAGCACACCAATCGGCGCCGGCTGGGTGCCTGCCGCCCGGCTGTCATTTTTCCCGGCAGCGAATCCGTTGCCTTTTTCCGCCGCCGGTGACGACGCCCGGTCGGACGGCACGCTCATTGTTCCGCCTCCGACGCCAGCAGCTTGCGTGCATTCAACAGATCCTGTTCGGTATCAATGCCAGCTGGCACCTTATTGCAGGCCGGAGCCATGTGAATCCTGACCCCGTTATAGAGAGCCCGCAACTGCTCCAGCTTTTCCTGTACTTCCAGCTGTCCCGGCGGCCAGCGGACAAATTCCTTCAGCGTGGCGACACGGTAGGCATAGATGCCGATATGCCGCAGGCAGTTGCCGGCCTGAACGCTGCTGCCATAGGGAATGGTTGAACGACTGAAGTACAGCGCAAAGCCATCGCTGTCGATCACCACTTTCACCGCGTGGGGACTGTCGACATCGTGCTGGTCGGTAACAATTTCGTAAAGCGAGGCAATGCCGGCGCGGTCATTGTTGCGCAGGTTGTCAGCCACCTGGTCGATGGCTTCCGGTGGGATCAGGGGTTCGTCACCCTGCACGTTGACCACGATATGGTCGTCATCCAGAGCCAATGCCGACGCGACTTCATGAATCCTATCGGTGCCCGAGCGATGAGTAGTGTCCGTCATGCGGACCTGGCCGCCAAACCGGGTTACTGCGTCAGCAATGCGCTGGTCGTCGGTGGCCACGTGGACGTCAGCGGCCCTGCTGCGCAGCGCCCGCTGGTAGACATGCTGAATCAGCGGCCTGCCATCGAGGTCCAGCAGGGGTTTGCCCGGCAGACGCGTGGCGCCGTATCGTGCCGGAATGATGACAGTGAAGCTCACTGGTATTTCTCGCGCTCTTCATCGCTCAGCTGCCTGGCCTCGTCGCTGAGCATCACCGGGATATCGTCTCTTATCGGATAAGCCAGCCGGTCGGCACGACAGATAAGCTCGGCAGCTTCCCGATTGTAAATCAGTACGCCCTTGCAGATCGGGCACACCAGTATTTCCATCAACTTGTGATCAAGGCTCATCGGCTTGACTGACCTAATTCGTGAGTCTGGTCCGCACGCTGTTTACGCTGCGCCACCAGCTGCTGTATTTCCTCCACCAGGCGGGCCATCAGCCCCTCGGAGAGGTCCACTTCCACTGCCAGGTACCAGAAGTTCGGTCCGGCGAACTGTTCGCATTTTACCGCATCCTTCTCGGTCATGACGACCGGGTGTCGGGGGTCGATATCCAGGGCGGCCAGGTCTTCTTCGGTAAAAGGATGGTGATCCGGGAAATCGTGCCGCTCCACCGTGTACGGTAGTGTGGCCAGCACGTTGAAAAAACGATCCGGATTGCCGATTCCGGTCACTGCGTGAATGGTGGTGCCGATATTGAACGGCGCTCCGCGAAACGGTTTTTTCTCACCGGATTCCATGCTGACCAGGTAGGTCGGCTGCAACCGCATGGAGCTGGCATGCTGCAGCTCCGGTGGCAATTTATCACGGTCAGTCTGCCCGTTGACCACCACGTGGGCAACTGCCTGCAGGCGACTCACCGGTTCCCGCAGTGGACCGGCCGGCAGGCACATGCCGTTGCCGAACAGGCGCTCCCCGTCGACTACCACGATCTCCATGTCACGGGGCAGCGCGTAGTGCTGCATGCCGTCGTCACTGAGGACAACATCGCAATGAAAATCGCTGCAGATCTTTTCCAGGGCCTGCACCCGATCCGGGTCCACCACCATGGGACAATCGAGCATCCGGGCAATCAGCAGCGCCTCATCCCCGGTCTCGTCCACCGAGGAATCGCTATTCACAGAAAATGGGTAATGTGGCGCTTTTCCCAGGTAACCCCGACTGATGATGCCGGGCTTCAGGCCGGCTTTCTGCAGGGCTCGACCCAGGCCGATAATGAGCGGTGTCTTACCGGTACCGCCAACGGAAATATTACCTACCACCACCACCGGCACCGGTGCGGGATGAGCCCGGGCAACCGCGGCGTGATAGCGACGACGTACAGCCGCCAGGGCCCGGAATAAGTAAGACAAAGGTAGCAGCAGGATCAGCCAGCCGGCTCTCTGATACCAGGCCTTCTCGATGGATCGCATTACTTCTCCGTTGTCGTCGACTCGCTGAACTGCATGCGATGCAGTTTCGCATATTGCCGGTCAAGCGCAAGCAGTTCCGCGTGATTGCCGGACTCGATGATCCGGCCATTCTCCATGACCAGGATGAGGTCGGCATTTTCCACGGTGGACAGGCGGTGGGCAATGACGATAGTGGTACGGCCCTGCATCAGCGTCTTCAGCGCTTTCTGAATTTCCTGCTCGGACTCGGAATCCAGTGCCGAGGTGGCTTCGTCGAGAATCAGCAGAGGGGCGTCTTTCAGCAGTGCCCGGGCAATGGCCAGTCGCTGACGCTGACCACCGCTGAGCTGGCTGGCCTCGTCACCAACCTCGGTATCGATGCCTTCCGGAAGTTTCTCGATAAACTCCATGGCATGGGCATTGCTGGCGGCTTCGATGATCTTTTTGCGGTCCATCGTAGCGTAACTGCCGTAGGCGATGTTTTCCGCCACCGTGGCATTGAACAGCACCACCTGCTGGGTCACCAGCGAAATCTGGTGACGCAGGTCATCCAGTGAATAGGCCGTCAGGGGCACGTCGTCCAGCAGTATCTGCCCCTCATCGGCCTCGTAAAAACGCGGTATCAGGCTGACCAGGGTGGATTTACCGCTGCCGGATTTACCGACCAGGGCAATGATCTGTCCCGGCTCCGCGCTGAACGACACATCGTGCAGGGCCACCATGTCCCTGCCATAGGAAAAGGTGACCTGTCGAAATTCCAGTCTGCCCTCTACCCGGTCGACGTGATAGCTGCCGGTGTCTTTTTCGCTTTTCTCGTCCAGCAGGCCAAAGATACTTTCCGCCGCGGCCAGGCCCCGCTGGATTACCGCGTTGACCTGGGACAGCTGCCGGATCGGCTTGGCCATTAGCCCGGCCATGGTCAGGAAGGCAACAAAATCGCCGGCCGACTTGTCGGCGAAGAACTCCGGTGACATGGCCAGCCAGATCAGTACCGCCATGGCAATGGCGACGAACATCTGGATCAGGGGAGTGCTGATGGACTGGGTCAGGGCCATCTGCATGTTCTGCTTGCGATTCCGTTCACTGGCCCGGGAAAATTTTCCGGCAACGAAATCCTTGGCGCCGAAGGTGCGCACAACCCGGTGACCCTTCACCGTTTCCGTGGTTATCTGGGTCACGTTTCCCATGGAATCCTGCATTTTGGTGCTGTACTTGCGAAAGCGTCGCGCGGCAGCAGAAACTGTCAACCCCACCACCGGCGCCACCACCAGGAAGGTCAGGCTCAGCTGCCAGTCGGTAATCAACAGCGCCGACATCAGGCCCACGACGGTGAGCCCTTCCCGCAGCACGACGGTCAGGGCATTACTGGCCGCACCGGTAATCTGGGTGACGTCGTAGGTTACCTTGGACACGATGTGCCCCGACGTGCTCCGGTCGAAATAGCTCACCGGCAGATCCAGCAGGCGCTGGACCAGTTCGCAGCGTACCTTGTGCACGACGTGATTGGCGACATGGGCGATGCCGTAACCGCCCATGATGCCGCCGATGCCGCGCACCACCACGATCAGCACGCAAAGAACCGGGCTGAGAATGCGCAACTGTTCGTAGTTCTGGGATTCGATGGCGTCGACGGTCCATCCCAGCCATTGGGCGGTGGCGACGGAAGTGGCGGCAAATATCAGGTAGCCGACGATACTCAGCTCGAACGCGAACAGGTGAGGCTTCACATAGCGCAGCAGGCGCCGGTAAAGTTTCCAGCTGTCTTTGAAACGAACTTGTCGGTCGGGCTTTACTCTTGCTTTTTTACTCACCGACTCTGTTTGCCTGTCATTGCGTCTCGGTAGCCTGCTCTGATTCCCGGGGGCGTTGCGTGGCGATGCTCAGCCGGGTAAAGCCCAGTTGACCGATTCCATCCATGGCGGTCACCACCGACTGGTGGGTGGCCTCGGCATCGGCAATCAGCAGTATGGGCACAGTTTTGTCATTTTGTGTAGCCAGTTCCAGCCCCTGCATCAGGGTCGCGATATCCGTGTTCACCAGCGGCCGGCCATTGATGGTGTAGGTGCCATTGCGACTCACGGTGATTTCGATCTGCTCCGGTATCGCCTCCGTAGGCGCCGCTTCCGCTTCCGGCAGATTGACAATCAGGCGCGTTTCCCGGGTAAAGGTAGTGGTTACCATGAAAAAGATCAGCAGCAGGAACACCACATCAATCAACGGTGTTATGTTGATCGGCAACTCTTCGCGAATCTTACGTTTAAACTTCACGAATTTCTCTCTTTGACCTCAACCGCGCGGTCGGTATGCAGCGCATCCACCAGCTTGATGGATTCCTGTTCCAGGCTGAGGATCAGGCTGTCGACCTTGCGGGTGAAGTAACGATGAAACATGTAGGTGGGAATAGCAACTGACAGGCCTGCAGCGGTGGAAATCAGCGCTTCCGAAATACCACCGGCCAGGGCGTTGGCGTTACCGGTACCCTGCAGCATGATTTCACTGAACACCCGGATCATGCCCACCACCGTGCCCAGCAAACCCAGCAGCGGAGTGATGGCGGCGATGGTGCCCAGGGTATTGAGGTAGCGTTCCATGTCGTGAACCACCTGGGCGGCGGACTGTTCGATGCTCTCGATCATGGCCGCGCGTCCGTACTTGGAGTTGACCAGCCCGGTGGCCAGGATCTGGCCCAGCGGTGACGACAGCCGCAGCTCCCGCAGCTTGCCGGAATCCAGCTGATTGTTCTTGATCCAGGTCCATACCTGGGCGAGGACATACTTGGGGGTGATACGGGCGGCACTGAGCGTCCAGAAGCGCTCGATGATGATGGCGATAGCCAGTACGGAACAAACGATGATGGGCACCATCAGCCACCCACCTGCCCGAATTAAGTCAATCACTAGAAGTCTCCTGCTGTTACGCGCGTTACTTTACCATAATCCTATCCCTTCAAGGATTCCTTGCGGGATTTCACATTGCGGTATCACAACCGGGTTGCCAGCAGGCTACCCGTCGTTATTTCTGCCGCTGGCAGACCAGAGCCAGTAGCGTCGATGGAGTCGCCGGTAGCGTTGCACTGCCGGTGGCTGATGAGCCTGGCCGACAACAACGCTGATCATGCCCTCGTCGGCAGTCTTCAGCTGACGACTGCCAATGGCGGCAAGGCGCTGACGCACGCGGGCAGCCGGGTGCCCGAACTGGTTACGATAGCCGGCGGAATGGATGACCAGCGATGGCCTGGTGTGTCGCACAAACAGCCCGGTGGACGAGGTGTTGCTGCCATGATGGGCGGCTACCAGCAGATCCAGGTCAGCCGGCAGTGCATTACTCGTCAGCAGCAGCCGCTCCACCGGCCCCTCGATGTCACCAGGCAGCAGCAGGGTGAATCCGTCGGCGCGAACCAGCAGAACACAGGAACTGTTGTTGCCGCTGACCGCAGCTCCCGGTCCGGCGGCGGCCGCCGGATTGAAGGGATACAGAAAGCTGAATTCCACCCCGTCCCAGCGCCAGCTCTCACCGCGGCCACAGCGGTCCCCCGCCACCGGGAGCTCCGGCAGTGGTTCACCGCTGATCAGGCGATTCACCGCCATGGCCTGCAGCAGGCCGGCCGCGCCACCGGCATGATCGTTGTCGCCGTGACTGACCACCAGGGTATCCACCCGGCGCACTCCCAGGTGGCGCAATACCGGTACCACGATAGCAGCGCCGCTGTCGAAACCGCTGACATACCGGGGCCCGGTGTCGTACACCAGGGTATGACCGGCGGTCTGCAGGATAACCGCAAGTCCCTGGCCGACATCCAGGACGTGGACCGTCAGCAGCGGGCCGTCATCCGTCACCAGCGGAACCTGCAGGAAGGGAAGTAACAGCAGCAGGGCCAATGCCCGGTAACGACCGCCGCCGGGCAGCAGCAACAGCAGCGAACCGGTTATGGCGGCCAGCAGCAACAGCCCGGACACCGGGAAAATCGGCCAGCTTGTCACCATCCCCGGTACCTGCTGCGGTATCGCCACCAGCCAGTCCAGCACCAGGTAAAGCCAGCCGAACAGGTGATCCACGGCCTGGAACATGGCTCCTCCCATGGGCGGGTAAAGCAGTACCACCATGCTTGCCAGCAGGCACAGCGGAACCACCAGCCAGCTGACCAGCGGTATGGCGACAGTGTTGGCCAGCGGGGCAATCAGCGACAGCTGCCCCAGCCAGACACCCAGGGGCACCAGCAGCCCGACAAAGACCACCAGCTGTGGCGCCAGCAGCGCACGCCAACTGATGCGCTTCCTGCCGGCACCCGTCCGGGGCGTTCCGGTGAATACCAGTAACAGTGCTGTCACCGCCGCAAATGACAGCCACAGGCCAGCGCCGGTAGCCGCCATGGGGTCCAGCAGCGACACCACCAGCAAGGCCAGCGACAGCGACGCCAGGGCACTACCGTTGAGGCTCAACATCCGGCTGATCATGAACACCGCCACCATCACCAGGGCCCGCTGGGCAGGCAGGGCAAAGCCGGCCATCAGGCTGTAACCGGCCGCCGCCAGGATTGCGGCCAGGGCGGCAGCCTGCTGGGCGGGCAGCCACAGCATCAGGGTTGTACTGCAGCGCCACAGTCGGCCGGTCAGCAAGGCCGACAGCCCGGCAAACAGGGCGACATGCAACCCGGAAATGACCACCAGGTGGTTGGTTCCCGTAGCCGTGAACAGGGCCCACTGCTGGTCGGACAGCTGACTGCGATCACCCAGGCTCAGGGCCAGGATGACCGCTTGAAAGGCCAGTCCGTCGGTGGCTGCCAGCAGGCGCTGGCGCAGTGCCGAACGCCATGCCAGCAACCGGCGGGATTCCCCGACAGTGCAGCGGTCAGCGGCTCCCGGCCTGACATAGCCGCGGGCGCTCAGTCCCTGCTGAAACAGCCAGGCTTCGTAGTCGAAAGTCCCCGGGTTGGCAAAGCCGTGAGGCTGCTGCAACCTGATCGTCCAGTGGCAGCGCTGACCGGCGCGGATGCCCGTCGCATCCCGGGAAGTCGGTGCGTCGGTAGCAGTCCGGGCCTGGGAATCATAGTGGTTGAGCAACACCCTGCGACCGACAATTCCCGGGTCGCCGGTTTCCACCCGGAAGTGAAAGCGCTGGCCATTGACGCGTCGCTCAGGCAGCGAAACAACCACCCCGGTGACTGCAAGATCCATCCCCTCCAGGGCCACCGGCAGTCGTTGCCGCAGCAGCTGGTCGGCACGCAGCAGGTGCCAGGTCAGCCCCAGCAGGAAGCAGACGACAAGGACAGACCCTCCCCGCAGGACCGGGTGGCGGGTTGCTGACATGACGCTGATGGCCGTCACCGGCAGCGCGGCAACCAGCGGCCACCACCAGGGAACCAGGGCCGGCCACAACGCCACGGTATGTATCCCCGCCACGGCGGCCAGCATCCGTGATTGCATGATTACTTCCTGTGGCACCGGCAGGCATACCATCCAGCGCGGTGGCGTTATCCCGATCCTCTACATCTCGATTCTCTACATCTCGATTCTCTACATCACGATCCACTACATCACGATCCTCTACATCCCGATCATTTACCGATGGGGCTGCGAACCGCGAATCCGTCGCTACCTTCAGTGTAGTTGCCCCGGGCGCAAGGCGCCACGCAGCGCCGGTAAACGGGATTGTCCCGGTGGCAACGGTGATTACGGATAGTTTATGTCAGCGAAGCGGAAATGCGGCGGGGATGCCAACCCGGACCCGGGCCGCCCGGGTCCGACTGCTATTCGGTACGCAGGGCCTCGGCGGGCTGCACCGAGGCCGCCCGCCGTGCCGGATAGATGGTTGCCAGGATTGACAGAAAAAGCACGCCCAGTGAAATCCCCACCAGGTCCGAAAGCTTGATCTGCGAGGGCAGAAAATCGATGGGATAGACTTCCGCGTTGAGCAATTGTACGCCCAGCCAGGATTCGATGAGCCGTGCCAGGTCACCCACTCCCAGCGCAGCCAGAACCCCCAGGGTGATTCCGATGGCCACGCCGATGACTCCGACCATGAAACCCTGGAGCATGAAAATCTGGCCAATGGTGCGGGGACTCGCCCCCATGGTGCGCAATATGGCTATGTCGGAACGCTTGTCGCGCACCACCATGATCAGGCTGACCACCAGGTTGAATGCCGCCACGGCCACCAGCAACCACAACATCAGACCGACTATGGTTCGCGAGAACAGGATATTTTCGTAAACACTGCCAAACAGCTGCGTCCAGGTCACCAGCTGCATGCCGGGGGGCAACTGGGGTTGCAGCTCCAGCCGGACCTGGTCGGCGGCCAGTACGTCCTGTAGGCGCACCCGCAGACCCGTGTAGGAGTTGCGCAACTTGAACAGTGCCCGGGCCGCCGCAATATTGATCACCGCAAGTTCGCTGTCCAGTTCCTGGGTACCGACCCGGTAGATGCCCACTACCCGGAACGCCCGGTAAGACGGCAACGGCGTCAGCGGATTGACGTTGATGGCCAGGGAAAACAGGTCGACGGAATCGCCCACCGAAACCCCCAGGTTTGCTGCCAGCGTCTGCCCCAGCACCACGCCCCAGCGCTCGTCAGCCAGGGCCGCCAGCGAGCCTGCCACCATAAACCTGTCCAGCAGGGAGATGGATGCTTCCCGCCCGGCATCGATACCATTGACCAGCACGCCCTTGCTGTAGGCCGCGTTGGCCACGATGCCGGTTTGCTCGATCAGCGGCGCCACGGCTTCCACGTCCGCCCGCTGCGCAACCATCTCCTCCAGCTGCTGCCAGTCCTGCTGGCTGAAATTTTCCCCGGTTGATAGAGTGATATGCGGCACTATCCCCAGAATATTTTCGCGCACCTCGCGATCGAAACCATTCATTACAGAAAGAACGGTTATCAGAATCGTAACACCAAGGGCCAGCCCGAAGATGGAAACGGCGGACATGAAGGAGACCAGCTGACTGCGCTTGCCGACGCTGATATAGCGTGTGGCGATAAATTTCGCCAGCCACAGCGGCCTGGCATTACGCCTCGTCATGAAGCTCGCCATCCCGCAGCAAAAGCCTGCGATCCATTGCCGATGCCAGCTCCTCGTCATGGGTGACAACGATAAAGCTGGTGGCCAGGCTCCTGTTCAATTCCTGCATCAGGTTCTGCACCTCCCGGGCCGTGTGCCGATCGAGATTGCCGGTGGGCTCATCCAGCAGCACGCAGCGGGGATCGGTCACCAGTGCCCGGGCAATGGCCACGCGCTGCCGCTCTCCACCGGAGAGTTCCCCGGGTTTGTGATCAAGCCGCTTACCAAGCCCCACCTTGCCCAGCATTTCCGCCGCCCTGGTCCCTGCCGAACGGATGTCGACACCGGCTATTAAAAGGGGCATGGCAACATTTTCCAGTGCAGTGAATTCACCCAGCAGATGATGGAACTGGTAGACAAACCCCAGATAGCGATTGCGCAGCCGGCCACGCTCCGCCTCGTTGAGGGATGCGGCATTCTTGCCGGCCACGATCACTTCCCCTGCCGTGGGCCTGTCCAGTCCTCCCAGCAGATTCAACAGCGTAGTTTTACCGGAGCCGGAACTGCCGACAATCGCCAGCCTTTCCCCCGGCAGCACCTGCAGGTTGATATCCCGCAGCACCTCCACTTCACGGGGACCTTCGGTGTAGACTTTCTGCAGGTGCCGGCACTGCAGAACCGGTTCCAGGGAACCCCCCTTCCCCGCGGATGAAAGCTGGTCTGCCGGCATCATGCTATTCGTACCTCAGGACGGCGGCAGGCTGGACCCTGGCTGCCCGATAAGCCGGGTAGAGAGTCGCCAGGAAACTGATGACCAGGGCGGCTGCCGCGATGACTGCAACATCGGCCCAGATGAGCTCGGCTCGCAGGTAGGAAATCATGAACAGTCGCTCCGGTGCCAGCAGCTGGTTGATAAAATTTTCAAAGGCGCTGCTGATAGCCGTCAGGTTCACGGTGATCAACACGCCGAACACAGTGCCCAACACCACGCCCAGCAAGCCTGCCAGGCTGCCCTGCACGATGAATATACCCATGATGGCGGATTTGCCGGCACCCATGGTACGCAGTATGGCTATATCCGCACTCTTGTCTGCCACCACCATCACCAGCGTGGAAACGATATTGACGGCGCCGATAAGCACGATCATCAGCAACATGAACCCGGTGAGCATCTTTTCCATGCGCAAGGCGTCGAACAGCGTTCGCTGGCTCTCGTTCCACGGCACGATGGTCAGACTGTCCCGGTCGACGACGCCGGACAACGCCCGGCGGGCGATGCGGTCCGCAGCGAACACATCGGTGACCCGCAGGCGCAGTTGCAGCGGTTGTTCCGGAAACAGCTCCCGCGCCTGGTCGAGACTGATCAGCGCCACGCTGTCATTGCCATAGAATCCGAAGTCGGTGGCACCGAGCACGGTGAAGCCCCTGGCATCATCCAGGGATCGTCCCAGCAGGCTGCGCAGCGGGGTGACGCTGGCAGTCTGCTCATCGAAAATCCGCAGTTCCCTGGCCAGTCG
>Ga0070726_10000634_pt1 | contig 41453 bp, 36 predicted proteins | sample tdAd471_FD_67275 | JGI IMG/M metagenome (GOLD analysis project Ga0070726, IMG submission 67275) | Marine sediment microbial communities from the Atlantic coast under amendment with organic carbon and nitrate - tdAd47.1 | ecosystem: Environmental > Aquatic > Marine > Coastal > Sediment | place...
GACTATGTTTACTTCTCGGCACAGGAACAGAATTTTCTGCCGTTGATCGAGACCGCGGAAGGGTCCCTGCCGGAGGACGTGGGAACGGTTTCCCTGGAAAATGGCGATACCATCCCCTTCGTCGTCAGGGTGGAGACCGGAACGGTCAATCGGGCCATTTACGAAATCGCCATGTTACACCTGCCGGGAGACGTGGAGCCGGACCCGTGGAACCGCAGCGCCGGCTGGAATGGCAAACTGGTTTATACCCATGGCGGCGGATGTCGCAGTGGCTGGTACCAGCAGGGAGACCGGACCGGCGGCGTGCTGCGCCGGGGACTGCTGGAAATGGGGTATGCCATCACTTCCGCCAGTCTCAACGTGTTCGGCCAGAACTGTAATGATCTGCTGGCGTCCGAAACCCATATCATGGTGAAAGAGCGCTTTATCGAACACTACGGGGAGCCGGTATATACCATCGGCACGGGAAGTTCCGGCGGTTCCTACCAGAGTCATCAGACGGCGGACAACTACCCGGGTATCTTCGACGGCATTATCGTTGCGTCCAGTTTTCCGGATGTCACTTCCGCGACGATTTTCACCCTGGCTGACGCCCGCCTGCTGCACTACTACTTTACCCAGACCAATCCTGACGGGTTTACCCGTGAACAGCAGCGTGCCGTCGCCGGGTTTGGCTCCTGGGGCAGTATCCCCAACCTGGCCCGGGGAGCGGCACGCCTGGACCCGATTTATGCCGTCGATGCACCACTGGAGGAACAGGGCGGTGAGGTCAGTATCGAAGCCCTGCAATCCCGGCGCTACGGTCCCTCGCTGGATAACGGCATCCGCGCCACGGTGTACGATCATACGGTCAATGTCTATGGCCTGGCGGAGAATTCGGCGCGGGCAGCCCGTCCCCTGGACAATGTGGGCGTGCAATACGGCCTGGCCGCGCTGAACGACGGCAGCATCACGGTGCAACAGTTTCTCGATCTCAACAGCGCCATCGGCGGCTTCGATCGAGACATGAATCATGTGGCCGAACGTCACCAGGCGGATCCGCTGGCGGCAAGGCGGGCAATTGAGTCGGGTCGAATTCTTTACGGCGGCGCCGGTCTGAGTGAAACGCCGGTCATCGACTACCGGACTTATACAGACCATCGGGAGGCCGGGGACATCCACATGATCGTGCACCAGTATTCAACGCGACAGCGTCTGATCGAGGCCAATGGCCACGCGGACAATCACGTGATGAATGTTGGTGGTCGGTGGGGATTCACCGAGGAGGAACCCGACCTTGGCAACCTGTTTCGTGACATGGACAGCTGGCTCATGGCCATCAGGGCGAATCAGGGTGAAGCCGATGGCGCAGCCCGGGTGATGGCGGCCAGGCCCTACCAGCTGACTGACAACTGCTGGGATAATTCCGGCGCGGAGCGCCGCAACATCCGGGAACCACTGGGTTTCGATAATTTTGGGGAATGCGGCGAACTGTATCCGGCCTATCCCACGCCCCGCCAGGTGGCAGGCGCACCTCTCAGCAACAACATCGTCAGCTGCCAGCTCAAGCCAGTCGATCCCGACGACTACCAGGTAGAATTCTCCGAGGAGCAGCTGGCCCGGCTGCAACAGGTGTTCCCCCTTGGCGTCTGCGACTGGCGCCGGCCCGATGCCCATGGCGCAAGCTACCAGGGTACCTGGCTTTCCTTCGGCCCGTCGCCGGTCAACCGTATTCAGTAGAAAACACTTGATTACCGCGGCTCGCTGGTTTAGTTTGCGCGGCTTAACTCACTGAATTGACTGGATTTCACCAGTTTTCTACGGAATACGAGAGAATCATTTCCATGGATAAATTTATAGCCCTCGTGTGCCTTGCCGCCATCGGCCGGCTGAACTCGGACAGTGGCTGGGCGACTCCATAGGCTGGTGGGAAGGTGACACGCTGGTGGTGGAAACGGTAAACCTGCATCCTCAGCAGGCGCCGAGGAATGCCGCCCCGCTGTCTTCGCAGGGTAAAATTATTGAACGCTTCACCCGTTATTCCGACGAGCAGATAGTTTACGAATTCGAGGTCGAGGACCCGGTCTACTACACCCGCCCGTGGCGCGGGGAAATGAGTTTCAACCGGTCTGCCGAAAGACAATACGAATATGCCTGCCATGAGGGCAACTACGGCCTGGAGGGAATACTGGCCGGAGCCCGCCGCCTGGAAGTGCTGGGCGACGCAGACTGATGACACTGGGTGGCAGCGCACCACAACCAGCGCTGCGCTCTAGTCCCAGAACCTGCGCATCTCGATGAACATGAAGGAGGCGCTCCAGGTAATGAGAGCCAGTCCGGTCAGCGCTTCCAGTCCCGCCAGGAAACGGATATTGCCCAGTGGTTCAATGTCGCCGATACCCAGTGAGGTGTAGGTGGAAAAGGAAAAGTAAACGTAGTCCAGCAGGCTGCCGTCGAAATTTCCCTGCAGTGCGCCGAAGTCCCCGTAGTTGATCATCAGGTAGTAACCGATTCCGAACAGCCAGATTTCCAGGATGTGGGCGATAAGCGTGCCGAACACGCCGATAATCACCCGCAGCCGGTGCTGCAGGGACAGCCTTGGTATGAGAACCGACAGCAGGTGAAGACTTTCATAATGGATCACCACCGCCGTGGAGATCAGCAGGGTGTTAGCAATAATCGCCAGCAACATCAAGAAACCTCTGATTGAGGTAGTGTTTCAGTTTGAATAGGGAAATTCTACAGACTCCCGCAGAGTACTTTCATAATTAATCAGAGGTTCCTTAATCAGTGATTCCCTGATCCTGGGTTTCTTAACAGGCTGTTGAAAAACGTCATGAGCGCAGCCACGACGAGGCGAAAAAGCGCAGCTTACCCAGCGTAAATGAACATGTTGAGAAAGTTTTCAACAAAGTATTGGCAAGCGCAATAGTTTTTCAACAGCCTGTTAATGGGTGAGGGAATAAATCAGGTAGTTGATGCCGAGCTGGTAGGCGGAGTTCGAATATTGAGTGGGGTACCACTGATCGTAGGTGTGCTCCCAACCGTCGCCCATGTCTGAATTCCAGTTGATCAGCACCATGATCCGACCGGCGTCATCGAAAATGGCATGATTACTGGCCATGTCGATGCCCGCCTGGCCAAAGCCGCGGCGACCACCACGGCCGGGAATCATCTGGGCGCCTTCGATGTCGTAGAATGTTCGGTAAATCTCGTGGTCAGGTGTCAGTTCGATAATTTCCCGATCGGGGAAAACCAGGGAGAAGTCCCGGTAGAAGGCATCCCACTGACGTTCTCCCCAGAAATCGTCGATGAGCAGGAAACCGCCACGGAGCAGATACTCCCGCAGGTTCTCGATCTCTGCGGCAGTCAGTGACAATCCGCCGTTGCGACCCATTTCCAGCGCATACAGAAACGGATAATCAAAAATTTCCTCGTCATCGAAACGCAGCACGATGGGTTGACTCATGACGCGGACATTGGTCAGCCGGGAGACGCCGCGCAGGAAATTTTCGTCCGATGCCGGGAAATCGGTAGCCCAGGGACCGCCGTAAAAACCACCACTGTAATAGGTGTCGTACTGAATCCTGACAAAGGCGAATTCACCGGCGATGTCGTAGAGGTCTTCCAGGTTGGCAGCGCTGGCGCCGCGAAACGCCTGGGCAAAAGAGCTGGGTAGACAAAAAACTGCAGTGAGCAATCCGGTCAGCAGAATAGTTGGTTTATTCATGGGAAACTCGGCGTTGGCAATGGTGCCCTGCCGTTTTTCAGGCAGTGCAGGTTGTCTGCCTTAAAGTGAACCCTATCGCTGGTTGCATTGTCAACGTTGATCTCCTTGTTTATGCTGAATTCCCGTCACCTGACCATTCCTGACGCCGACCCCAGTGGCCGGCCGCGGATCGAGAGGCCCATGCACGCCAGACGTCCCGCAGCAGATTCAGACGCAACATTGCCCGGCGTGCCGGTTCCGCCGGTGGAGTCATGAGTACCCGAAGCGATCTGACCGGCCTGAAGCGCGATGCCGACCCCGTCCGTCGCCCGATATCGTGCCGCGGTCGCGTTCTGAGACTGATTGTGGTGCTGATGTGTCTGCCTTCGACGCTGATTGCGGCGGATGCCGGTTCCGGCGCCGACGCCACGGAGGACGGCACCAGCCTGGAATCGGCATTGCAGGAAAGCATCCGCCTGCAGGAACAGATTGCCCGGATCAATGAACAGCTGGCAGACCTGGAAACCCGGTTTGGTCCCTACGATCCCCGATTGCTGGAGCCGCTGCAGGCGCTCACCGACACCCTGTTGCAACTGCGGGATTTCGATGAGGCCGGTTCGATCCTGGAGCGGCGTTTACAGTTGCTGCGTACCTCCCAGGGCACCCGGAGTCTGGAGCAGATTCCGGTAATCGGCGAACTGATCGCCAATGACCTGGAGCGTCGCGACTGGGAATCGGTTGCCGACCGATTCGAGTTTATCCACTTGCTGAACGAACAGAATGCCGGCGTACCGCCGGACGTCGTACTGGCCTCGCGTCAGGACCTGGCACTGTGGAATTTCGCCCAGGTCTACCTGGAACCGCCCCTGCAAAGGCTACGGCATTTCCAGGATGCCCGTGAATTGCTGCGTGACAACGTGGAAGCAGCGGAAGAACTCTACGGCGAAAACAGCCTTGAACTGTTGCCCTGGCTATACCAGCGGGCCGTGTTGCAATACCAGCTGGTCGCCGTCGTGGTCGCCGACGATGAGCTGGGCGTCAGTGCCCGGGATGACATCCTGCTGGTGGAGGGACGCAGCAGCGAAAGTTACCTCAGGCAGGGCCTCAACCTGGTGAACCGCATGCAGGAGATCGCCCGGTACAACGGGGACCGCGAGGCAGAGGCCATGGCCATGATCCTGGATGCGGATTTTCAGAGGTTGCTGGACCTCGGCACCGCCGCGCGCCGCTACCGGGAGGCCAGGGACATGCTGGTGGAAGCCGGGCTGCCCGAAAACGAGGTGGAGGACTTTTTCAGGCGGCCGGTTATTCTGCCGGTACCCCACTTTCACTCCCGCCTGTCTGCTGCCGTCGCCTACCAGGACAGCAATGGTTTCCGCGTGATGACCGGGGATGACGGAGAGGTTGAGCTGATCGACCTGGGCACCTTTACGGCCTGGAGTGAATCGCTGCCCTTTGCCAGGCGTCCTGATCTGCCAGCGGCCACCGACTGGCTTGACGAAGCCCTTAACTATCATGAGCTGGAGCTGGAATTTTCCATCAACTCCAGGGGTTACACCCGCAATCCCGATATTCTCGACTCCAGCACCGACAGTGCCCGGGTGCGGCGAGATACCCGCAATGCCCTGCGCGATATGCAGTTTCGTCCCAGCTTCGAGGGTGATCGCTGGCGCAGGGTGGATACGGTGCGTCTCCGCTACCAGGTGCTCCCGGATTGAGGCCACTCCTCCAGCGTGCCCCGCAACGCACGGCGTTGCGGCGTCTGAAGGAATTACCGAGGGGCCTCAACTGTCGTGGCCGGCCGAGGTTGACCCGGAATAGCAACAGTTCATCGACTATTGTTCCGTACGGTGAACCCTGTCATTGACTTGTCTGATGTAATCCGTATATTGGTCCGACCAATTTGGTAGGACCAATTAGTAATCTGATGGCCGGCTCCCTGGACCCGGCTTACCACAGGCAGGGTGTAACGGTGTCTTCTTCCACCTCGGTGAGTATCGAAATTGCCGATTGTCTTCTTCGGGAGATCATGAGCGGCCAGTACCGGGTCGGAGAACGCATGCCTTCGGAACGGGATCTGTCCGCCCGTTTCGGTGTCAGCCGCGGCGCGGTACGCGAGGCGCTCTCGCAGCTTGGCCAGCAGGGAATCATCGACATTCAGCCTGGCGGCGTGCGGGTCAAACGACTGGAGGAAGCCAGTCTGGCAGTTCTGGGGCCATTGCTGGCGCTGGAACCCATTCCGGACCCCTCCCTGGTTGACCAGTTCCTGGAGATTTTTTCCGTGCTCACCGTGCTGACGGTGAAGCGAGCGCTGGAGCAGGCGGACAGCGAGCAGATGATCCAGCTGAAAAAGATGCTCGTAGAGATGAGCCATAGCGCGAAAGACCCGAAAGCCATGCGGCCCCACTGGGAAGCGATGCTGGACTACATGGCAGGCATCAACAACAACCTGGTAGCGCGACTCATCGGCAACGACCTGAAGGCGCAGATAATCGGTCAAATGATGCAACTGCACATTCAGCCAAGCCTGCCCGCCAATTCGGGACCGGAGCTGGTTGCCTCGCTTCGTAAGGCTTTCGACCGCAAAGACGGGAATGCCGCAGCCGCCGCGTTCGAGAAGAACTTTAACGAACTGCGCCTGGCTATGGGAGATGCCCTGGAGGCCATGCGCATCTCAATAAAACAACAGGCAGTTTAGGGCCTGTCAGAACAACCAGCGCCGGCAATAGACCATGTGCGGCGCGTAATACAAAGAGCAATCATACTGGCGTCGTGAACAGAACAGATCGCGCCGCTTGAATACACACAAATGCCATGGAATCGGGGTGTTAACTGACGGAACATCCCAAACAGTCCGGTGGTATCGACGAAAAGCAGCGGGCAATGCCATTGCCGCGCCAGAATCCAGAGTTTAAGCGGGAGCTTCATTGATGAAACGGATAGTATTGCCTGTTGTTATTCTTGCCGGGTCGATCGCCGTCGCAGTTTTTCTGATCAGCAATCCCACCCAGATCGAGGAGACTGCTGCAGAAATCCAGCCGGTCTCCGTTCGCGTGGTCGAAGCGACCCTGGGGTCAACCCGGCTGACCGTGCATTCCCAGGGCAAGGTTCAGGCTGCCCAGCAGGTCAACCTGTCGGCCCCGGTATCAGGGCCTGTGAGCTGGGTCTCGCCGGCGCTGGAACCCGGCGGCTTCATCGAGGCGGGCGAGCCTTTGCTGCGCATCGATCCCAGCGACTTCGAGACCGCGCTGGCACGCAGTCGCGCCAGCGTGCAGCAGGCTGAGGCAGAAGCATCCTTTGCCGAGGATGCCCTGAGCCGGACCCGTGACCTGGCGGACCGCAGTCTTGCCAGTCGCGCCCAGCTGCAGGAAGCAGAGCGGACCCTGGCCGTTGCCCAGGCGCGGCTCGCGGACGCCCGGGCCAGTTTCAGCCAGGCCGAACTGGACCTCGGCCGTACCGAGCTCACCGCCCCGTTCACGGCGGTAATCAACAGCAAGCAGGTGGAGCTGGGTCAATGGGTCAATCGCGCCCAGGACGTGGCCATGCTCTATGGCGCAGACCTGGTGGAAGTTCGGGTGCCACTGGCGATACGACAACTCGGCTACCTGTCAATTCCCCTCGGCTTTCGCGGTGAGCTCGACGACCAGCTGGCTCCGACGGTGAAGCTGACCGGCATGTACGGCGGTGAACAGCACAACTGGGAAGGCAAGCTGGTCAGAATCGAGGCCGCCATCGATGCCGACAGCAATTCGGTGCAGTCAATTATCCGCGTGGCGCAGCCGGACCGTAAGACCGACGACTGGTCATCCCGCATACCACTGCCCATCGGCTTGTACGTGCAAGCCGAGATCAGTGGCCGACAGGTGGATGATGTTATCTCTCTGCCGCGAAACGTTATCAGAAACAACAGCCAGGTCCTGGTGATAGATAACGAAAACAAGATGTATTTCCGGGAGGTTGAAATCTTGCGCCTCGAAGAAAACCGGGTCCTGGTAGCCAGCGGAATTTTACCCGGTGAGTTGATTTGCGTGTCGCCAATCCAGGCAGTGTACGACGGCATGCCCGTCAAGCCGGTCCGGGAACTGATCTGAGCATCGGCAGCCGGTCCCTCACTTCCATAGTCCGGCCATCACAGCAGGATTGATATCCAAGTAAGAAGTATCCAGGAGTAACAGCTTGAGAACCATAATCAGCTGGTTTGTAAAAAACCCGGTAGCCACCAACCTGTTCATGTGGATTTTCCTGGCGTCGGGAGTCATTGCCTATTTCAACCTGCACCAGGAGGAATTTCCCAATGTCGACATGGGCATGATCCAGGTCAGTGTTCCTTACCTGGGTGCCACGCCGGACGAATCGGAGTCGGCCATCTGCCTGCGACTTGAGGAGGCCCTGGAAAGTGCCGAGAATTTAGAGCGAATGACTAGTACCGCCAGGGAAGGCGGCTGTGACATGACCCTTGAGCTGGCCACCGGTGCCGAGCTGAACCGCGTGCTGAATGACGTCAAGGGCAAGGTCGACGCTATTTCAACATTTCCCCTGGAAACCGAGCGCCCGATTGTCCGCGCCTTCAGCGCAACCGGAACGGTGCTTTCCCTTGCCTTGTCCGGCGATGTGAGCGATCTGACCCTTAAGCGCTATGCCGAGGATATCCGCAATGACATCCTCGACCTTGAAGGGATATCCACCGTCAATATTCAGTACATTCGTCCGCTGGAGATTTCCATCGAAGTATCGGAATTCACCCTGAGACAATACGGACTGACCCTGGACCAGATAGCCAGGGCTATCGACCAGGCGTCTCTGGACCTGCCTGGCGGAACCATTCGAACCGATAGCGGCGAAATCCTGCTGCGGACCAAGGGGCAGGTTTACCAGGGCTCCGAATACGCGGATATCGTTGTCCGCAGTTTTGCCGACGGTTCCCAGCTACGTCTTGGGGATATTGCCGATATCCGTGATGGCTTCCAGGAAGGCTATGTCGATGCCCGCATAGATGGCGAAAACGCGGCGATTATCGAGGTGTTGCGGGTCGGAGACGAGGATATCGTGGCATCGGCCAGGCAGGTGCGGGCGTACTTCGAGAGGGAGGTGACCAGCCTCCCGCCGAACCTGCAGCTCAATATAATCAACGATGCCGCCGTCGCCACCCAGGATCGCATCGGCACGGTGGCCAAGAATGCCTACACCGGCCTGTTGCTGGTGCTCATGATCCTGGCCCTGTTCCTGCGATTCAAGCTTGCGCTGTGGGTGGCAGCCGGTATTCCCATCGCCATTGCCGGTGCCCTCGCCCTGTTCCCGACCGCGGGATTGTCCATCAGCTCGCTTACGGTGATGGGGTTTATTCTGGTGCTGGGCATCATCGTTGACGATGCCATCGTCGTCGGCGAGCGGGTGCACTCCTGGGAACGGAAAGGGCTGCCAAAAGAGGAAGCTGCCATTGAAGGGACGCTGGAAGTTTCCGTGCCGGTTATCTTCGGCGTCTTTACCACCATTGCGGCCTTTCTGCCGATTCTGCTCCTCGAAGGACCCATGGGAGCGTTTTTCAATGCCATCGGTGCGGTTGTCGTATTCTGCCTCATAGCCAGTCTGCTGGAATCCCAGTTGATCCTTCCCGGTCACCTGGCCCATCGCAGGACCAAGGGCTATTTCCTCGAGGGCACACTGCTGGTGGAATACTGGAGACGCTTTCAGGGCAGTATCGCCAGCAGCATGGAACGATTTGCCAAGCACACCTACCGGGATGCGCTGGTCAAGGTACTCAAGTACCGCTACGCCACGTGGGCCACGGCTACCGGCGTGATTATCCTGACCATTGCCCTGCTGGCCAGCGGCCGGGTGATTTTCCAGTTCATGCCGGGGGTTGAAGGCGACGTCATCTACGGCAGCCTGCAGATGCCGGAAGGCGTGGCGGTGAGCATTACCGAGGAGGCCGTCGACAAGCTCGAACAGGCGGCATTCGAACTTTCCGCTGAACTGGACCAGGAACTGGAGGAGTTGAAGGCCGCCGGCGACGCGCCGGCAGCCACGGAAAAGGTCGTGGACAGCGTGTTGACGGTTATCGGCCAGCGTGCCGCCAGGGGTGGACCGCCTTCCGATGGCAGCGGTCCCGGTGGCAGTCATATTGCTGAAGTCGTCATGAACCTGACACCGTTTTTCGACAGGGGCGAGATCAGCTCCGAACGTATCCGGGATCGCTGGCGCGAGAAAGTTGGAGATATTCCCGATGCGCTGGAGCTGACATTTGTCTCCGACGTGTTTTCCGCCGGAGAGGCAATCAATTTCCGGCTGGAGGGGCGCAACGAAGAGACCCTGCAGATCGCAGCTACCGAGATGCGCACGGAACTTGCCCGTTATCCGGGTATCTTCGATATCACTGACTCGTTTCGAGCCGGCAAACAGGAAGCCATCATCCAGGTCAATGACGCCGGCAAGAACCTTGGCCTGACCAATAACGAGGTGGCCACGCAGGTGCGTCAGGCATTCTACGGTGCCGAGGCTCAACGTATACAGCGGGGAACGGATGATATTCGTGTCATGGTCCGGTACCCGGAAGCAGAACGTAAATCCCTGGCCAACCTGGAAGACCTGTTGATCCGTACCGCCAGCGGCGCGGAAGTGCCGTTCTCCAGTGTTGCCGACTTTTCCCTGGGCAACGGCTACTCGTCGATTCGTCGCGAAGATGGCAAGCGGGTCATCACCGTGCGGGCGGATGTTGATCGAACGGTCGTGAAACCGGATGAAGTTCGCAATGAGCTGATTCGCAAGTTTCGTGACGACTGGTCGAGCAGGTTGAACGTCGAGATCGTGCTTGGCGGAGAAGGTGAGCAGCAGATGCGTTCCATGTCTGAGCTGTTCTCGACATTTCCACTGGCAATGATCATTATTTTTGCGCTGCTGGCAATTCCGCTGAAATCCTACAGTCAGCCCCTGATAATCATGAGCGTCATTCCGTTTGGTGCTATCGGGGCGATTCTTGGACATTTCATCATGCGGGCGGACCTGGTGTTCTTTTCAATGCTGGGCATCATCGCGTTGAGTGGTGTGGTGGTTAATGCCAGCCTGGTTCTGGTGGTTAATATCAACAGGTTGCGGGCCAGGGGCTATGATATAGAACGGGCGGTTACATCAGCAGGGATAATGCGATTCAGGCCGATCTTTCTGACGTCGGCAACGACGTTTTCAGGACTGGTGCCGCTGATGATAACGGCCAACCCGGCCACGTTCTTCATTGTGCCCATGGCCATATCCCTGGCCTGGGGCGTGCTGTTCGCCACGCTCATCACCCTGTTCCTGGTGCCGGCCCTGTACCTGATCCTCCACGACGTGATCGGCTACGGCGACGAACCCGTCGACAGCGAGGAAGAGACCGTCTCCGGCGAGCTGATCTACCAGGATTAAAGAACCTCTGAAGATCGGGTCCGCGCCAAGCGCGGCCCGGGACGAGGCAGCAGGCCAGCAAGAGCCGTGACGGCGGCCGCCTGCCTGATGCCCGACCCCTTGTTCACGCCAGGCAATAAAATCGTCGCGGGAAACGACCACACGGTAATTATCACTCGTCAGGAAGCGGACCCGCCCTGGCAGGCCAGGGAGCTACTGGTCGTCTTTCAGTTCCTTACGCAGGCTCTCCACCAGGCTGCCGAACTGCTCCTGGTTGCTCTCGCTGAGCTGGGCCAGGATTTCGTGGGCATGCAGCAGTCGCTGTTGCTGACTGCCCGTGGTGGCGGCATCCAGGTCGATGGGAAAGCGTCGTTGCGGCAGCGGTTCCGCCGCCTCGGCGATATGTTCCAGCGCTGACCGCATGCTCAGTTCTTCGAAGTTTTCCTGCAGGTGGGGACCGACATTCTGCAGCCTGATCTGCAGTCCGGCCCTCTCGGCACGCAGGACCAGCTCATGCAGCGTGCCCAGCAGGGTGCTGTCCAGGTACTGGCAACGTTCAAGGTCGATTACGAGACGGCGCCCGGCATCAATCTCCGCCATTCCGGTATCGAACATTACCTGGCCATGCAGCCAGGTAATCCGGCCCTCCAGTATCAGAAACGCGGTATCCTGTCGTTCCGCGCGGATGATAGCCGGATCCTCGCCGGACGTTGCCGACATCTCGGTGAGCTCGTCGGCAGTTTCGTTAAACACGCTGTCACCCGGTGAGGCGGCAAGTAACAGCATGGTGACATCGTCACAGTCCGGCCGGGTTCTGCCCCTGGTCAACCGGATAAGAAAATGTTCAAGAATCTGCGGGTCGTCGTCGTTGAGACTGGACAACGTTTGTGCCATGGATTGTTTATCCGGCGTGTGCTTGCAGATATCCAGCAACCCGTCTGTATACAGCAGAACCTTGTCCCCGGATTGCAGACTGATTTCCTCTTCGCTGTAGACCGCGCCTTCCTCAAGACCCAGTGCCGGCCCGGTGTGGCCGATCTGCTCGAGCTCGCCGGTGGCCCGTAGGCATAGGATCGGCGGGTGGCCTGCGGATCCGATCAGCAGTTTGCGTTCCTGCTGGTCAAGAAGGCAATAGGCTGCAGTCAGGAAGACACCTGGCGCCGGGTGGTCTGCCAGCAGCGAGGCGTTGATGCGCGACAGCGCCCAGCCTGGATTGAATGGGATATGTGACGCCTGATCCTGTAATCGCAAGTGCTGCTTGAACAGCACGGATAGCATGGCCGCACTGACGCCGTGACCCGATGCATCGGCGACCACCAGCGCCAGGTAACGATCCGAAATAGGCACCACGTCATAAAGGTCGCCGCCAATGATACTGCCGGGACGATACAGCGTATGCAGGCTGAAGTCGTCCAGTCTCGGTACCTCCTGCGGCAGCAGGGAACGCTGGATAATCTCGGCCCGTTTCAGATCCCGTTCGATAACGCTGGCCTGTTTTTCCAGCATGCGGACCAGTTCCCGCAATTCAGCGACACTGCGGCGTAATTCCAGGTGGGCGATAACCTGGCGGGACAGCGCCCGCAGTGTTTCCTTCTGGGCATCCGACAGCTGACGTGCCTTCCTGTCAATGACGCACAGCGTACCCAGGGCGTGGCCACTGGAGGTGACCAGGGGCACACCGGCATAAAACCGTATTGCCGGGTCGTCGGTTACCAGGGGATTGTCGGCAAATCGTTCATCCCGGCTGGCATCCTCGACCACGAACATGGAGTCAGGGTCGAGAATCGCATGAGCGCAGAAGGCTACGTCCCTGGGGGTTTCCCTGACTTCGACACCCAGGCGCGACTTGAACCACTGGCGATGCTCATCCACCAGGCTGACAATCGCGATGGGTGTTTCGCATATCTGGGCGGCAAGAAAGGTAATATCGTCGTAGGCCTGTTCCGGAAGAGTGTCCAGGATGTCGTAGGCTTCCAGGACGGCAAGACGTTCTTTCTCGTTTTCTGGTTTGGCTGCCGAAGTCATGGAACCAAGGTTACGCTGTTCGGGCCGTGACAGCAAAGCGGTAGAGCCACCCTGCCACGTACCGGCTCCGGGTGCGGCCCTGGCAACGCGCTGTCGAATTCCCGCCTGAGGTTACCACCAGCAAGGTCCGGGAGAGCACGGAAACGGGGCAGTTTTCCCGAAAATGCCTCAAACTGGAACCGTAAAGGGCAGGGGAATCGCCACTGGCAACCCTGGAGCGCCCGGTTTTCGCGGGGTTTCATAGTTGGCATGGCTGATGCATTAAGTAAAGTGAATGCACGTGAATCTGGTATCGGTTCCTGGGGTAACCTCTCTCCCCCATCCCATGGATCCGGCACCACGCAAGGGATTCCTTGTGCATCAGGGTGACTCAGCCCACGCAGCCTCAGGCTTGCGTGGGCTTTTTTTTGTGCGGTAATCCACCCGGCACCTGGCCAGTGGCCACGGGGACAGAATTATTCGTCAATGGGATAAAGCCGCACGATATCCCGTATGGAACAGACTTCGCGTCGTCGGTCGATGCCACGGACGACGATCCGGTCGAACCGGTCCAGGCCGAAATTGGGAGTAGTGAAGCCAATGGAAAAAGCCCCGGTCAGACCCTGGCACGGAGTCGACAGCTCGATCAGGTAGCGGTCATTCACCCCGGCGGTGATGATGAGGTAGTTCTCGTCGATGGACGACCAGCCGTTTACCCGGTAGCGGGGTATCCGGGCATTGGCCTCGCCCATTTCCAGGCCACGGTCCAGCAGTCGGTCCCGGATGTCGGGTCGCTCGTAATCACCGGCGCACCCGGTGACGAGCAGACCCAGTAGAAGATATCCTGCAATGGCTATGTTTTTCATACTCGGTTTCCCTGGTTCGCAGATTGTTGAAAAGCGCTGGTACTCGTCCCTATATCGTTGAAAACTCGCTTAAAATTCCCGTTTACACCCGGCAGACGGCGCGTCCTGGCCGGTGTCGGTCCCGTCTTGACTGCGCTGATGTTGTTCAGCAGCCAACTATTACCTTTGTTGCCTTGATCAGCCTGCCTTGATGTGTCGTGATCAGCCTGGTCAGAAAGCCGGGGACCACCTGCTGCAGGCTCCGGTTTGATCCGGCCCGGGCCTGCGTGGTTACCGGCAGCCCGCGACGCGGGGATAAGGTCGGGCGAGGCTGTCGCAAGAGATTGGAACCATGCAGATAACAGCGTGTTCATTGAATAAATAGGTGCGCGACCGGGCTTTTTCAAGGCCGCCACCGGCGGTGTTGAAATTTGTCCCGCAGCTACCATGTTTAGGAAGGGTATAGCCTGCGGGCAGACACGGCGGGTTCGAGACAAACCTGCTCACCGGTTTCTATTATCAGTTCCTGGCGCCGGTGGAATGTCCTGTTGCGGCATTGTATTGGACTGTTAAAGAACCTATTGCGAAAAAACCTATTGCGTAAAAATTATTGTCGAGAAGGAGACCTACATGAAATTCGCTGCAAAGTTTCTTACCTGCGTTTTTTTCCTCTGGGCAAGTACCTTGAATTTTGCCCAGGAAGGCGTGGAAAGCCTCAGAGAAACCAGCCGTGCTTTCGCTTCGGTTGCCCAGCAGGTGTCACCATCGGTGGTTTTCATACAAACGGAGCGTGCCATCCAGACTTCCCAGGGGCCGGTTCCCTCGCCGTTCGGCGACGAATTCTTTGAGCGGTTCTTCGGCCAGCCATTCCCCGGTACACCCCGGCAGCAGGCGCCGTCTCAGCGCCGGGCCGTTGGCCAGGGGTCTGGTTTCGTTTTCAGCGTCGATTCCGGCCTGCTGTCTGACCAGGCCTATATTCTGACCAACAACCACGTGGTGGAAGGCGCTGACACCATCGTTGTCACTTTCAACGACGGTCGCGAGTTTGATGCGCAGATAACGGGTAGAGATCCTCAGTCGGATCTCGCCGTGATCGAAATCAGCGGAGACAATCTGCCGGCTCTGAACCTTGGCGATTCGGCAGAACTGGAGGTAGGTGAGTGGGTTGTCGCTATCGGCAATCCCTTCGGCCTGAGTCACAGCCTGACCGTGGGTGTCGTCAGTGCGCTGGGTCGAACCAGTCTTGGCATAAGTGACTACGAGGATTTCATTCAGACCGACGCGGCAATCAACCCGGGTAATTCCGGTGGACCGCTGGTGAACCTGGATGGCGAGGTCATCGGTATCAATACCGCCATCGCCAGTCGCAGTGGGGGCTACATGGGTGTCGGCTTTGCCATCCCCAGCAATCTCGCGCGCAGCATCGCCACGCAGTTGATCAGTTCCGGCGAGGTCTCCAGGGGTTATCTTGGCATCATCATTCAGGACCTGACCGCGGACCTGGCGGAATCGTTTGATCTTGATTCAACCCAGGGAATCGTGGTGGCACAGGTTTCCCCGGATTCGCCTGCCGCCGCAGGGGGTATTGAAGAAGGTGACATCATCGTCTCTTACCAGGGCGAGGAGGTAGTCAACGTCGGTTCTTTCCGCAACCAGGTGTCTCTCACTCCCCCGGGTACCGAGTCGCGCTTGACGGTGATCCGTGATAGCGACCGCATCAACCTGGATGTCACCATCGGCGCCCTGGAAGGAGCCCAGGTGGCTTCCCGGGATGCCGTGGAAAGTTCAGCGGAAATCGGCCTGACCGTGCAGACGCTGACGCCGGAACTGGCACGTCAGTTCGACATGGAGCCTGGGGAAGGTGTCGTTGTCAGCCGGGTTGAGCCTGGCTCTGCTGCCGCCTCCGCCGGCATTCAGGCCGGCATGGTTGTCCTTGAAGTCAACCGTGCCCCGGTGGACAGCGCCGCTGCGTTCAATCGTGCCATTCAGAACAGCCGTGAACAGCGGGCCCTGCTGTTGATCCGAACCAGTGCCGGGCAGCGCTTTGTCGTCCTGGAGTGGTAGCGAAACGCCAGGTAGCAGCTACACCGGCACACCGGCAGCCAGGCTGCTATCCGGTCCGTGTCGTGGGCATCAGGGGCCCTCGGCGCGGACCCCTGGCGCTGCGGCGTTCAGTGATGGGTTAAAGGGGTCAGCTTTCGCTATCATTATTTTCGGCAGCAGGGTTTTTCCCGGTACCTGGCCGTGACCCACGTCGGGGTTTGTCACCGCTGTTTCCGTTCTCCGGACCGACGCCGGGGCGTTCCTTCATCATCAGCCGTTCCAGTTCATCCTGTGAAATGTAGTCCAGATCCCAGTGGGTGGTGTGCCTGTCCTTGACCTCCTCCCGGAACATTTTCGACTTTTTGGCTTTCCCGCCATTCTTTTCTCCGTCAAGCTTTCCCCCGGAATCGCCATCGCTGTGCTGTCTGTTTTTACTGCCTTCATCGGACATGTTCAGTGTTCTCCCTGTGGGGCAGGTTTTCGGGGACTGCCGCGAACTCGCCTCGCCTCGAGGCTCCATGACAAGCACCCTGCCTGACATGGTTTCCGGTAGGCTGGTTCCGGGGATTCTGCTTCTGATGTGGAAATGAATCAGGGTTTCCGGTCACAAGCCCCCAGGCCTGGTCAGGTCAGCTGTCCTGCAATGTCTGCAGGGCGGTAATGACCTCGGACAGCCGATTGTTATCCGAACCACCCATGTTTTCAGCGGTGGCCGTGGACTTCTCCTCTTCATCCACCCGCCATGATTTCAGGATGGCAATCTTGTCCTCGACGGCGAGACTTTCATGACTCAACACATCCGAGGGGCTGTTGAAATGGTCTGAAGGATCCTTGATCATCTCCTTCAACGGGGTATTCTCATCTGTTGCTTTGTTCATTTCCACGTCTCCAAAAGCCATGGTTTCGCTACTGATCTGCGGAGCATACCATACTTCCGGCCTGTCTATATTGCAGACCAGTTGTTCAATAAAACGATCGATATGTACCTGGCGGCTTTGCCCGAGCCTACCAGGATAACGAAAATCCAGAGTTTCACCTTCATGATGCCGGCAATAAAGGTCAGGGCGTCTCCACCAACAGGCAGCCACGCCAGCAGCAGGGTCCATAATCCGTGCCGGTTATACCAGCGCTGGGCCTTTTCCACCTGTTCGGTCTTGAAATAAAACCAGCGACGGTCCTGGAAATGCAGAAGATAACGGCCCATGACCCAGTTGACCACGGCCCCCAGCGTGTTGCCTGCAGTGGCTACGATTACCAGGGAAGTGGGGTCGCCACCGGCACGTAACAGGCCGAACAGAATCACCTCGGAATAAAACGGCAGGATGGTGGCTGCCAGAAAGGCACTGGTAAACAGCAACAGGTAAGATGAAATCACTGCGCCTGCCTCACCAGCCAGCGAAACAGTGCCAGTTGTGACGGCATATAGAGAAGATACTCCGGATGCCATTGGACACCTATGATGGCCTGTTCTCCGGTGAACTCGATGGCCTGGACAATACCGTCCAGGTCGTGGCCGACGATCAGCAGTTCTCTGCCGTGTTCGTCGATTGCCTGGCTGTGCAGGCTATTCACCCTGAGCCTGCATTTCCCGCATATCCCGGCTATCAGACTGTCCTCCCGGAGACTGACCTGTTTTGTCGGTAACAGGCCTGGTCGATTGTGCGTGTGATTCCTGATCGGACGAACATCCTGGTACAGGGTTCCACCAAGGACCACATTGATCAATTGCGCTCCCCGACAGATTCCCAGCATGGGAATATTCTGTTGCAATGCCTCGTTGATCCAGTTGATCTCCAGCCTGTCCCTTGCCGGGTCAGGTTTAACTTTTGCAGTTATATCGTGGCCATAGTGTTCCGGGCTGATATCGTCTCCGCCGCCGATCACCAGGCCGTCCAGTTGTGCGCAACGCGGTGCGTGGCGAACGCTGATCCGGTACGGCCTGGCTCCTGCCAGGCGCAAGGCCAGGGCAGTACAGATCCAGCTGGGTGACAGCCTGCGGCTGTTGCCCGTTACACCAATCCGGACTGTTCCAGCCATCCCTCTATCCTTTTCACCCAATCCGCTTCGTCGACGCCGAAGGCCGGTCGCCAGTGCATCAGAAACTGATCACAGAGCCTGGACAGTTCGCCAGGATTGTTGGCGAGCTCTTCCACTACCCACCAGGCGTTCCAGGATTCCGCCAGCGACCACCCCCCGGTATCGATAAGGCAATTCGGCAGGCGGAAGTGAAATGTCGGTCTGGCCTTGATGCGTGGATCGTCAACCACTCTGTGGACTCGCCCGGCATCAATTTCAGCGAACAGGGGCAGCATGTCCAGCGCCCGGTTACGGGTGGGGTTGTAGTCCAGGTAGTCGTCGATCAGTTGTTCCACGGCAGGCTCCCTGGCGGCGATGGCATGCCTGAGGTAGCGGGCCGGGTAGAGGTCGATATACGGGGTCATGCGACGGGTCAGATTGACATTCAGGGCTTTCACCAGCCACCACTGCAACAGGCAATAGGATTTCAGGTAGGCATCGATATCCCTGGCAGACAGTGCCGGGATTTCGGCATTGACATGGACCCCGTAGGCTGCGAAAAAGGAGTTGTCCGTGCCCCGGGCGCCGGCGTCCCTCAATGCCTCCACCAGGCAATCCAGCCGTTCCAGGTTGGCTATCTCCAGTGGCGGGCAGACAACTTCGACGGGCACCAGCAGGCTGGCTGTTTCACTCAGTAAACTGATTTCGTGTTGGTAGTCTCCATGGTCCTTGGCCAGTTTTTTCAGGTAGTTCCAGTCGATTTCAACGCTGAAGCTGCCCAGCTCCTCCACGTCCATGCGTTGCTCGGCCGCCGTGGACATCGTCACCTTTGCCCCCAGCGCCGTCTCCAGGGCAGCGGCGGCGCTTTCCAGGGTGAGTCCGGTAAACTCCAGTTCAAAGCCGACGGTTCGCGGCATCCCAGCGGCATTGTTCAACCGGGTGGGGAATCGATAGGCATTGTGGTTGCTGCGCAAAACGAAATTCTCCAGCTTGACCTCGATCAGCGCCGGCTGATCCGGGAAACCATGATACTGCAATGAACCGGACCCGGTGCGCCTGCCCGGTCCGCCTGAACTCGGGATTGGCGACTTTCCGGGTCGTTGTAGTGAACTACTCGTACCGGGAAAGTTCTGCAATCGCCTGGCTCGTTGTAACCACCTTGCAATAGCGGTTGTCGGTGATCAGCAGCGTGGCCTCGTGCAGTTCCCGGGTAATCGCCGCCGTAGCGTCACTGACCAGTCTGACATCGAATCCCAGGTCGCTGGCACTGCGCACCGCGCTGCTGATGCATTCGTTGGTATAGACCCCGCAGACAAACAGTCTCTGCACGCCCAGATTACGCAGGATATACTCGATGTTCGTGGCGACGAAAACTCCGCTGGCGGTCTTGTTGATAACGACCTCGTTGTCCAGCGGTGCCACTTCCGGCAGGAACTCCGCGAGTCTGGAGCCTGGCGGTGCATGGAGCCCCAGTCGCTTATGTTCCAGGCTGCGGTCGCGACCGTCTGCGGTCATGGACTGTATCCGGGAATGCAATACCTCGGCCCTGGTGGCACGAAAGGCCTGCTGAAGTTTACGGACATTGGGAATGACCAGTTCATCCAGGCGCTTGAGGTAAGACCTGATCGATGCTTCGTCGACACCGTGCCGACGGTGACTCTCAAATACGCCATAGCCTTCGCGGCAGCCAAGTACCTGCAGATCGATGCACAGCAGGGCAAGCTGCCAGGGCATGTCGATCTCCGGCTCATACCGGGAGAGCGTACCCTGGGTCGCGTAGGGTTTGAATCCGTCACTTTCGCCCATACTGAATCAGAGGTTCCTTAATTCACCCACCCGGTGTAACGCGTGTTCCGGCCTGTTGTTCCATAAGCTGCGACAGGGCGTCGAAATTCCCGATTATGGCGGTGCCGCCAGTGGCATCCACAAAGTGACAGGCAGCCTCGGCCTTGGGTCCCATGGATCCCGCAGGCAGGTCCAGGGAACGCAGCCCGTCGGCACTGATCGATGATATCAGGTGCTGATTGCCACACTGCCAGTTCTGATAGACACCGTCCACGTTTGTCGCCAGTATCAGCATGCCGGCCTGCAACTGGACGGCCAGCAGGGAACTGGCCAGGTCCTTGTCGATAACCGCTTCCACGCCTTCAAGTGTATTGTCCGGCCTGCGCACTACCGGAATGCCGCCACCTCCCGCACAGACCACCACAAACCGGTTGGCCAACAGTTGGCGAATGGCGTCGTCCTGCAATATGTTTCGGGGAACAGGCGAGGGCACCAGGCGCCGGAATCGGGAATTTTCCTCGACAAAAGTCCAGCCATACCGGTGTTGCAATTGCCGGGCAGTCGCTGCGGATAGCCACTGGCCGATGGGCTTGGATGGCGTGTCGAATGCTTCATCCGAACCGTCGACTTCGACGCGGGTAAGAAGCGAGACGACGGCACGGTGATCGTTCAACAGATTGCCCAGTTCCTGCTCGACCAGGTAGCCAAGCCAACCTTCCACTTCAGCACCCATGACATCAAGGGACAGGTTCGGATCTTCTCTGCCAGCCTGGGCTAGCATACCTATCTGCGGTCCATTACCGTGGGTGATGACAAGCCCTCGTTCAACCTGCCGGGAAAGGTGCCTCCTGGCACGTTTCAGGCTGGACAGGTCAGGCGATCCTGAATCGGAATCAAGGGCATTTCCGCCCAATGCAATCACCATGGAGTCCGGGCACATAATCGATCTCTTTTCAGGTTCGACCCGACCGGCTCAGTTGGATTCAGAGGCCGGGTCCGGTCCGGTAAAGCGAAGCCACAGGTATCCGCCCAGCCCGGCAAGCAGCGACGCGAGGATTATGCCGGCCTTGGCCACGATCAGTGACTCAGGCTGTTGTTCGAATCCCAGGCCGGCAATGAAAATCGACATGGTGAAACCCATCCCGGCCAGCAGGCCCAGCCCGAACGTGTGGTGCAGTTCCATGCCATGGGGGAGTCGCCCCCAGCCCAGCTTTATGACCAGCCAGGTGCCCGCCGAGATACCAATAAGCTTGCCCAGTACCAGACCCAGAACTATTCCCAGGGCCAGCGGCGACTGGAAAAATCCGGCGACACTGAATGACGACAACGGAATACCGGCGTTCACCAGGGCAAACACCGGCAGCACCAGCAGGGCTACCGGGTGTTCCAGGGTCCGTTCCCATAGCTGCAGGGGCGTGGTCGCCTCCTTGGCGGTCTGTTGCAGCTCTTCCACCAGCCGGTGCTGCCGTTGTTCGGCCAGCACCGGATTGTCCTCGTTGCTGTTGCGAACCCGCCTGATGAATTTGCTGATCAGGTTCCGGCTTTTCCGGGCGAAGTATTTCGGACTGTGGGTCGGTCGCGCCGGCACCGTGAGAGCGACCAGAACACCAGCCAGGGTGGCATGAACCCCGGAATTGAGGGTGGCAAACCAGACCAGGCCACCGCCCAGGAAAAAGAAAGCGGGATGCCTGACACCAAGCCGATTTGCAATGAACAGCATCGCCAGGGTTGCCGCTGCCGTGGACAGGTAGAATGGGTCCAGCGAGCCGGTGTAAAACAGGGCGATGACCAGCACCGCGCCCATGTCATCGATGATGGCCAGTGCCAGCAGGAAGGCGGTCAGGCCGAAAGGTGCCCGCTTGCCCAGCAACGCCAGCACGCCGATGGCGAATGCCGTATCCGTCGCCATGGGTATGGCCCAGCCCCGCAGCGTATCCTCGCCCATGTTCAGCGCCGCGAAGAACAAGGCCGGGACCAGCATGCCGCCCAGGGCCGCGGCAATCACGGGTATGGACTGGCTGGGTTTGCGTAGTTCGCCAACCAGCAGTTCACGCTTGATCTCCAGTCCGATTACAAAGAAAAACAGCGCCATGAACCCGTCGTTGATCCAGTGCCGCAGGCTCATGCTGAATTGCTGATCGCCCAGGAGCAGCCCGATTGGCGTCTCGACGATTTCTTCGTAACGCTGGGCAAAGGGAGAGTTGGCGATAATCAGTGCGGCAACGGCACAGATCAGCAACAGCACGCTGGCCGATTTCTGATCCAGGGCAATCCGCTGAATCGGTTTGAGTACGCTGCGAATGGCATCGGAAACATCGTTTCCGGCCTGCTGCTTGTCTTCCGGTTTTTTTGCCATAACGTGGTCGGCATTCTACCGACCTGGAGTGAAAATTAAACCTGTCAGTTTGGCGTCGGTGCCAGGATTCCCTTCTTTCAGGCGTGGCCGATCCGCGGCGTAAGGCGCTCGGCGTCGGCCACTGCCTTCAGCGCCAGGCTGACCAGTCCACGGGTGAGGCCATCCACGGTTTCACTGGGCGCATGAATCATGCGCGCCCGCACCGCCAGGGCCATGGCGGCTGCCTGCAGAACATCACCGTTGCTGGTTTCTCCCATGCTGGCGATATCCCGATCCACGGCTTCCAGGATAACGGTCAGTAACTGGCTCACCCGCACTACCTCGCGAGTATCCGGGTGGAGGGGAAAATCGATATCGAACCGGTCACCGGTACCGGTTTTCACCGAGTAGGGCAGGGTCTTGGTAGCCATGACAATTCTCCTGAAACAGGATTTTTTCGGTCGGGACCGCGTAATTGTTTCCAGGTGTACGCAGTGGACATAGTATCCGGATCAGCCGGCTCATCCGTTCTAACCGGGTCAGGAGCCAGGCTGACTGGCTTCCGCCCGACGCTTGCGGCGGGCACGTCTGGACATCATGTTCAGCCCCTCGACAAAAGCCGAGAAGGCCATGGCCGCGTAGATGTAGCCCTTGGGCACGTGGACGCCGAAACCATCGGCAATGAGCGTAGTACCGATAAGCAGCAGAAAGCCAAGTGCCAGCATGACAATGGTCGGGTTTGCCTGGATGAAATTGCCCAGCGGATCGGCGGCCAGCAGCATCACCGTTACAGCGATCACCACCGCGACGACCATGACCGGAATATGGTCACTCATACCTACCGCGGTGATGATACTGTCGATCGAGAACACCAGGTCAAGAACGAGTATCTGGCCCACCACCGCCGTAACCGTGGCAGTGGCAACGCCTGGCGTCAGTCCTTCCTCTTCCGGGTCAGGATCCACGTGCTCGTGAATCTCCTTGGTGGCTTTCCATACCAGGAACAGTCCCCCCGCGATCAGGATCAGGTCACGCCAGGAAAAGCTGCGCTCCAGGAGGGTAAACAGCGGGTCGGTAAGCTGCACGATAAACGCGATTGTGGCTAGCAGCAGCAGCCTCAGGATCAGGGCGCCCCCGATGCCGATGCGGCGGGCGACACCCCGCTGTTCCAGCGGCAGTTTGTTGGAAAGGATGGAGATGAATATCAGGTTATCGATACCCAGGACCACTTCCATCAGAGTCAGGGTGGCGAGGGCTGCCCAGGCGGCAGGGTCGGTGAGCAGAGTCAGCAGGTAATCCATGCATCAATGGTAAACCCTTAGACTCGGTATGTCAGCCTCACTGAGTTCCGGCGGCATCCCGGGCAACGCTGACCAGGCCGTCGATTTCACGGTCGAGCTCCTGCCCATGGCGAAGTCCGTGGTGTAGCGCGTTGACGGCTGAGTCGTTTACCAGGCCCAGAATGGTGCCCAGAACGAAACCCCGGTGAACATTGTCGCCACCCAGGTTGGTATTGGCTACCAGGCCCGCGTAGCTGTCGTCGAGATAGCGGAGGGCCAGGTAAAGCACGCCTGGCCAGGCGCCGCTGATGTAACAGGCCGGCGAGTAGATGCCGCCGATGACATCGAAGTCGCTTTGACTTTTTTCGGCAAGATGCACGACGGAGGCGTCAGCCGACTCCCTGGCACAGCGCACCAGGGCTTCCCGTGCCGCGTCCGGACCATCGCCTTTTAACAGGTCATCCAGCAGAACGACGTAAGCGGCACAGATACCGGCCAGGGTCGAATCGGGGTGAGTCAGCCACAGGTGCTCGCGGCAGTGTTGCTGAACCACGTCCAGCGGCACGTCCGCCAGGCGCAGGGCAAACACCAGGGGCGCGATGGTTACCAGCCCGCCAATGGAAGCGGTGTCGTGGGTTACCGCGCCACAGTCCCGGGCCGGCCTGCCGCCCTCCAGATTGGCGAAGAAGCCCCGGTGACAGGATTCGGCGTAGGTATCGTTATGCCTGGGCGAATCGGCGGTCATGAATTCGATGTAGGCATCGAGATAGTGGTCCTTCCGGTACCGGGCGCAGTCATTCTCCAGGGTGCGCATAAGCACCCGGGCACAATGGGCATTGAGCGTGTTGTCGCCGGCCTGCATCCCGTGATGGTAGTGACAGTTAGACTGGCCCCAGAACCGGCGTCGTCCTTTCAGGATGACGTCGCCGATAATTTCACGTTTTCCGGCAGTCGATCTGCCCCGTTGCCGTCCCCCCTGCTTGGTGGAGTGCAGCGACATGATTGACGAAGGGTGGTGGGACGGTGCCGGCTTGAATGCCTTCACGCCCCCGGGAAATGCCCGGAAGATGTCGCCCGGGTTGTAAAACCAGTGTACGGGCATGGCCAGGGCATCGGCCACGAACGCCGTCCGCAGCGCCTGCCGGATCCGTCGGGACGGTAAACTGTCAGTGGTCATCGGGACAGGTCCATTCAGGTTTTGCATAGGAACTGGCAGCGCACTTTGATAAATGATCAGAGGTTCTTTAAGTCTTGCTGCGTCAGCCCGGAGTGACGATTCAGCAATAGGCTACGTGAACCTGTGATCCCTGGATTGCCGGCAGGCTCCAAATAGTGGCCGCCGGTGACAAAAACGTGGATACGACATGGCTACCCGGTCCAGCAGAATGCGGTGGCCCGGTTTGAAAATTGGTTCGGTGGTTGTGGGTGAGGCCGGGTGCCGACGCTGAGGAACGCAGACGCACGTCCGTGTGCGCTCGGCCTCGGCATCCATGCCTCGGACGTCCTCAGCGTCTACACCCGGCCTCACTCTGCACCCTCAGCGTATGTTCAAACCGGGCTACCTCCTGCCGGTTTGCTTTACCGCATGAGGTTTGCAATAGTGAGACTTCACAAGCAGTCCGGGTGTCACATCATGACAGTAAAGGCAACGATCTCCTCCAGCCTCAATGGCCGCACCGTGGCCCTGGCGGAGTCCCGGCAGCTGGATGTGCTGGCTGATCTGTTCGAGCGGCGCGGCGCCACGGTGATACGATTGCCCCTTGTTACCATTCTGGACAGCCCGGACCGGGACGCGGTAGAAGCGTGGCTGCGGAAATTTATCGACGATCCACCTGACTACCTGGTCATTCTCACCGGCGAGGGCGTCAGACGACTGGCGGGCTTCGCCCGGCGTGCAGGGTGCCGGGACGCATTTGTTGAAGAACTCGCCCGGGTAACGAAGATTTGTCGGGGTCCGAAGCCGGGTCGAGCTCTGAAGGAACTGGGTCTTAAACCGGATCTCCAGGGCAGGCAGCCCACCACGGCAGGCATTATCGCCACGCTGGAGGACCTGTCCATCAAGGACAGCCTGGTCGCGGTGCAGCTGTACGGGGAGGACCCCAACCTGCTGCTGATGAATTACCTCCAGCAGCGCGGTGCCAGGGTGACTGCGGTAGCACCCTACGTTTACTCCCCGGACACCGATGCGGAGCGAATCGGGGAGTTTATCGACAAGCTGCACTCCGGCACTGTCGATATTATCGCCTTTACCAGTCAGCCGCAGTTCAACCGGTTGCTGAAGATTGCCGTCGATGGCAATAAACAGGAGCGGTTGTTCGACGGGCTGAACAGGACCCTGGTGGCGGCAGTGGGTCCGGTGGTGGGGCGACAACTGGCAGAACACGACGTCAGAGTGGATATCAGTCCAACAGAGTCCTATTTCATGAAGCCCATGCTGCGTGCCATCGAGCGGTATCTCGACAAGGATGTCTAGAGCCCTGCGGCCTTTTACCGGCGATAGACCGAATCGATAAATCCGCTGTCGCTGAGTTCGCGGATCAGGCTGTCATCAAAGAAATCTGCAGCCTGGTGCTGACGCATGGCGTGGGAATCGTGTACTTGCATGGTGTTTTCTATGCCCGTGTAACAGGGGAATGGCGTGCGTGTGACGTAGTCGGCACGGTCGAGTCGTGCCCTGGCGAATTCCCGATCTGGAAAACCGTACCAGCGATACGCGATATCCACGGCGCGCTCTGGCTCCTGGTGAAACACTGCTAGTCCTTCAATCACCGCCTGTAGAAAACGACGCGCTGCATCCCGGTTGTTGCCCTGGTCTAGCCAGCCAACATCCACCAGGACACTGTTACCCGCCAGTGCATCATTCCACGAACGGGTATCCGCCAGTATGGAGTACCCGTGGCGTCGAGCCTGTTCATAGATTTCATCCCCACCGACAATGACTTCCGCACGATCCAGTTCGAGATCCTCGATACCCCGGGTGCGTTCCAGCACCGACACATCGAATTGCCGGTCCCAGCCCATTCTTTCAATCAGTCGCATCGCTGCAAAAGCCGACGTGGTGCCCATGCGATTGATGCCGATACGCTTGCCCCTGATTTCCTCAAGCGACTCGATTCCCGGCTGTGCCACGATGTAATAGCGGACGCTGCAGTCCGTGGCTGCAAGGGCAACCTGCTGTCGGGCGTCGAGCAGATTGACCTGATTGTAGATTGTCGGAGTGTGACCGGTCACTACGATCGCCGGTAGCGGTCGCTGGATCAGGCCCAGTCGCCGCTGTACCCGCAACAATAAGGGAGCTCGAGGAATTATTGCGGCGTCAAATTCTGGCGGCGGCATTTGAAATTCCACGTCGAGGCCGTATTTCCTGTATAGGCCAAGTTCCTGGGCAATGACGAAGGGCAGCTTGCTCATGCTGTGACCGTTGACGTAAATCACCAGCGGGATCGCATCGTCGTTGGCTGGAGAGCAGCCAGTCAGCAGAAACAGCAACGTGGCCAGCCGGCAAATTTTGCTCATGATTCTTGCTCCCTTAACATCAGCAGAAACCTGGCGCCCGTCTACCAGCCGGATGCTGGAATTTATCGATCCAATTCCCGGAACAGCCGGGTGGCAGCGATGCGGTTTTCGATATCCGTGAGGACGGCTCGGTAAGCCGGTTCCCCGACACCACCGAAGCGCCTGATGAACTCCGTTTCAGGCATCGACTCCGGCAGATCAAGAAAGTCCGCCATGAACAGGTCCTCGGTGGGCTGTTGACCCAGCAGCGATTGCAGCGCCCTGGCGGTGGCGCTGTCGGTGAGGGCCAGTTCGGCAAAGCGCACCCCGGTGCGGTCGGCCCCGATATCGGTGAAACTGAATCCGGAGCCTCCCTGGGAATCATCAAGTTCCTTCAGCAGGCCGATGGTGTCAGCCAGGCTGGATCCGGCGCCGGCCGTCAGGGCTGCGGAAACCAGGAAATGCTGGGCGAAGTCATGTCGGCCGGAGAGTGTCAGCCTGTGTCTGCCGGGTGTCGGCACCGACGAAGCAGGCAGTCCCAGTGCTTTGGGGACGCTGATGCCCAGGATATACATGCCCGTCACCAACAGTGCAGCGCGATTCTGCTCAATCGGATCCCCGCCCTGGGTCGCCGCGAATTCAAACATGGGTGCCAGCAGTGCCGCTGCCGAGGTCACGCCGTTCAGTTCGCCGGAACGGGTGACGTTGGCCAGACGGGTGGCGTGGGCCAGGAGCCGTTCCTGTTCGTCGGCGGGGATCAGCAGGTTCCTGCCCCGCTCAGATAGCTGATCTGCCAGTTCCGGCTGCCACTGGTAGACGACGTTTAGCTGCCCCGGTGAGATGCTGAAACCATTGATGGCATCCACGGCGGCGGCGTACTCCGGGAAGCGCTGCAATTGTCCATGGGCGTTACGGGCGACAAAGTCGGCAATCCGACCCGGCACGGTAAGACTGCCGATACGCAGGCTGTCCACCACCAGCCGGTCACTCCAGCGGCTGAGCCCGACGCTGACATTGAGGTAATCGCCAAGGGGATTGTCCAGGACCCTGGCGCTGACCTCCACGGTGGCCTGGTTGTCACCCAGGGTAATGTCCGCCGCACCACCCCGCAGTTGACTGAGTCCGTAGTTGGTCAACAGCTCAAGTTCCGTATCGTTCACGGTAAACGCGCTGATGTCGCCGGGCTGCAGGTTGCGTGGGTCGGAGCGGCGGATGAAAGCGCGGACCCGGCGCACGTCCTCCACGGATATTTCCGCGGGATTTTCCAGTGCTGGCTGATCCTGGAGAACGAAAAATACGGCAACGACCAGGCCGGCGATGCTGGCCAGGACCAGAACCAGGAGCAGAGCGAGGATGCCCCGTAACAGCAGTTTCAAGTGGACTACTCCCCGATACAAATTGAATGGTGGAATCTCGACGGGATTTCCGGAACCTTCTGCCAGGTTGAGTTGCTTTCTTTACCCCCGGCAGCAGCGGCGTAAGGCTGAATCAGGATTCCTTCCGGTAATCACGAAAGGCATGATAAACGGAAATTACGTCGGAACGCCACGTCGGGGAAATCGCGGTGATCGCCAGTGCTTCCAGGTTGGTCAGGGTGACCGCCAGGGCAGCAATACGCAGGGGCCAGAGCGACCAGTCGATGAACAGTGCCACCACCGCTACCGCGGTCAGCAACCAGGAGGTCTTGGCCGCGCGGGTGTGATAGCTTGGCCAGCGGCGATACCGGATCATTCCAGCCAGCGTGGATGCCAGGTAGGTGGACAGGGCGGGTGCTATCCAGACAGCTTCATTCGCCAGGACAGGGCCATAGAGAATAACCACACCCAACACCAGGGCGGCGTAAAGGGCGGCATCGGCCCAGCTGTCCAGGCGTGCACCGAACACGGAACGCTGATTCAATAAAACAGCCAGTTTGCCATCCAGCCAGTCCGTGGCGGCCAGCAGCAGGAAAGCCCAAAGAAACAGTTCGTTGTGACCCAGCAGGGCAAGGGGTATCAGCCCCGGTGCACCCAGCAATCGGACCAGGCAGAGCAGGTTGGGTATGGTCAGCAACCGGTCTGTCAGGTCGTATTCAGGGCTCGCGTTCTGATTATCCCGTGTCATCAGGTGGACCAGCCAAGTAGAAAATAGACATATACCGGTGCCGTCATGGTCAGGCTGTCAATGCGGTCGATTACTCCACCCATGCCCGGCAGCAGCCTGCTGCTGTCCTTGACACCGCAATCCCGCTTGATGGCGCTCATGTTGATATCACCAAAAAAGCCGGCCACCGATATCAGCATGGCCACCAGGACAGGACCGACGATAGGCTGAAGTGATGGCGGCAGGTCCAGCGGACCCGGCAACTGATGCAATGTTGTCAGCCAGGGAGCAATTATCGGCGCCAGCACGACGATGACCGCCATGCCGCCAAAAAAACCTTCCCAGGTCTTGTTGGGCGAGATGACCGGGGCAATCCTGTGGCGCTTGTGAGAACCGAATAGTCGTCCGATCACTGCCTGAAAAATATCGTCCGATTCCGTCAGGATCACCAGGAACAGAAACCAGCCGGCCGGACCCAGTGGCCCTGTTGCAGACTCGGGAAGAATCATCAACAGGGCGGCATGGGAAACTCCATAGCCGAGGAACAGAATTCCCCAGAGCAGCGCACCGGCGGAGCGGATGTAGCCCGCCGGATCGTCGCGGCTGAGCAGGGCCACTGCCAGCACCAGCAGCGCTGCGACCGGGAGAAAAGCAGGGTAAAAGGCCAGCGCACCTGCCAGGATGACCAGGTAATTAAGAATGATCAATATATAACCGGCACGGATTGCCAGCCTGTCTGCCGGGCGCGGGCCGAGCATCCGGGTGATTTCGAACCAGGCGATGCAGCTGGCGGTGCCAAGCAGCAGGGTAATGCCCAGCCGGCCCAGCAGCAGCCCGGCGCTCACCGCCAGCGCCAGCATCCACCAGGTTCTGAGGCTGGCCAGTCGCTTTTTACGGGTATCCGGCTCGGCATTGCGCAGCGCGATAAACCGTACAAGGGAGCCGACAACCAGGCTGCCCAGCAGGGTGGCGATGGCCCAGATCAGGGCTGGTTCGGGAGAGGTGATCATAAAGCGTCCCTGGATTGTTCAGCGGTTTCCGTGTCCGGATTGTCTGCCCCGGTATGATTCTGCCTGACGGGAATGCCGAATCGGCTGACCAGCAGCCGCACTGCTGGAGGCAGCAGTCCACATCCCACCAGCGCCGCGACCAGGGGTAAATCAATGAACGCGTTCGCCCCGACAGCAGCCAGCTCTTCCAGCGACGGCAGGCGCAAGCCCACGTAGATCCAGATGACGTTGGCGGGCAACAGGCCAATGGCAGTGGTCCACAGGAATGTCCAGCTGCTGACTCGACTGGCGCCACTCACCGGGTTGACGATGGAATAGGGCGCATGGGCCATTCTCAGGGTCAGCAGGTAGAAGCTTCCTTCCTTGCGGATGTGTCGGTTCATCTGTGACAGAAAATGCGTGTAACGTTTCTCAATGGTTTCCTGGAACAGGTATCGACTGAGATAAAAGATCACCATGGCGGCCAGGGTCAATCCCACCGTGACGATAAACACTGCCGGCCAGAAACCGAACAGCCAGCCGTAGATGACACCCTTGCCCCCCGTTCCCGGCACCAGCGACAGCAGAAAATAGATGCCGAAGCCGACGAAAAAAGACTGCCAGGGATTGCTGGCGATGGCTACGCGAACCTGCTGTTCCTGCTGGATCAGAAAGTCCAGCGACGCATAGTTGTGGGCGTACCAGCCCAGTACCGCGAAAAGTCCCAGGACAGTCAGCAGGACCAACGGCTTGCGCAGGCCGCCCTGCGCCGTGGCAACGCTCACGAGGCGCTCTCGTGATGGTGGAGAAGCCGGCTGTCCAGGGTACGTCCCTGGCGGGGGAACAGGTGTCGACCGATCGGAACAAACTGTTCGGTGTCCCGATTGAACAGGTAGTGGATGACGCTCAGCGTGTCAGCGTCGACTTCGATCAGGTTGAACGAGTTTTCATCACGTTCGCGCCCCTTGCCCCGGCTGGAAGTGGTGGTACCGCACTGCACGATAATGACGCCCCGGTCGCGATGGTGACCCGGGAAAAAATCCAGCGAACTGCCGATATAGGCACGATGCAGGTGGCCACCCAGTATCATTTCCACCCGGTGTTCGACAAAGCAGTCGATGGCGCGCCGCGTCTTGGGCATGGCGATATCGAAAACCCGGTCATGGCCGGGCGCGAAGTGATGATGGGCGACGACAATCCGAACCTTGTCGTCCGGCGCAGTGGCCAGGGTTTTTTCCAGGTGTTCAAGCTGGTCCCGGAAGATGACACCGTTGGAAATGCTGCGGTGCGGTGCCGTGGAATCCAGTCCCACCAGCAGCACGTTGCCCACTTCCATTACCGGGTTGAGATCGTCACAGATATATTCCCGGTAGAGTGCATGTGGCTTGAACAGGCGTTCCGCCACCCGGTAAAGCGGTACATCGTGATTGCCGGGGATAATCAGCATCGGGATGGGCTCGAACCGCCGGAAAAACGCCGCCGCCTCCTGGAACTGACTGCGCTTTGCCCGCTGGGTCAGGTCACCGCTGACCACCACGACATCGGGATTCAGCTGCGGCACGGTGGCCATCAGCGCCTCCGCCACCTCGGGCACGAATGGGGGGCCGAAATGCAGGTCTGAAATGTGCAGTATCCTGGTGGGCGTCACGTTGTTCCTGCCTCGCATTGGTAACCATTCCCGGTGCCGAGGCGATAACACCATCCCCGGTCCTGAATACGTTTCCAGGGTTCCGTCAACCCTGCTTGCGCTGCCTGGCAGGACTGTGGCATACCGGCACCGGGACAGCAATGAGCTAAATCAATGACCGGCGGGGTAATTGCCCTGGCCCGTCATCCAGTCCTGACCCGGAGCGCCGGTAGCGTGACAGGCTGTTACCGGCCCTGCAGGGCAGCGATGCGTTTTTCCAGCGGAGGGTGGCTCATGAACAGCTCGGCGAAGGCGTGTTTGCCGCGGATGCCGAATGCCACCAGTTGCCCGTTAAGCTGGCTTTCCATCTGGTTGCTGCGCAGCCGCTCCAGGGCAGCAATCATCTTCTGCCGGCCTGCCAGGTCGGCGCCACCGGCATCGGCGCGAAACTCCCGGTAGCGGGAAAACCACATGACAATGATGCTGGCCAGTACGCCGAAGATGGCCTGGAAGGCCATGACTGTCATGAAGTAGCCCATGGCGCTGTTGCTGCCACGATTCATCAGGTTTGCCACCACCCGCGCGAAGAAGTAGACAAAGGTGTTCAACACACCCTGGATCAGCGTCAGAGTTACCATGTCGCCATTGGCAACGTGACTGATTTCATGGCCCAGGACGGCTTCCGCCTCATCAGCCGTCATGTTGCGCAGCAGGCCGCTGCTTACGGCCACCAGCGCGTTATTGCGGTTGGCGCCGGTGGCGAACGCGTTGATCTCCGGGGAATCGTAAATCGCTACCTCGGGCATGCCGATACCGGCCTGTTGCGCCTGGCGCTGCACGGTTTCCAGCAGCCAGGATTCGTCCCGGTTGCGTGGCTGCTCGATAACATGGGCATTGACACTGCGCTTGGCGATGAACTTGGACATCAGCAGTGAAATGAACGAGCCGCCCATGCCGAATACAGCACACATGACCAGCAGCCCGGTATAGCTGCTCTGATCCAGGCCCAGGGCCGGCATCAGGATGCTCAGTACGATGCCGAGGACAATCAGTATCGCCAGGTTGGTTGCGACAAAAAGAAATACGCGTTTCATCTAACACTCCTTGCTGTTAGCCGGGAAGCCGGGTCAATAGCCGGTTCAGGGTCGACTCGCGGCGCGTGAATGCATGGCAGCAGTTCCTGCGGTACGACCCGTTTCGGTATTAATCAGTGGCTCCCTGGATTATGGCGTCAAATTTGTCGATTTAAAGAGGTTTGCCGATTTATTCAGCAACAGGTACGGTAGTGCGGACCCAGCCTGTGGCTGGCCACGGCGTGATCGTTGTGCCGTGAGGCCGGAACCCGAGCCGGCCGGGCCGGGCTGGCTCCCGTGAAGTATACGGCGGTTCAGCCATTCAGGTGCCGACAGGGCCAGTTGGTCGCTATCCGGGTTTCCGGCCTGGCGCCGGGGCCTCCGGCGGTATTTACCCAATTGGGGTATCGGTCACAACCCCCTTGCTATACTGGCAGCCAGGAACGCATTGCAGGAGAGTTGATAACATGAGTTGGGATTCCATTGCCGCCGTGGCGGAACTGCTGGGGGCGCTGGGTGTCATCGCGTCGCTGGTTTACCTGGCGAGGCAGGTCAACAGCAGCTCCAAGCAGGCACGGCTGGTGGCCGTGCAGTCATTACAGGCACAAATGAACAACGTATGGACCCAGATGTCGGCGGACGAACGCGTGGCGGAGATCCTGTCACGTGGTTCCAAGGGCATCTCCTACCTCAATAACGAAACCGACAGGCTGCGCTTCTCCGCGCTCTACCTTAGCGTTTTCCGTCCCTACGAAGAACTGTTTTTCTCCTGGAAAAGCGGCCTGGTGGACGACTGGGCCTGGGAGAGCCTGACCAACCAGTGTCATTCACTCATGGGTAACCAGGGATTCCGGGACTGGTGGGGATTCCGCAGTGACTGGTTTTCCTCGGATTTCCAGGCACATATTGCCCGGGTCCTGAGTATGAACAAGAATCTCACCTATCGTCGCTGGGGCGGGCAGCGGGAGGAGGAAAATGCCTAGCAAAGCCCTGACCCGAACCCTTCTCGGCAGATCGTCATCTCAGGTGGCCTGGCGTGGCCGAGGACGATTCCAGGCGGGCTTGAAACCGCTGAGCAGCTGCCTGCTGTACCGGTTCACCGGACGTTCAAGGGTGAGATACATCAGGCTGCCGGCTGTCACCCCCAGTGCCAGGCCGGTCCAGTGGCTTGTCCAGACCATGGGAAGCATGTGTACCAGGTAAATGGAATAACTGGCCGAACCCAGGAAATGCAGAACCCGGCTGGCGGGAATACGTGCCTCCAGGCCGACCAGACCGGCTACCAGGGCAGCGGAGGGCATGCCCAGTATCAACCATCGCGATACCATGGGAATGCGTTCCAGTGAGGCGGCCAGGAGAAAGCAGGAAAGCGCACCGACCAGCAGCACCCCTGACCAGCGGGCAAGGTGTTGTCTCGGGAGATTGGCCAGGGCCATACCGAAGGCGAATTCAAGAACGATCGGGTTGGTAATCACCAGCTGCCAGACTGTACCCAGGCCGGCCAGTACTGTCAGCAGGATGGCAGTCAGCCACCAGCGGCCGAGGCAGACTGCAAACAGAATATAGAACAGTGCCTCGTAGGCAAGTGTCCAGCCTGGACTGAGGAACGGTTCCGGTATGGGCCAGCCCCACATGACGGTGGCTTCGGGTACCAGGAGCCAGTCACGCAGAGGAGTCGAGACTACGAGTACTGAGGCCAGGGCACAGGCAATCCAGTAGGGCGGCAGAATTCTTGCTGCCCGGGCCAGGAGGAAGCGGTGGGCATTGAAACCATTGCGCGTGGCTTCCACCATGACGAAACCACTGATGACAAAAAATACGTCCACGCCACCGGCCAGCACCTGGGGAGCCTCGTCGATAAAGGCGTGGAACGCGGCGACAGCAAGCGCTGCCAATCCCCGGAGATAATGTATCGATCGATAAAACATCCGCTTTGTTCAGGCCTGTGGCCCGGCTATTCCCTTGTAATTCAGTTATATAACGGCCCGTAGGATAAAAATAGTACGCTTTCAGGGGAAAGTCCAGGAATCCACGTTGGCGTGGTGGTGCAACTTGCTGGCGTGCCTGGAGTTAACGAGTGGCGCCGGTCTGCACTGACCGCCGGTGATCAACACCGCAGCGGACCCTGCCGACACCGATGGTGATGTTGCCACCGCAATTACTTCGCCGTTGAGCAGGGATGCAGCTATACCGGCCAGTGTGTCGAGATATAGTAGAGTCTGTATAAAACCACAAAGGGCAGAAGGGGGAAATGCTTCAGGTTCAGCCAGGCCGCAATCATGGCAAACCTGCCGGGGAAGGGGCAGGCCAGCCATAGGTGTTACGGCAGTTACCGGCCACGGGAAAATGCCCCGACCGTAAAGCCGGGGCATTCAACGGACTTGACTGGCAATGGACTCAGGGAGCCTCTGCCCGATACCAGCTGTTTTCTGCGCCAGTCCATAGCCTGTTGTGGTGAGACGTCGCAGATCAGCAGGCTGTTAGATCGAGTCGATGTTGTTGAAGTCCAGTTCGTCGCCGATGGTGCTGCCGCGGATTTTCGCCGTTCCTTCACCGGTACCGTCTTCGGACAGCTTCAGGTCGTCCCCGATGACCGAGCCCCGCAGAAAGACCCGCAGGTCGCCTTCATCTTCCTCTTCCACTTCCACGTCACCCTCGATATCGAGGGCCCGCAGGCTGACGATGACGCTGGCACCACCTTCTTCCGACACCTTGATGGCTTCGTCGGCATTGCCGGAGGCAGTGATGTCGACAATGGTCAGGTCCACCAGGTTGTCCGGACCTTCTCCTTCACTGTCGAAATCCAGGCCTTCATCAAAGTTGTCGATGAGGGTCAGGTTACGCACGATTCCGCTGATGCCACCCGGGCCCGCCTCGTCGATATCGAAGGCGTCGTCCACGTCCGGCTCGCCGTCATCGTCGCATTTGGGGTCCAATATCAAGAGAACTTCATCTGCAATGGGTACGTCGGCTAACTCGTCGGAACAGTAAGCACCATTCATGTTAAAAACGGAATTTCTCACGTTGACGATCACGGAACCGGCATTGCCTTCATCAAGCTCGATCCCGTCGGCGCCCACATTGACAAATCTTGAGTTGGTTGCACTCAGGTAGATATCGCCGTCATTACGATCGTCGACCCGCAGGCCATCGGCATCCTGTTTGCCAAAGCCGACGCCGTCGATAAGCACATCCACCAGGCTGACGTAAATAGATGCCGTGGAACCGTCGCCACCGCCACCCTGGCCGCCGCCACAGTCATCGCCCTCGGTGCAGTCCGAAACGTGAATACCATGATTGCCGGTGTTGAACACCGATACGCGGTGCAGGTCCAGGGTGACCATGCCTTCCCGGTCCAGGGGAACGTCGACAAAAATACCCTTGCCACCGCCCTGGTTTTCAATGCTGTAACCGCCGCCACCGTCAAAGCTCAGGTTGGACAGGGACAGGTCCGCGCCCGCGGTTACGGCGAAAATCGGTGTGGACTTGTCGGTCAAACCGCTGCCGTCGATGGTCTGCCCGCTGCCAGTGACAGTCAACGGCGCCGTGCCGGTGTATACCAGGGATTCGGCTACCACGATGCCGGCAACATTAGGCTTGATTATAATCCTCGTTGCACCACTGGCCAGAGCTTCCCGCAGGGTTCCCGGTCCGTCGTTGGCCCCACTGGTTACCTGATAAGGGGGTTGTGCCTGTGCGGCGAAGGGTAGCGCCAGGAAAACCGTGAAGGAAAGTGCCGAAATCAGCTTGTTCATTATTACTCCGTAGTCAGTCGTTAGAATAAACGTTTCGTCAGCAATTAGCCGCGCAACAATGACAACTGCATAAAAGCAAGCGGTCGTTACAGCAGTATGACCGGGACATTACATTTTCGGGACAGTTTTATGAAACTGACGGAACTCGCAATTTCATCGCCAGAAAAGCCAGGTGTCACAATAAAGTCACTAAAAAGAAAACTATCTGTCACCAGTCTGTAATCCCGACCTTCTAGGGTATGACGTCCGTAAAGAACTTGGCTACTCAGAAGGAGTACAGTACATGCATCACGAAGAAGATAATGGTGTCAGCAATAATTCCGGCAATCGTCCTTTTGAGGACGTCCTGGAAGCCAATCTGCAGCGACGCAGGTTTCTGAAAAATGGCGTCACCGCCGCGGTAGGCGCCGCGGTCATGGGATCCACCGGTTTCCTGCAGGCCTTTCCGGGTAACGGTAAGGCAAAAGGGGTGGGAAAAGGATTGGGTCCCGGGGCTGGCAAGCCCCTGCTTGGCTTTACACCGGTTTCCCTGGCCCAGGGGACAGGGCCTGAACCTGCGATTTCTCCTGAGTATCAATACGATGTCATTCTTCCCTGGGGCGATCCTATCGTGCCCGGCGGTACGGCATTCAACGAAGCCGACCTGCCCCTGCCGCCGACACAACAGGCTGAAGCCGTTGGCATCGGCCACGATGGCATGTGGTTCTTCCCCATCCGGGATGCCGGTAAGCCACGTTACGGTTGGGACGACGATGGTCTGCTCAATCCCTGGAATGGCCAGAGCCTGGGCAATGGCCCGGTGAAAAATCGCGGCGTACTGTGCATGAACAACGAGTTCGGCACCAATTTTCACGTGCTGCGCAAATCCGTTCCGGAGAGCCTGGATGACGTGCGGAGTTCGCAGCATGCTCACGGTGTAACGGTTGTCGAACTGCAGCGATCACCAGGTAAGAATGGTTCCTGGAACGTTGTCGCAAGCGACCTGGCCCGTCGGATTCATGTCAACACGCCGGTGGACTTCAGCGGTCCGGCCGCCGGTCACCCCGACCTGATGAACAATTCCCTGGACGAACCCCGGGGTACTGCCAACAACTGCGCCATGGGCTATACCCCGTGGGGAACCTACCTCACCTGCGAGGAAAATTTCAACGGCTACTTTGGCACTGAAGACCCCGGCTGGTCACCGTCAGCGAAGCAGGCACGTTATGGTATCAGCGACGGTGGCTTCGGCTACGGCTGGCACCTTTTTGACGAGCGCTTTGACCTGGCCAGTGCAGACTATGCCAACGAGCACAACCGTTTCGGCTGGGTCGTTGAAATCGATCCCATGGACCCCCAGGCGAAGCCGGTGAAACGTACCGCCCTGGGGCGCAAGAAAAACGAAGGTGCCACGTGTCATGTTGCCGAAGACGGGCGGGTCATTGTGTACAATGGTGATGACGAGCGTTTTGACTATATCTATAAGTATGTCTCCGCGGAACCCTGGCAGCAGATGCGTGCCAATGGTGAAAGCCCGCTGGACCGGGGCACATTGTATGCCGCAAGGTTTAACAGTGATGGCAGCGGAGAATGGCTGGAACTGTCTCTGGCAAACCCGGCAATTGCCGCAGAGTTTGCCGATTACGGCGAGATGCTGATCAATGCCCGTCGGGCGGCTGACCTCGCGGGTGCAACACCCATGGACCGGCCGGAGTGGGCAACCGTGGCTCCCGATGGCCAGGTGTATTTCGCACTGACGAACAATTCACGACGAACTGTGCCGGGCCCGGCGAATCCATTGGCGCCTAACGCAGACGGCCATATTGTTCGCTGGACCGAGACCAGGGGTCACAGTGGCGATGAATTCAGCTGGGACATCTTTGTCATTGCCGAGGACACCCACGGCACGGAAGAAAGCTTTGCCGATCCTGACGGCATCTGGTGTGATCCTGACGGCCGCCTGTTCATCCAGACCGACGGCGGCCAGAAAGACGGGCTGCAGAACCAGATGCTGGTTGCCGATACCGGCACCGCAGAAATCCGACGACTGTTTACCGGTGTCCCGGGTTGTGAGATCACGGGTATCACCGTGACTCCTGATCGCCGTACGATGTTCATCAATGTGCAGCATCCAGGCAACGGTGATCCGGGTTCGTCGAGCTTTCCGGCACCCACGGGCAGCGGAGCGATTCCCCGGGATGCCACGATTGTCATTACCCGCAAGGACGGTGGCATCATCGGATCGTAACGCGTACCAGGCACTACCGGGCTGGACAACAGGCCCAATCAGCCCCGGCAATCGCCGGGGCTTTTTTTGCCCGCCGTGAATGCGGTCCCGCCTTGTGTCATGTTGACGACCTGGGAAGCATTGGAAACCGGGTTGCCCATACGCGCTATGTCAGTGCGCGACAGGGCTCCGGACATTCTTGCAGTGGCACGGTCGCGAAGGCCTCCAGAAAGGTACAAAGCCCGCTTCAGCTTCTCTGCAAAAATCGATGTTCTTCAGTCAACCAGGCCGGAGTCGCTCTCTGGATCCATCTGGTTTCCTGTCCGCGATGGACAGGTGACGTTCGGCACACCTGTATCCTGCCTGTACAGAATCGCCGTTAAGATTTGTGGGGTAGCACGGTCGCAGTGTAAAAACAGGATCGCTGCAGGTGGTTGATCTGGCCCGGATCGGCCCGTAAAAAAACGGTAATTCCGGTATTCACTCGCAGGCGGGATTCAGTCTTCCGGGATCAGCCTGTCGCCGTCCGCCGTGGTAATCACCTGCATCCCATACGGCACCTCTTCCGGTGCGATTGTGGTCCCCGACGAGGAACGATCAGGTGCCATGTCAGCCTGCCGTTGTCCGTCTCGTCGGGACTTGAGCATGTCACGCAGTTTTTGCGTACCGGCGACAAAGCCAATGGTAGCCGTATGTGTGTCCGTGCAGTCGACACCCTGTTCGATAAATTCCCGACAGGGCATATCGTCAGGATACTGGAGCGTCACATGGCCCGGGGCGACGGCGATCAACTCGAAGCGATGGTAGCCTGTGATGGGCGTGTCTTCACCCACGGTACCGACAACCAGCACTTCGCTGCCGTCCCGGTGTCGCAGGATGGCGCTGTGGCGGCTGCCGATGCGCGAGGTGCCCAGCAGGGTGAACGCCGGTTCGTCCTCCCCGGACGTGGCGTTATAACGATTGCGGTGCGCGGTCTCACCCACCGCCGTCCGGTCCATGGTGGACTCGGCCGACAATCCCAGCAGTGAGAATTTCCCTGGCCCGGCCGCGGAGGATTCCCCGGCAACCTCCGCTCCCGATGTCGTGCCGGTTGCCGCAAGGAGGATCAACGTGGACAGCGAGGTGAGATTCAGGTGGACAGCATGATTCATTGGTCAGACCGGCAAGACTATTTTCGGTGAGGCTAGCAGATCCGTGTGTCAATTTTTTTACGATGGTATTCAGTGTCCCGGTATAACGCGTTTTTCGGCGCCGGCTGGATCCGGGGCGCGGGGCCGGTGAACAGGCGGCGGGTGTCATCTTGAGCGTAGCCGACGACATCAGATCAGGATCGATTGAAAACACAGGCGGGGTTGCTTCCGCAAAGCGCCGGTGTCGATGTTTTGCCCTGGGGATTCGGGTAACAGTACTTTACAAGCACGTTTCCCGTGCTCCCCGGGTGTAAAATTACCTGAATTTACCTTGGCCCTGCAGGACGAACCTGGCCACGAATCTCGCCGCTTGGGATATTGCCGGGACCGGTAAGACCAGATCCATCTCTGGTATGCACGTTGATGTAGGCGCCACCGGTCCTGAGGGCTGCGACAAGAACCGAGAGGTCCTGGCCACCAAGAACGCCCACCGGGTCAGCTGATTCCAACAGTCCTTCGCTGATTTTGGGTCATTCGGTAAGAAAGATAAATCGGACGTGGCGTATTTACCAGCTTTTTCGCAGGGACCGTAAGGAAGAGAAACGCTGGATAAAACAGAGAAACGACTGATCACGTCGATGTCGCCGGGGAAAATTCGTTGATCATTAAGGTTATGCTGATCAACATCCGTCATTGGAGAGTCGTGGTCGGGTTTACCGAAAACCTCGCTAACTCACTGAATCGGCGCAGGTAATTTTCGGGTATCCAGGGGATCGATTGGAGCTGATGTGGCGATAGATTGTTGTCCCGCCTGATTTTCAGCCAGGCATCATTGCCGCGGCCAGGGTAATCCGTAGCTCAGTTCGCGGTAGGTTGTGGTAATGTTGGTTTCGTATTCGGCGCACCACCATTCGCGACAGTACGCGACAGTCGCATGCAGACTATGCACCGGGTAAATTAGAGGTTGATTGATTGGTCAGACATTGGACATAGATTGACTACCGATTTATGGGCAAGTGGAGGTCAGATGAATCCATGAAGCTGGTAAAAACCACGCCACTATTACGAATTTTTGATGAAAGCAGGGCCCGGGAGTTCTATATCGATTTCCTCGGCTTCACAATCGATTTTGAACACAGGTTCGAGGCGGATTCACCCCTTTACCTGGGCGTATCCCGGGAGGGTTGCGAACTCCACCTTTCCGAGCACCATGGAGACTGTTGTCCCGGCGCTGCAGTGCGAATAGACACTGTTGGGCTGGATGACTACCATCAGGAACTTGCGGACAGAAATTACAAGTATTATCGTCCCGGAATTCAGGATATGCCCTGGGGAACCAGGGACATGTCTATTACCGATCCGTTCGGCAACAGGCTCATCTTTACGGCGGCGAAATCCGAATAGTCAACGTTTCACTTCCTGCACACCTGAACTGACGATGGCGACGACAGCACGTTGCTTTTGAATCGCACGATGCAGGTCCCCGGGGCGTAAGGGTTGAGCAGGTTCTCCGCGATTGCTACTGTCCTATACAGAATGACCGCGCAATAGAAAGACCGTGAGTTCCACAGCCAGAGTACTATTTACTGGCTGGCGGGTAGTTCCGGGATTGAAGGCGAGACTGCAATGCCAAAACGTATACAGATCAAGACCGCGAAGAACGAAGGGAGTGTCTCCGGGTTTCTCAATGCCATTGACGACGCGGAATTGCGGCATGATTGCA